>JACCDZ010116424.1_pt1 | contig 11694 bp, 12 predicted proteins | sample 7449551 | NCBI WGS metagenome assembly JACCDZ01 (sample SAMN15323452, study PRJNA562643) | freshwater metagenome | isolation source: river surface water | place: USA:Blue River Watershed | collected 2017-08-18
GCGGAAATCTCTATCAAGCAGAAGATGCTGGATATGGCGAAGTTGCAGACGCCGTCGTACCCGATGATCTCGGCGCATGGTGGTCATGGCGGTATCAGCCTGGCGCAGGCCAAGGAAATTCTCGACAACGGCGGCTTGATTTATCCGTTCAAGCCGAACGGCAAAGGCCATGTTGAGTTCATGAACAAGCTCAAGAAAATCTGGCCGGCTGGTAAGCCGCTAGCGGTGGGCTATGGCATGGATGCTAACGGTATCGCCGATCGTGCGCCGCCGCGTGGTGCGGGCAGCAAGCCGGTGAAGTATCCGTTCACCTTGTTCAGTGGCCCGGACTGGGGCGATCGCTATGCTAAGGCCGGCATCAAGCCGTTGACGGTGCACCTGCAAACGATTCCGGAAAGTGGCAAGACCTGGAATATTGATGAGGTGGGTACGGCGCATTACGGCATGGTGGCCGATTATGTGGAGGAGATTCGTCTGGAGGGTGGGCGTGAGGCAGTGGATGCGCTTTACAACTCGGCGGAGGCCTATTTGCAGATGTGGGAGCGCATTACCCATCGCTGATTGAATGGGGGCTTAGCCCCCGCCAATGGCGTGTACCACTTCAATAATGTCGCCGGCGGCACACAGGCAGTGTGCGTGCTGGCTGCGTGGCACGATCTCGCCATTACGCTCTACGGCAATGCGCTTACCCGTTAGGCCTTGGGCGGCAATCAGCTCGGCCAGCGTGCAGGCCGGTGCGATTTCCAGTGCTTCACCGTTGTAGCGAATTTCCATGTTCAGACGTTCCGCATCAGATTCCAGGCCAGCCATAGCCAGCCTGCGATAAAGGCCAAGCCGCCGATTGGCGTGATGGCACCAAACCAGCGCGGCGCGCCCAATGCCATGGCGTAGAGGCTACCGGAAAAAATCACGATGCCTGCTTGCAGCAGCACAGCCGAGGTATTTACGCCGGTAACCGGCAAGGTAGCAGGGTTATTCAAACTGACCCGAAGCAAGATACCCAGTGCCAGCAGCCCCAAGGCATGCCACATCTGATAGGCCACGGCTGTCTGCCACCAGCCTAGCGCCTCGGTGCTCAGGCGCTCTTTCAGCGCATGCGCACCGAATGCCCCGGTCATGACGGCCAGCGCCATGTTCAGGGCGGCAATCGCAAGCCAGTTCATGCGGTCAGGGCGGCCCGGACTTTGTCCATCGCATTCTTTTCCAGCTGCCGGATGCGTTCGGCGGATACGCCAAACTCGTCGGCCAGCTCATGCAATGTGGCTTTCTCTTCGCTCAGCCAGCGGCGCGCCAGAATGGCCTGACTGCGCGTATCCAAGGCATGGATGGCGGCCATCAGGTTGTCGGTGTTACGGCTCTCGGTATCGTCGGCTTCCACCAGCATGGCCGGATCGTAGCGATGGTCTTCGAGGTAATGAATGGGTGCTTTCGCGGCCTTTTCATCGTCATCATCCATGCTGCCTTCCAGCGCGGTGTCGTGCGAGAGCAGGCGACCTTCCATCTCGAAGACATCGCGCGTGGACACATTCAGATCTTCAGCGATGGCGGCGGCTTCGGCCTGAGTCAGCCCGCGCGATGACTTCTTCATACTGCGCAGATTGAAGAACAGCTTGCGCTGGGCCTTGGTGGTGGCGACCTTCACGATGCGCCAGTTCTTGATCACATATTCGTGGATTTCAGCCTTGATCCAGTGCACGGCGAACGACACCAGACGCACGCCCATGGTCGGATCGAAGCGCTTCACGGCTTTCATCAGGCCGATGTTACCTTCCTGGATCAGGTCAGCCTGCGGCAGGCCGTAGCCGGAGTAGCTTTTGGCGATATGCACCACGAAGCGCAGGTGCGCGAGCACGAGCTGGCGCGCGGCATCGAGGTCATCGTGGAAGTGCAGGCGCTCGGCGAGCGCGCGCTCTTCATCGGCGGTGAGTACCGCGACACGGCTGACCGACTGAATATAGGAACCGAGGTTGACGCCCGGAACGGTTACTGCGATGGGCTGCAAGTCTTTGCAGTCGCTCATCTTTTTACGCCTCCGACGGCACGCGGCCATCTGCTGGATTTATGCAACGGTGGATAATAGCACTCGTGTGCTGCCCTGCAAGATGACGCTGTGGAGGCGTGGCGGTTGACGTCAGCGCCGCGTCTGCGTACGAATCAGGACTCCAGCTCGCGCAAATGCCGCCCGACAGCCATCCAGGCACCGAGCCAGCCGAGAAAGCTGGCGCCAGCGAGAACGCCCAGGCCGGTTGCAAACGAAGGATAGCTCAGCGCAAACGAGCTGCCGTAAAGCCGAGCCATCTGCATGACAGGCTCATTTAGCCAGGCGGTTAGGCCGCTGACCGAAATCAGCGTGAAGACACCGGCGCTGAACCCGCACCAGACACCCATATAAATGAATGGGCGACGGACAAAGCCGTGGGTGCCGCCAAGCAGCGAGATGACGCGGATTTCGTCGCGGCGTGATTCGATGCTGAGGCGAATGGTATTGCCCACCACCAGCAAGCCGCCGAGCAGAAGCGCACTGCCGATGGCCCAGAGCAGGCGCTGGCCAAGCTCAAGAATGGTTTGCAGGCGCTGCACCCAAGCGATATCGACTTCAGCCAGCGCAACTTCTGGCCATTGTGCGAGCTGATCGCGCAGCAAGGTCATGGCCGACGAACTGGCATTGGCGTCTGGAAAGATCTCCAGCACCGCGGGCAGCGGATTCTCGCCCAGCTGCTCCAGTGCCGGGCCGTAGCCTGATTGCTCCTTGAACTCCTGCAGGGCATCTTCCGGCGAAATCAGGCGAACCGAGGTAATGCCCGGTAGTGCTTTGGCACGCGCCAGAACACCGGCGCGATCTTCGGGTGCCACATTATCGTTCAGGTAAATGGACAGACGGGCCTCGCCATCCCAGCCGCTGGCGGCACTGCGAGCATCATCGAGCAGTTTGCCCAGAGCCAGTGGCAGGGTCAGGGCAATGGTCATCACGAGCACGGTCATGAGTGTTGATAGCGGTGCTTGGGCAAGGCGACCGAAGCTGTCCTTGGCTTCACGCTTGTGATGCTGCAGCCAGTGAGTGGTGCGCGAGGACAGGGTGCTTTGCTGTTTTTTGGCGCCGCGAGCGGCAACAGGCTGGTTCATACAGTGGCTCCGGTGTCGGCAACAAGCTGGCCGGCCTTGAGTGTTAACAGGCGGTGATGAAAGCGGGCGATCAGCGACAGGTCATGGGTGGCGACGAGAATACTGACGCCAACGCGCGACAGTTCTTCAAAGATGTTCATGACTTCCACAGCTAGCTGCGGGTCGAGGTTGCCGGTGGGCTCATCGGCCAGAATCACGGCAGGCTTGCTGACCACGGCGCGGGCGATGCCTACACGCTGCTGCTCGCCGCCCGAGAGCTCAAACGGCAGCGATTTGGCGCGATGCTTGAGACCGACCAGATCGAGCGCGGCATAGACGCGATTGGGGATGTCGCGCGGCTGCATGCCGGAGATGATCAGTGGCAGCGCCACATTGTCGTACACCGTGCGGTCGTCTAGCAGGTTGTGATCTTGGTAGATCATGCCAATGTCGCGGCGTGCGATGGCAATTTGGTTGCCCTTGAGTTGGCTATGGTCGCGATCATTGACGATGACGCGGCCGCTGCTGGCACGCTCAATGAGCATGATGAGCTTGAGCAGGGTCGACTTGCCGGCGCCCGAATGGCCGGTCAGGAAGGCCATTTCGCCGGTAGGCAGTTCAAAACTGAGTTCGCGCAGCGCATCGAATTGCGGTGCGTAACGCTTGCTCACGGATTCAAAACGGATCATCGGAGGTTCTCCAACGGGCGGCGACGGCGCTTAACGCGTCTCGTCGAACAGCGCCTCAACAAATTCGGCGGCCTCGAAAGGCCGCAGGTCATCCACACCTTCACCCACGCCAACATAACGAATAGGCAGGTGGGTGCGGCTGGCGATATTGAACAGCACGCCGCCTTTGGCGGTGCCGTCCAGCTTGGTAATGACCAAGCCGCTAAGTTTGACGGCTTGATCGAAATCCTGCACCTGATTCAATGCGTTCTGGCCGGTCCCGGCATCGACCACGAGCAGGGTCTCATGCGGCGCACTCGGGTCTAGCTTCTGCAAAACGCGGACCACTTTGCTGAGCTCGTCCATGAGATGGCTCTTGTTATGCAAGCGCCCAGCGGTGTCAGCGATGAGCACATCAATGCCCTTGGCCTGCGCACTTTGTAGGGCATCAAACAGTACCGACGCAGAGTCGGCACCGCTGCCCTGAGCGATTACCGGGACGTGGTTGCGCTCGCCCCAGACCTGCAATTGCTCAACAGCAGCGGCACGGAAAGTGTCGCCGGCGGCGAGCATGACCGACTTGCCTTCACGCTGCAGGCGCTTCGCCAGTTTACCGATGGTGGTGGTTTTACCCACGCCGTTGACGCCGACCACCAGAATCACGAACGGTGTGGCGGCTTTGGGGATGACCAGCGGCTGCTGCCGCGGAGCCAGCAATTCGCTCAGCTCCTTTTGCAGGGCATCGTAAAGTGCATGCGAATGCAGCAGCTCGTTGCGCGAGACGCGCTCGGTCAGGGCGTCGACCACGCGGCGCGTGGCATCAACGCCAACATCGGCAACCAGCAGCTGGGTCTCGATATCTTCGAGCAGCTCGTCATCAATTTCTTTGGCGCCAATGAGCAGCGTAGCCATGCCTTGGCTGAAACTCTTGCGGGTTTTCGACAGCCCGCTTTTCATGCGGCTTAAAAAGCCGCCAGCCTCGTGAGAGGCGCTCTGATCTGTACTCATCTGGGTGTCCGACATGTGCCGGCGTGTCGCACTGCGACAGCCTCGGGATGCGCTATGCTACCACCCGTTTTCTTCATGCGGTGATGTGATATGCGGCAGCGTGGGCAGCTCTTTTCGACCGTTATGCTGTGTTTGTTGGCAAACCTGGCTTGGGCCGCGCCTGCCCCTGCCAGTTTTAACCTAGCTAATGGCCTGCGCGTGATCGTGCAAGAGGATCATCGTGCACCAGTCGTGCTCACGCAGGTCTGGTATCGCGTGGGCTCGGCGGATGAGCCGCCCGGGCTGACCGGCATCTCGCATGTGCTTGAACACATGATGTTTAAAGGCACGCCGACCGTGCCCGTAGGTGAGTTTTCGCGGCTGGTGGCCTATGCCGGCGGCGATGACAATGCCTACACCAACGATAATTTCACGGTCTATTTTCAGCAGCATCTCGCCGATCGTCTGCCCTTGGCACTGGAGCTGGAGGCCGATCGCATGCGCAATCTCACGCTGGATGCCGATGAGTTTGCCCGTGAGCTGAAGGTGGTCATGGAAGAGCGCCGGCTGCGTACCGATGACAATCCGCAGGCCTTGGCGATGGAGCGCTTCCAGACCTTGGCCCTGCCCAGCAGCCCCGAGCGCAACCCCACCATTGGCTGGATGCGCGATCTCGACCGTTTGACGGTGGAGGATGTGCGCGCTTGGTACAAACAGTGGTACGCCCCGGCCAATGCCACGCTGATTGTGGTGGGTGATGTCACGCTGGATCAGGTTCGCAGCCTCGCCGAGCGGTATTTTGCCGGCCTGCCGACGCAGGCGGTGCCGCGTCGTGCCGCCATTCGCGAGCTCGATACGCCAGGTGAGCGCACGCTCACCATGACGCTGCCCGGGCAAGTGCCGTCGCTGTATCTGGGCTTTAATCTGCCGGGTTTGGCCAGCGCGCCTTCGCCGCAGGATGCCTATGCGCTGCAGCTTCTCGCCGGCGTGCTTGATGGCGGCATCAGTGCCCGCTTGGAGCGTGATGTGGTGCGTAACAACCAAGCTGCCGCCATTGGCTCCAGCTACAATGTGCTGGCTCGTGGCGACACCTTGCTCACCATCACCGCCGTGCCGGCGGCCGGCCAGTCGCTGACAGACTTGCGTGCGGCCATTTTGCAGTCGGTCTATGCCTTGCGTGATGAACTGGTTAGTGCAGACGAGCTGAAGCGCGTCATAGCCAATGTGCGAGCGCAGGTTGTTTATGCTCGCGACGATCTGGACGATCAGGCCCAACAGCTGGGGCAGTTGGATGCGCTGGGCTTGCCGCTGAACTGGGACGATGGCGTGCCAGCGCAACTTCAGGCGATCACGCCGAAACAGTTGCGTGAGGTGGCGCGGCGCTACTTGCAGCCAGAGCGGCTGGCTACGTTGTATCTGCAATTGCCCGGAGGCCCGGACAAAGCGAGCGACGCTCAAACTCAGGGAGTGACGCCATGATGTTCGCTCGGCGCATGAAGTCGTGGCTCTTTGCCGGCATTGCCTTGACCGCACTCAGCGTGTCGGCCCAAGCCGGTGGCGAGCACATCAGTACCGCCGATGGCCCGTTCACGGCACTGACAAAGCTGAGCAGCGCACCGGCGCTGGCGGAGGCCCAAGCCCGCCGTCTTGGCCTAGATATTCGTGTGCAGCAATGGCTCACCCCCGAGGGCTTGCGTGTGCTGTACTGGCCCAACGACCAGATTCCGCTATTGGATGCCCGCCTCATTTTTGATGCCGGTGCCGCGCGCGACGACGACCTGCCGGGGCTCGCATCGGCCGTGTCCAGCCTGATGGATGAGGGAACGCAGCGGTTTAGCGCGCAGCAGGTGGCAGAGCAGTTCGAGCGTGTCGGCGCGGAGTTCTCGGCAGCGTCCTATCGTGATATGGCGCTGTTGCAGCTGCGTACGCTGAGCCAGCCCGAGTACCGCGATGTGGCACTGGACATGCTGGCCGAAGTAGCGGCATACCCGGCGTTATCGGAGGTGGCTTGGCTGCGTTTGCAGGAGTCGATGCGTATCGGCCAGCGTCAGCGGCAGCAGTCGCCAGCGGGTCGTGCCGGCTTGCAGTTCTTCCAGCTACTCTACGGCGATCACCCGTATGCGAATCCGCCCACCGGGCTGGCCAGCAGCGTGCAGCGCATCACGCCGGCCCGGCTGAAGGCCTTCCATGCGCGCTATTACACGGTGCGCAATGCCGTGCTGGTACTGGTCGGCGACATTGATCGCAAGACCGCCGAAACCATCGCGGCCAACTTCAGCCAGCGTCTGCCTGCGGGCGATGCCGCATCGGCGCTGCCCGAGCCCGTGCCCCTGAAGAAGGCTCGACGTCAGCATATCGAGATGCCATCCCAGCAGACCTATGTGTTGCTGGGCGAGTTGGGCATGAGCCGCACCGATCCGGATTACTTCCCCTTGCTGGTGGCCAACGAAATTCTCGGGGGCAGTGGCTTTGGCAGTTTGCTGACGCGTGAGCTGCGTGAAAAGCGCGGCCTGACCTACAGCGTGAGCAGCCAGTTTGTGCCCATGCGCATGCCGGGGCCGTTCCAGATCAGCTTTTCAACGCGTGCCGATCAGGCGGATGCCGCGCTGAAGCTGACGCAGGAGCTGCTCGCCGATTTCGTTCGGACCGGGCCGGATGCCACGGCGGTCAGTAATGCCATCGCGCAGCTCACGCAGGCGTTTCCACGCAGCCTGATGCGCAGTGATGCCGTGGCTAGCTATCTCGCTATGATGGGCTTTTACCAGCTGCCGCCCGATTATTTGTCGCGCTATGTGGAGCAGCTGGCGGCGGTGACGCCGGCTCAGGTGCAGTCGGCCTTGCAGCGACGCGTGCATCCGGATCGTCTTGTGATTATTACGGCGGGTCAGAAAGGGGGCAGGCCGTGACGCGAGCCAAGTCACCAGCGACGAGCAAGGGTGGTCGTCGCGAGCTGCGCATCATCGGCGGCCGCTGGCGCAGTCGTAAGTTGCAGTTTCTGGATTTGCCCGGCCTGCGCCCCACACCGGATCGTGTGCGTGAAACGCTGTTCAATTGGCTGCAGCTGGAGCTGGCCGGTCAGCATGTACTCGATCTGTTTGCCGGCAGCGGTGCCATGGGCTTCGAGGCCCTGTCTCGCGGGGCAGCCAGCCTGACCTTGCTGGAGCGTGATGCGCAGCAGGCGGCCTGTCTGCGCGAGCAGGCCGTCAAACTGGAGGCGGTCAATTGCCAGATTCTCAGCCTGGATTGCCAGCGCTGGCTTCAGGATGCAGCCTTGCCTACCGGCGGCTATGGCTTGATCTTTCTTGATCCGCCATTTCACCAAAACCTGCCAAACAAGATATTGCAGCAATTGCAGGTCAGGGGGTGGCTACTGCAAACGCGCTGGGTGTATGTTGAAACCGAGCAGGGTCTGAGTGACCTGAATGTGCCTGACTGCCTTGAGCTGCATCGTCAAACCAAGGCAGGTCTGGTCAATGCCTATCTTTTTCGATGTGAGCCGTCAGCCTGTGCTGACGCCGATGAGCCTGAACATGACACGCACTGAAACAGACGCCTTTACGCCCGGTATCAATCGCAGCCCCTTCAAGCCCGCCTGGTGGCTGCACAATGGTCATTTGCAAACGCTTTATCCGTCGATTTTTCGCCGTGTTGAGGCACCGGCGCGTGTGCGCGAGCGCCTGACGCTGCGTGATGGCGATTGGCTCTACCTCGACTGGCGATTGCCGAAAGCTTGGGTTGGCAGTGCGCAGCCGCTAGTGGTGATCGTGCACGGCCTCAGCGGCTGCAGCGGTTCGCACTATGTGATCGGCTTGCAGCGAGCATTAGAGGCGCAGGGCTGGGCTAGTGTTGCGGTAAATTGCCGAGGGGCTACCGGAGAGTCCAACGACACCGTGCGTGCCTATCATGCCGGTGCGCATGATGATCTGGCCGATATCATGGCCGCCGTTTATGAGCGTTATCCGGATGTACCGCTGGCGCTGGTTGGCTACTCGTTAGGCGGTGCCATTTCGCTGAATTATCTGGCGCGCGAGGTTTGCCCGCCGAGTCTGTTTGCTGCCAGTGCGGTGTCTGTGCCCTTACTGCTCGGAGCGTGTGCTGATCGCCTTGATCAGGGCTTCTCGCGCATTTATCGCAAGCATTTGCTGGGTCTGTTGCAGCAATCCTGGGTGCGCAAGGCGGATCATCTGGCGGAGTTGGGCGATGAGGAAATGGCGGCGCACATTCGCGAGCTGCTGGCGCAGGGTCCGTTCACGTCCTTTCGTACGTTCGATGATGTGCTGGTGGCCGGGTTGCACGGCTTTGCCAGCGGCGAGGACTACTACACGCGCTGCAGTCCGCGTCAGAGCCTGACCAGCATCAAAGTGCCGACCTTGTTGCTGCAAGCGGCCGATGACCCCTTTTTGAGCCCGGAGTGCTTCCCGAAGGCGCGCGAGCTATCGCCGGCTGTGCATCTGGAGATTGCCCCTTGTGGCGGTCATGTTGGCTTTGTGGAGGCTGGCGAGCAATGGCGTGAGCCGCGCTACTATCTGGAACGCCGTATCCCTGAGTTCCTTAGTCATCTGGCGGCACAATTCGAGAAGCCGAGAGCGCTGACACTGCGCGCTCAAGGCGATCAGGTGTCGCGCTTACGTGCTGGTGCTGTCAACGCGTAAGGCTTGCCCGTAACGGGCCTTCAATTCGGCCAGGCCGGCGCGAGCCTCACCGCGCAAATAAGGCGCTTCTAGGCAGATGACCTGATAAATACCCTGACGCAGCATGCTTTGCGTCAGCGGTTCCTGGAAGCCGAAAAATCCGGTGGTACTGAGAAAGTTGACCCAGCTGGTGGCAATGATCCAGATATTCACCAGCAGGGCGCTGATATCTTCTTCCGTGGCCTCCAGCAGGCCTGAGCCAATCTGCAGCACATAGAGCATGCGCACATTATTGAGCATGCGCGTGGCGAACTCGCGATAGTGCGCACGCAGCTCGGCGTTGTCCGTGATTAGGTGCGTCATGTCGCGATGCAGGAAGCGATAGCGCCACAGGCAGTCGAGGATGTGTTCGAACAGCAGCACCTTGTCGGCTTGAGTCAGTGGGCGGTCGCTGGGCAGGTGCAGCGTGGACTGCATCTGGTCGGCATATTGCTGGAACAGCTCGAAGATAATCGCGTCTTTATTAGGGAAGTGGTAATACAGATTGCCCGGGCTCATGCCCAGTGCGGCCGCCAGATGATTGGTGGTAATCAGGCGTTCGCCTTGCTCATTGAACAAGGCGAGGCTCTTTATCAGGATGCGATCACGCGTTTTCACGAAGTAGGAATGTCCTGAGTGTTATAACGGCTGAATTGACAGCCTAGAGTAAATGCTCTAAAAACGCGGCACAAGGTGTTTGCCCTCTTGGCGGCACATGAATTTCGTTTCGAGGTCATTATGCTTGCCCATCTCGCTCAACTCGCTGCATCTAACCCGCAAGTTGCTGATATGCAGCGTGTTTTTCAGTCGCAGCGGTCGGCTTATAACCTGCGCCCCATGCCCTCAGCTGCCGAGCGCATTGCGCAGCTGACGCGTTTGCGTGCCGTCATCATCAAGTATCAGGACGATCTGGCCGATGCCGTGAGCCAAGATTTCGGTCATCGCTCGAAAGATGAAACCAAGATCGCCGAAGTGCTGACCTCGCTGGAAGCCGTGAAGTACGCCAGCAAGAACCTGACTAACTGGATGAAGCCGCAGAAGCGTCATCCCGGCATTTTGGCGACACCGGCGAAGGCTCGTGTGGTGCCGCAGCCACTGGGTCTGGTTGGCGTTGTGGTGCCGTGGAACTACCCGATTTTCCTCGCCATCGGCCCGCTGGTCGGCGCCCTCAGCGCCGGCAACCGCGTCATGATTAAGACCTCCAGCTTCACGCCGCGCTTGGGCGAGACGCTGAAGCGCATGCTCGCCGAAGCTTTCACCGAAGACACCGTGGCCGTCATCACCGGTCGCGGCGAAGTGTCGGAAGCCTTCAGCCACATGGCGTTTGACCAGATCACCTTCACCGGCTCGACCAATGTGGGTCGTACCATCATGCAGAACGCTGCCGCTAACCTGACGCCGGTGCTGCTGGAGCTGGGCGGCAAGTCGCCGGCCATCGTGCACGAGTCCTATCCGATGGCTGATGCCGCCGAGCGCATTGCCTTCGGCAAGTGCTGGAACGCCGGCCAGACCTGCGTGGCGCCGGACTATGTGCTGATGCCGCGTGGCAAGACCGACGAATTCGTCATCGCCTTCACCGCTCAGGTCAGCAAGATGTATCCGACACTGGTGACTAACGCCGACTACACCAGCATCGTCAACGACAAGCAGTACACGCGCATTCAGAGCTATCTCGACGATGCCCGCGCCCAGGGTGCCCGTGTGATCGAGATCAATCCGGCCAACGAGCGCTTCATTGATACCCGCAAGATTCCGCCGACGCTGGTCATTGGCGCTACGCCCGACATGCTGATCATGCAGAACGAAATCTTCGGGCCGATTCTGCCGATCATCGAGCGCGAATCACTTTCGCAGGCGCTGGAGTTCGTCAACGCACGACCGCGTCCGCTGGCGCTGTATTACTTCGACAATGACAGTGCGCGTGCTGATTACGTGGTCACTCACACGCACTCCGGCGCGACCGGCATCAACGATGTGGTCACCCATGTGGGTGTTGATGACCTACCGTTTGGTGGTGTTGGCCCGTCCGGCATGGGTCGCTACCATGCCTACGAAGGCTTCCAGACCTACTCGAACATGAAGGCTGTGCTCGAGCGTTCCAGCATCTACTCCGTACGCTACATTCTGCCGCCGTTCGGCCGCCTCGCTCACGGTTTGATTCAGAAGCTGTTTTTGAGCAAGTAAGCTGCAATTGCTTTGTTAATCGTCCCGACAACAACAAAAACAGGGGTGAGAGGATGCACGAAATGACGCTTCAGGCGGCGGCA
>JACCDZ010555910.1_pt1 | contig 11693 bp, 11 predicted proteins | sample 7449551 | NCBI WGS metagenome assembly JACCDZ01 (sample SAMN15323452, study PRJNA562643) | freshwater metagenome | isolation source: river surface water | place: USA:Blue River Watershed | collected 2017-08-18
ATCTACGCTGCTGTTATTGCAGAAGCTGGCTATTCGATTGAAGACCTGAACTTGTTCGCAGTTCCGTGCGACGCCTATTCTCCGGCTGAAAGCACGTCGGCTTTTTCCGGTGCGGATTCCCCAGAGCTTTTGCTTGAAGTAGAAAACGACAACAAGAATTACGTGCTGTCTAAGTTGTTGAAGTTCAAGCCGGACGTTGTGGTTGCGTTCGGAACACAAGCTTGCAAGTTTTTGAACCACACCCGCACTGAAGAGATTTACGTAACACAGCACCCGCAGTTCATGATTGGAATCCCACAAAAGGCAAAGATCAAAGACCACGAGTTTACGCTGACGGGCTGTCCGTGTCCAGTCGAGTTTGCTACTGGTGGCAAAAAACCAGAACGCACCATCAACCTGCTTGGTCAGGTTTCGCGCATTATCAGCGTAGCTATTGATGGTGAGCTGGAGTATCGCATTCGCAACAACTACGCTGACGCAAAGATCATCGTAGTTGACACAATCCAGAAGTTTGATCGACTGCTGGCGCTTTTGTACAAGCAACCAATCTGGTCGTTTGATACCGAAGCACGTAACCTGTACCGCATCTCAAACTCGCTGCAAATCTTGCAGTGCGCTGACAGCCAGGATCGTGCTTTCGTACTGCCGATCAAGCACATGTCCGCGTCGTGGACGCCTGACGAACTGGAATACATCCTGCAAAGTTTGGGCGACTACTTTTATGACAACGAGAACACGCTGCACCTGTACCATAACGCAAGCTTTGATCTTCCACTGCTTCGTGCTGAACTTGGCATCGCCCACTACGCCTGTGACGTGTGGGATACGATGGCCGGTGAGTTTGCGTTTGACGAAAACCTGTCGGTGATGAACGACTTCTACAAAGCCGTGAACAAGGCGTGCGGCTGGCTGACCGACGATCCTGACTCGGAAGAAAAGAAGGCGCTTGGTCACCACACCTTACTTTCGCAGTGCATGATGTACGGCAACACGGAGTACCTGACTGGTTCGTTTGGCAAAGAGAGCCGGATCAACATCCACGCGCTTGACTTATACGACACACCTGACCTGATTCGCTACTGTGCGCTGGACGTTCTTGTTCTCTTGGGCATATTCGAGCAGCAGATTATTCGCTCTAGAAAAGAGAAGGTGCAGCGGTACAACACGGTTGCAGGTAGCGTGATCTCCGACCAGCTGAACACCTTCGGGACAATGCAGCGCAACGGTACTCTGGTTGACGTGGAGTATCTCTGGAAGATCAATGCACCGAACTCCAAAATCTATGCGCTGATTGAACAACTTGAAACTACACTTCGTGCGTCTCCTGAAGTAAAAGCTGCAGAGAAAATCCTGCTTGAGCGTGAGGGTAAGTCGCAGACAAACCGACTGTTTGACACACGTCCGGTTACGTACTTTGACTTTGGTAAGGCGGATCACCTGAGTACGTTGTTTAACGAAGTAATGGGTCTTGAGTCACCGAAGAAAACCGAGTCAGGTGCTGAATCCTACTCGAAGGAATTCAAGGAGTTCTATAGCAAGATCAATGACATTGTGGGTCAGTTCGATGATCTCGGAAAAGCACAGAAGCTGAAGTCTGGCTTTCTTGCTCCGCTTCTGGAGATTGCCAATCGAAACCCAGACACAGTGATGGATCAGCGCGTTCGCGCATCCTACCTGTTCATCTCTGTTCTCACAGGTCGCATCGCAGCAACCAAACCGAACACGCAGCAGATTCCGTCGCGCGGGGCTTTAGCCAAAGTGGTCAAGCGAATCTTCATTGCACCCAGGGGTTCGCTGTTTCTGAAGGTGGACTTCTCGGCGCACGAACTCAGGCTTTGGGCGGTAACGTCAAAGTGTCCTGACTTGTCGTCTGCTTTCCAGAAAGGGTTGGACATCATCCGAGCCTTTCGCAAGAAACCCAGTGCCGATCTAGTCAAGCGCTTCACGATTGAGGGGGACATCCACCGTGTAAACACGGTTACGTTCGGTATGGCGACAAGTCCCGAACTTGTCACCGATGACATTCGAGGTGCCGTAAAGGGTATCGCGTTCGGTGCGGTGTACGGTCGTTCGATGAAGAGCCTGGCGGCGGCGCTCAAGATGCCGCTTGAAGTAGTGGAGAACATTTTCAAGTTGTTCTTCTCGAAGTTGCGTAACGCCGCCAAGTGGCTGCTGGACATTGAGAAGTTCGCGCAGTCGCACCAGTTCGTTTCGTCAGGTTTGCACCGTCGGCGTAACCTGTTTGGCCTGATGCTGTTCAAGACCCTGAAAGAAAACAAAGCTTTGCGCGGTGTGTTCAATGCGCTGAGTCGTCGTTCGCGTAACTCCCCTATTCAGGGCTTGGGTTCTGACTTGGGTTTCGCCGGAGCACGCCTGATTGAGAAGACTACTTGGTGGGTTACCAAGGATGATCCGAAGTGGCGCAAGAACTTGCCGCTTCTGAACTGCAATATGGTGCATGATTCGTCGGAGATGGAAGCGAAGTATGCGTTCATTCTTCCCGCCATCGAGATCATCGAATACGGTTTGACGCTTGGTAACCAGCGCAAGGCTAAAGAGTTGCACGGGATGGACTTCTCGGTTGACCTGGCTATCGAAATGGAGATCGGACCCAACCTTGCGATGACGCAAAAATGGGCACCTGGTTTCCGGGACAAGACGGTAGACGGTTCGATTGACGGAGAGCCTGTCTTGCGCGTGGTTGACGGCGAGTTCGTGCAGAAGAAGGACAAGAAAGGTGAATTGCTGTTTAAGGACGGAAAACCGGTCTACGAAGCCGAACAGGACTTGTGTGGTGATTTCAATCACCTGCACGCCATCATCGAGTGGTGCCTGAAAACCCAGGTTACGGAGCACGGGTACAACATTGACGTAGAGAAGGTAATGAAGAAGATTTTTGTTCCTAGTAAGACGCCAAAGTTCTTGCTGGAGCAAGCACGCAACGGAGATTTCCGGTACGCCAAGCGTTATGGTTACGATACCTACGATGTAGATTCGCATCCGTCGCTGGAAGACCGAATCGCCAGTGGTGAGATTCCCTTTGACAAACTTATCCGAAAGGAACAACAAGATGCTATTCGCCGTTTTGGTGGAAACAACGATTCGTATGCAGGCTATGCTCGCTATTTCCCAAACCTGGCTGCTCAATCAGACTGAGCTGCGCCAGGGAATGTTGCGCATCATGCGCGAGTTGTCGCAGAAGTAAACGTGCTACTCGTTCTTCGTCGCAGACTAGAGGCGCAGCGGTTCCCGAACCGCTTGCGCCTTGCCGAACAAGACGTGCGCCGAATAGAGGTTCTGAACGAGACGTTTCGTCAACAGACCAAATATTTTTCGCACCTAACTGTAAGCAACATTTTCGACAACTCAGAGAAGTACACTGCGTTGCAAGCAGCAGTTGATCTGATTGATCTGGCGCTGCTGTACTTGTATACAGAGACGCATGAGTCTCTTGGCTACGCCGACCTGGAATCCTACGATCTCCCAGATTCGTTGGGTGCAGGCGTGCATGTGGAGTGCTACCTTCCACAAGTTACCAAGATGACGACGCTCTCGTTTGTGTCCCAGGTGCTAAGTTCGCTTCGCGCTGCGAATACACCTGCTGGACTGGAACGTCTGTCGCGTATATCTGACGCCAGGCGTGGAATATTAGGCAGCTTCGATACTTTCGACTGCGTTATGTACCCGGAGAATTAAAGACATGTTATCGCAAACCGCCAACGCGATGAGCTGTGGGTTACAAGCACCAACTGACGGGAAAGTCACCATCGGCTTTCCGGCGCTGAAAAGCGTACTTGCTAGGCTGTCGCCATGGAAGTCCAAGAAAGACTTTAGCTTCAACATCGTAGCGATTGCTGAAACGAACACAGTGTTTTTCGTGATGCACGATCCGATGTTGAACAACGTGGTGTGTCTTAGCGTTGTCGCAGAAGTCAGCGCAGACTGTTTCATCAGCGTGGAGTTTGCGAGGTTTCAGCAAGCAACGCTCACTGAGTCGCAGATGAAAGCGACTTTCGCTGATGTATCTATCAGGACCAAGAAGACTGTCGCCAAGCTGGCGCACAACGAAGTGCTACCTTCCGTGGAGCGTCGCCTGGTTGACATCCTGCGTGCAGCAGCACAGCAAAAGACCACGCTACCGCAAGAGTTGTGGCCGTTTCTTCGTGCGGCAACAAAGCGCCTGTTACTTGATGCGTACATGGAGAGTCGCGCTAGTCTTCTTGACATGTACATCAAGCAGCACTCGGATTCCAAGGTTGCGGTTTCGGTGAGTGATGACCACCACTGCTGTGTGTCGTTCATCACGACTGAAAATCCGCTAGATGGTTCCGTTGTGTTTCCGCAAAAGAGCTTGCAGACAATTGGTGCTGTGTTCCCGCAAGACGATAGCAGTATTGACATCTTCACGGATGTCACCGGAATCTTCTTTGTTTCGGAAGACGCGTTCCTGTACCTACCGCAAGCAAGAGAGAACGAAACCCTGTACGCCGCACCAGCAGAGTTTGTTTCCGCCTTACGAGAGGATGACGACGCTGCTCGGGTGCTGATTGACACGAAAGACTTTCGTGCAGGTGTAGACTTCGTACACGCCATGGTCAGCGAACAGCGCTCTGGTTGTACACTAAGCATTGATTCCGAACTGTCGCTGTCTCGCACGTCAAAGTCTGTCGGCGGTGGTAGCTACACGGTTGATACGTTGCGTGCCAAAGGTGCTCACAGTGTAAACGTTGATGTGCGCCTGCTGAAGGAAGCCTGCGACATTCTGCGTAGCGTTAGCACGGCTCGCATTTCCATCCACTCGGAAGCCATGCGCAACTGCATCTCTGTCAGTTTTTCAGATGAGTTCTCGTCAACGTGGTACGTAGCGGGGAGTCAATCCGTTGAAAATTGAAACACTGGCAAACCTGCCAATCCAGTGCATCACACGCACTAGCGGCGGTTTTCTTTACGTGGTTACTCCGGTGTTGGCGGGAACCTTGACAGAGGTTCTCGTTGTCGCCTCGGATTGCGCCAGGCTTTATAGCATCGCCTGTAATGATGTGGTTGTTGCGTATAAGCTGCGTGTGAAAAACACCGTCAACATCGGACGTGAAGATGGTCACATCGTGACCGGACTTGCACTAGGTGCGCAACCAACGAGAGAGTTACCCCTGGAACTGTTTCGCGTTGAGCGGCGCGCAACTCTTGACCTGCTGTTCGCGTACAACGCGAACATGTTCAGCCTGATGAAACCGACAACGGTCAACTACGTACCGCAAAAGGAGCAGTAATGTCCGCTGCGTTAAAAGCCACCCTATCTGCGGATGACAAGCGCAAAGTCCTGACCAAAGCAATTCAGGAAAACGATCTGTTCACGAAGCGCGATCCCGACGAAGTTTTCGAGATGGTGTCAGCGCTGTTCGATTACATCCGAACTCTTACTTCGCGCAAGATTGATGGTCTTGGTAAGGAAGAGTTCATCAAGCGAATCATCTCGGGTAACCAGTCAATCCAGAACCGCCAGGCTGAACTTTCTGCCTGTGGGGTTGACCTAGATCGCATGATCGGCCACCTGTCGCGTGGACTCAGTGCGTTGGACGCACACCTGTTGTTCACGTATAAGCAGTCGTTCAAGACTGCTGGTTTCGCGGACACTTCAGCCAAGGAGTTCATCCGCAGCAACGTGTGCGTAAAGTTGCGTGAGCGCCTGGATATTCTCCAGGAGTGCAAGCGCGCAGTAGAGGTAGCGCTTAAGCGCTGTGCTGACATGCACTTTAGCCTGAAAGATTCACGCGAGGCGTACACTATCTTCCTTACTCAAGGTGATCGCGTGCTATGACGAAGATCATTCGCGCAGATGGCTGCTATGTGCCGCGCAATTGTCTGGCTAAGAGCGCCATCCTGGAACGCGCCGACAAGACGTTCTACTTCAACACCGCGCAGTGCGCCAAGTGTGATCGGCTTGAGAGTCGCCCGAACGATTGTGAAGGTTGCGAGAACTTTCTAGGTCGGTACAAGCTGTGGTCACTGCACCATAACAAGCAGTACGTCAGGTTACCACGCGACATGTTCTTTCGCTTGAATGAATACTTCGGGGTTGACGTGGATGACTTCACGGTAGTTGACAAGCGCAAGTCACCGCCCATGCCGCACCTTGACCTGCTGAAGTTTCGCTACTCGCTACTGCGAGAAGAGCAACGGCGTACACTGGCACAAATGTACAAGTGGAAAGAGCAGGGTATTCGAGGCATCATCAAGGCGGCACCTCGAACCGGCAAGACTGTCATGAGTCTGGCTCTGATGTGTAAGCTTGGGTTTCGTGCAGCCTGGATAGCGCCGCAGGAAGACTTGCTGCGCGGCTTTCGAGCAGACGCGGAGAAGTTCACGAACCTGCTTGACGTGGAACGAACCGTCGGCAGAATCCTGATTGGTACTCCGCGAGATTGCGAGGAAGCACAGCAGATGTGCGTGTCGCTGCTAACTCCCCACACGTTCATCTCGGAAAAGGGGTGGGCGAAGCTGGACGATTTCCGGCTGATCTACGGAACCGTTGGTTTGGACGAATGCCACCGCATGAATGCTAACGTGTTCTCAAAGGTGATCGACCAGTTCTATGCACGCAACGTGTTTGGCGTGACTGCGACGGATAAGCGCAAGGACAAGAAAGAAGCGATTTGTGCCGAGATTGTCGGACCAGTTATTGCCGAGTCCACCGCCGAGTCGCTGACCCCTACTGTCTATGTTCACGATGTGGAGTTCAAGTCCAAGACGCGAAAGGACGCGAAGATTTTCCTGTACTACCGCGAACTGTTTGCGAACAAGAGCTACGTCAGTTACGCGACGGATTTGATCCTGCGCCTGGTAGCCGACGGACATAAAGTGGTTGTTCCGGTCGTGAACAAATCACACATCGTGAAACTCTACGCCAGGCTGAACAAGAAGCTGCGCGTTGGTGTTTTTGCGGGAAGTTCCCACCCAGGTTACGCGGGTACTGACTTGAACCGGGAGCGTGTTCTGTCGCGTGCTCAGGCGGGAAAGCTTGATGTGGTGATCGGCATTCGTGCTATCATTGCGACTGGCATCAACGTGATTCCGTGGTCGGCTTTGGTTGTGTTGTGCCCAACAAAAAACGAGCACAACATGTACCAGGAAACAAAGCGAGTTTGCACTCCAGGTGAGAACAAGCTAGACCCAGAGCTGCACTTTCTGGTAGAAACCAGTGCAAGAGGTTTGGAGAGTGTTGTGCATCAGTACACGCACTGCATGAAAAAGCACAAGTACAACATTGATCCGAAATCCAAGAGTTTGATCTTGCAGTGGCAGGATCAGCTGAACACGAAGTCCGATAACATCAGCGATGAGATGTTTGGTACGTCTGTCGTTGGCGAGGATTGGTATGAAGAAGTTGCGGACAGTAACGAGGATGATGTGCCTGTAAAGCAGGCAGTTGGTTTGGCAAAAGAGGACAGTTTCCTTAACGGTTCTTTCTAACGAGGTACGCTGTGATTATTAATCACGATTGCACTGCAGAAGAATACCAGCGCTTGCTTACGGCTGGCGTCCCTACAGATGCGTTCTTGCCGACTGGCAAGAAGATGAACCTGAACCTTCGCGTTCAGGATATTGAGTACACGAACAAGTTCGCAACAAAGTGTGTGACTGCTGATGCTCAGATTGAAGCGCTACGTGACTTCATGTCGGACTATTCCAAGCCTGACATTCTTATCATCAGCAGTTACCCGAATGACTACGCAGCAAAGTGCGTAGGACTACACGCCTTCATCGAGGGCGCGAAGTTTTTCTTCTCCAAGGATAAGCGCAAGCTTGAGTTGTCCAAACGAGGCATTAATACGTCACCACGCTGGCACTCGGTTTACGCAACCTTCGATGATGCGGTAATCAAGAACTACAGCCAGATTCCAAGCATGTACGTGTTCAGTGAAGTGGTGGACAATTCTACGCCGCGTAAGATTGAACTGTTGCGCGAACTACTGGTGCGAACGTCCAGGACAAAACGCGTGGTAGTTACATCATCGGCAGACCCCTTGGAATTTGCAGACATGCTCAGAATCCGAGCAAACTCGCATGTTTGGCTATGCCCGAAAGGATAATCGTATGATTTCTTCGCAGTGGATTTATGGGATTGGGTCGGCGGCGGTAGCAATGCTTGCCATGTACTTCGTGATGGTTGTTCCGCTGAACATGGAGGTGGCGCTTGCTAAGCAGTCGGCTGCTCAGTCCAAGAAAGACAAACAGCAGTGTGAGTTGTCCATCGTCAGCGCGAAGCTTGCCGAGAAGAACGTGGAGATGTCCGTAACTACCGAGGTGGGAAAAGCTACTGAGGTGTACCGCGATGTGGTGCGCACAATTCCGAAGTACGTCAATGTTCCGGTGCAAGTGTGCGACGGTGCAAAAGCAACCTTGCTTGAATCTCTGAAAGGTGAGACGAAATGATCCGTAGTCTGTTTGCAGTGTTGTTGCTGTCTGGGTGTGCTACTCAGGTGGAGTACCGGTACAAGCCGGTTCGTGTGGAGATTGATCCTCCACCAGCCGCCGCCAGCGTGGCCGAGATTGAAGCGATGACCGAGCAGCAAGCAGAGGGTTACTTGCGTAGCTTGTTCATCCGTTCGCGCCAGTACGGTAACTATTGCTTTGAGGCTGTACAGCGCAATAACGCGGCTGTTAGCCAATGAGAAAAACCGGGCGAGAGCCCGGTTTTTCGTTTGTCAGAAGCGCTGGTTGGCTGGAACGAAACCCAGGTGTTCCACAAATGGACCGAAGGTGTCGATCATAGTTTTCAATACCTGGTTGTACAGCGACATGCGAAGCGCCAGGACATTTTTCGTCGGCATGTTGTAGTACGGAATGCCACGGGAGTGCTTGAACGCCATCAGCAGAACGTGGCGCTCGAAACCAGATTCAATCGCAAGACTGAACGTCTTTGTCTTGTCAACCCCATCTTTGATTTCCCTGTACATTTTCAGGTACATCTGCCACGCGCTCTCACTGAAGTCGCCAGCGTCAGTTACGAACTCTGCTCCGAACGCGTCTTTGTCAGTCTTTGTCAGAGAGAACAGCACGCGAGTGTTGTTGCTTACTGTAAAGACTTGTGGTAGCTGTCCTGGGTATTCGCTTTCCAGTTGGCGTGAGTAGCTGCGAAGCTTACCTGCGATAACCCGCGCGTCAAGCTCACGCACGTCTTTTCGTGTCAGCGCTGAGCGGTCAGGTTCAACCGTTTCTGCTGGAGTCTCGTCAAGCGACAGGTGTCCGGTTCCCGTTTGAAAACCTGTGCCGTGCTGGGTTTTTCGCAAGAGCACGTCTTTGTCAGCTACCGCCTGCTTGACGATGCGGTGCGCGTCAAACTCCGAGATGCGAGTCTGCACGCCAGCGGCTTGCAAGTTGTGCAGGTTTTCGTCTTGACTGCGAAACACGCAGATGGTATCCGCAGCAGTTTGTGAATCAATGTTGTCGATGTAGCGCTGGGTGTCATTTGCGTACAGCTTTTCCAGTGTGTAGACAGGCTTCTTTCCAGCGTAACCAGACATAAGAACATACGTTACCTGTCTGCCTGGTCGCTGTCGGATGGAGATTTGTTCTTCAAAGTTCGGGTACACTCGCAACTTGAACAGGCGCAGCGCTGCTCGTGACAGCGCGTCAAAGGTCGCGTCGTCTCCGTTTGTAGCTGCGAACTCTACGCCGCTCAAGGTGTGCTGAAGTTGGTACGCGTTGATTGTCAGCTTGACCATTGTCGCAACCAACTTGTTTAGCCGTGAGCACATCTTGCGGTTGATCCAGATCACCTGGTTTCCACCTACCTCTGTGGAAGTCTTGTCGTAAGCGATGAAAGCCGGTACGTGGTTGTTGATGGTTACGTGAAAGGTCGGCTCGCTCACCTCGTTGTCAAACAGCGCTGCGTTGATGATCTTGAACAGGATGCTGCCAGTATCTTCGTCCACTGCTGTGGCGGTGGTCTTGAGTGCGGCGTCAGCAAGTGGGTGTAACATGTTGTTCGTGAAAAGACACTCGTCAAGCTTGCCTCGGCTGATCTCGTTTGCCTTGGTGTAGGCATGAACCGGAAGCATGCGAACCTTACCTTCGTCAAGCTGCGCTTGCGTGATGCGAAACTTTTGACCGGCGTCCATCTGAACGGTTACGATTCCGCCGTCGATCTTCACAGCGGTACCGACGTAAATCTTGTTTTCGTGAGTTACTGCTACGCGGCTGTACAAGTACACGCGGCACTTTCCACCTGCTGCTGAGGTGTACTCCACGAATTTTTGAAGAATGCTCATTGGGGAATTCCTTGTATGATTACAATGTATAAAGAACAGAACTTTTTGGCGGATTTGCCAAGAGTTGTGCAGCGCCTACGTGAATTGAACGTAGGCAGTGTTACGTGTGCGAGTTGCTGCTTCCCAGTTACCTGGGGTAAGCGTGTTGCGGACGAACTAGGAGTACCTTTTGTTGCAAGTTGTGAGCAAAATACGCTGGAGCTTCGTCTTTCTGTGACCGACAAAGACACCGTACCACACACCCGAGTGTTTGCCTTTTACGCAAGTTCTCGGCGCGCTCAGCACGTAAAAGCCTTCTATAAAACCAACGAACGGGCTGTCCCGTTCATGGAGTGACCATGCACTTCTTGCCTTTGCTAAACACAAAAATCAACGTCGTGAACGTTCTCCAAGCCACTGCGTGTTACAGCCTGGAATCAATGCACCTTCGCTCTGACGCCTATCTTCGTTCCATGCTGCGCAAGCAGCGAAAGCACGGGTACAACGTAGCTATCCTGTCGTCCACGATGAGCATCAAGCAAACCGCTGACGCTTTTCGAGACTGCATGTATCGTGGTGACTGGGAAGCGAAGACCTATAAGTTCAAGGCCGACATTGGTAGCGCCCAACAGTCTAACAGACTGATCGCAATCTGTCAAGAGCTTGGTTTCGGTTATACCACGCGCGAAGGTGGCCTGGTGTTGGATTTTTACAACAAGTCAGCTGACCACGTAGAGCCACCCCAAGACGCCGTTATTGCGTTGTGCGTGAACGAGGCAGTAGACAGCTTTGTCACCAGACCACTGTTCTCACAGCCTGCGCAGGTTCGTCACAAGGCACGCGTGCAGCTGCAATCAGATATTGAAAGCTCGATTGCTGCGACTGGAACACCTGGTGTTTCTGCTGAACTTACTGGCGTCACCACCGAGATTTCCGATGGCGCAATTGTTGTCAACGTAACAAAACCCGTAGGTGTGCTGACGTACAGCTACGCTATTGATCGGTCGAAGCTGCTTGCTACGTGCCTCTTGATGGAGAAGTACGTTGGTGTATTCGACCCGTTCCACTACCCGCTCAAAATGTCTGGAGAATGACATGCAATCTACTGCTTCGCTATACCCTAGTCAGTATCGTGAATACTATCGTGATTGGAAAGACGCTTACGCTAAGAAACCCGAGATTTTCCACGACTCTGGTTTTGAATGGTTGGCTAAACACGCTAAGAAAGTAGGCGGCTCACACAAAGTCGTTGATGGGAAGATCATGCGTGTATTCTTTCCGATATACATTGAGCCGACTGTTCCACGGAACATGCAGCTGGTTTTTTCCGCGAATGGTTATCGTGTTGTTTCGGACAAGGAAGTGGTTGATACGCATAACAGGCAAGTTTCGATCAACAAGGCGTTTCAACAACTTGCAAAGAAGTCTGGAATTGACGCAAAC
>JACCDZ012005947.1_pt1 | contig 11693 bp, 12 predicted proteins | sample 7449551 | NCBI WGS metagenome assembly JACCDZ01 (sample SAMN15323452, study PRJNA562643) | freshwater metagenome | isolation source: river surface water | place: USA:Blue River Watershed | collected 2017-08-18
GCCTTTAGCTGAGATTGTATTCGATTTTTACGATCGCTTGAAATCTGTTTCCAGAGGATATGCTTCGTTTGATTATCATCCAATTGGTTACAAAACTTCGGATCTGGTCAAAATGGATTTGATGTTAAATGGAGAAGTATTGGATGCCCTTTCGGCTTTAGTACACCGTAGTAACGCATTTGATTTAGGGAAAAAAATCTGTATCAAATTGAAAGAATTGATCCCACGCCAACAATTCGAAATTCCAATTCAAGCAGCAATTGGAGCAAAAATCATTGCTCGAGAAACGATCAAAGCATTGCGAAAAGACGTTACAGCGAAATGTTACGGTGGAGATATCTCCCGAAAACGTAAATTGTTAGAAAAGCAAAAAGAAGGTAAAAAACGAATGCGTCAAGTGGGACGTGTAGAAGTACCACAAGAAGCATTCATGGCTGTATTAAAATTAAATGATTAAAAAAAGCATGGGAGGATGCTTATCATTCTCCCATGAATAATGCCTTCAACTCGGTTGCATCAGAAGGTTTCATTTTACCAGCAATAATTAAACTCAATTGTTTTCGGCGCAAAGCCGCTTCGTACCGTGTTTTCTCTTCTGGCGTTTCAGGAATTAAATCTGGAACTTGGATCGGTCCTCCATTTTGATCAACTGCAACAAAGGTGTAAATTGCCTCGTTGGACTTTTTCATTTTTCCCGATACGGGATCTTCCACATACACATCTACGATGACTTCCATCGACGAACTGAACGCACGGGATACCTTCGCTTCCAACGTCACAATTGACGAATGTAAAATGGGTTCTTTAAACGAAACGTTATTCACCGCTGCAGTAACTACAACTCTTCGACAATGTCTGTGTGCTGAAACACTTGCGATCACGTCCATCCAAGCAAGCAACTGTCCTCCAAACAAATTTCCAAGTGTATTGGTGTCATTTGGAAGTACTATTTTAGTAGTAATAGCGACTGTTTCTGAGGCTTTCTTTGCTTTCATGGTCTACAATATTTGAATTCAAAGTTACATAAAAAGATGCAGTTTAACGTGTCGACAGCACTTTTGAAGCCAGTAAAATTATTTTTTAGAATCACACAGTAAAATCAATATTTCAACGTTAATCATTATATTTGAACCAACATTATAAATCACTATGGACAAACTAATTTCTGCATTCCCGCAAAACATTGTAGATGCTTTGGCAATTGCAAAAAACGCTTCGTTTAAAACACCATCCAACGAAATCCAGCACATTGTCGTTTGTGGAATGGGAGGCTCAGGAATTGGCGGAAAATTAGTAGCGCAATGGGTTGAAAATGAAATCAATGTGCCTATTTTGTTTGCGCAAGATTATTCACTTCCCCATTTTGTGAACAAACACACGCTTGTTATTGGCTCATCGTATTCTGGAAATACAGAAGAAACGCTATCAACTTTGCATGAAGCACGCACGAGAGGTGCACACATCATCGGGATTTGCTCGGGTGGTGAAGTAGCTTCATTTTGTGAACGCAATACCTACGATTGCGTACTTGTTCCAGGAGGAAATCCTCCCCGCTCTGCTGTTGCGTTTTCAGTTGTACAAATTGTTAATTTGCTCGAGAAGCTCGGATTTATCTCCGATTCAGTGCGCAAAGAAATTGAAACCGGAAAACTGCTGATCGTCGAACAAGAACACGTAATTCAAGAAGAAGCAAAAAAATTAGCCGCTTTTTTGAAAGATAAAGTCATTGCAATCTACGCAGCATCCAATTACGAAGCGGTCGCGGTGAGAGCGAGGCAACAATTCAACGAAAATGGAAAATTACTTTGTTGGCATCATGTAATCCCTGAAATGAATCACAACGAGCTTGTGGGCTGGGGAGGCGGCGATAACCGATTTGGAGCGCTGTTTTTGGATACTACTGATTTCAATCCACGAAATGCAAAACGATTAGAATTTAGTTTGGATGTCATTCGCAAAAAAACCGATTTTATCTATGTCTTGAAAGCCCAAGGGAACACGCAAGTTCAACGTTCTATTTACTTAATTCACCTCGTGGATTGGGCTTCTTGGTATTTGTCGGAACTAAAAAATGTAGATGCAATGGACATTGTTGTGATCGATTCGTTGAAAGACACGCTTTCCAAATTTTAATTGCATTCATCAACTACGAGCACCGAGAGGTGCTTTTTTTATGCGCGATCGTTCGACTAACGAGACGATGCAGGTCTTCGGATAAAAATCAATTGAATCAATATACACGCCAACATCGAAAACGGAACACTGAGAATTGTTTTCTGAAGGATAAATCCTATTTCATTGAATTTGAACAACTCCAACGAAAAAAACCAAAGATGGTGTACCAACAACATGATACCAAACACAGAAAACAACCACGAGCGATTCATTTCATACATGTTGAATTCTTGCACATTTTCATACCCGTCTCTCGGCTCAAACATCTTAAAAATTGTAGGTCGCAAATAGGCCAACAGCAATGCTGAAGAAGCATGTAAACCATAGGTGTTTGAAATTGAATCGATTCCCATTCCCAACGCGAATGAAATTAACATCGCCAAGAAGATATTGATATTGTAGGGCAACAGCAGAATAAACAATGGATAGATCATCACGTGAATTCCAAAACCAACTTCCAATTGATTTAAAAGCAACGCCTGCGCAAAAAGAAACAGCACAAATCGGATTGTATGAATGATAAAAACTTGCATTACTCTTCTTCAATTGGAATTTGTGATTCTAACTTTTCTTGCTCTGTTTTCAATAAATTTTTGATCACATACACACGTTGTATTTTTCGATAATCCTCGGAATAATACATCGAAATCTTCCACAAAGGTTTCCCTTCCACAGCTTCCAATTTCATGACCTTTCCGACACGCATTCCGCCAGGAAAGATACCTGAACCGTTGCGTGTTACCACTTTTGACCAACGCTTCACTTTCATGTCGTTCGAAATTCCTTCGATATACCCGATCTTTGCGTTTTGACCGTCCCACTTCAACAATCCTACTGCACCAGAAGACTCGATCATCACCGGGATATTGATTGATTCCGTCAGGACTGACTTTACAACGGCAAAATGTTGACTGACATTGTGAATTATCCCCACAATGCCGCGATCACTGAAAACACCCATGCCTGGTTTTATGCCCTCTAATGATCCTACATTCAACGTAAAGTAATTGTTTCGCTTGTCAACCGTTGAGTTGATTACAAGCGCAGGGATGTAATCGTACTGCTGATGAAACAAGGTGTCATCAATTTTGACAACCCGCGATTGCACTTGAATAAAACTTTGTGGCAAACGCTTTCTCAACGCGATGTTTTCGTACTGTAATTTCTGATTATTAAACGAAAGGTTGAAATGCTTTGTCACTTCATGCTTTACGGTCAATATTTTCCCATTTACCTGCGACGCACTTGTCAGGTACTGTGATCTTGGGAAACTAACATACGTAAAATAGGTAGACAACGCAAAAACCTGCAACATGGCAAAAAGCATGAATACACGAAAACGCTTGAAAAATGCAATGAGATTACGCATGGTTATAAAACGCACAAAGTCCTGAAAATTCAGGACTCCACGCTATAAAATTGTATTAATCTTTAATTAAAAACTGGAATCGATCGATGTTTTTCAACGCAATACTTGTTCCTCTTGCAACCGCTCTCAACGGATCTTCAGCAATATGAACTGGCAATTTTGTTTTAGCAGAAATTCGTTTATCCAACCCTCTCAACATGGATCCTCCTCCCGCAAGATAAATTCCTGTTTTGTAAATATCCGCTGAAAGTTCTGGTGGTGTCATCTCCAAGGCACTCAAAATTGCTTCTTCGATTTTGGAGATTGTTTTGTCCAACGCATGCGCAACTTCGGTGTAAGAAACAATAATTTCTTTCGGAATTCCGGTCATCAAATCACGACCACGAACCGCAAAATCGGGTGGCGGATTATCCAATTCTGGAATCGCAGCACCTACCTCAATTTTCAATTGTTCTGCTGTACGCTCACCAACCAAAATGTTGTGCTGACGACGCATGTATTCTTCTATGTCTTGTGTAAAATCATCACCTGCAATACGAATCGACTTATCACACACGATACCACCCAATGCGATAACGGCAATTTCAGAAGTTCCACCACCGATATCGATGATCATGTTTCCCATCGGCTCTTCTACATCGATTCCAATACCAATTGCAGCTGCCATCGGCTCGTGAATCAAGTAAACTTCTTTCGCTCCTGCATGCTCGCACGAATCGCGCACTGCTCTTTTCTCCACCTCCGTAATTCCAGAAGGGATACAAACAACCATTCTCAAGGTTGGGGTGAATAAACTTTTACCCGGGTTAATCATTTTAATCATGCCGCGAATCATCGCTTCTGCACTCTGAAAATCAGCAATTACCCCATCTTGCAAAGGACGAACCGTTTCAATCAACTTGTGCGTTTTCCCATGCATTTGCTGCGCTTTCTTCCCAATGGCAACAATATTGCCGGTTTGAATGTCTCTCGCAACAATCGAGGGCTCATCTACAACCACCTTATCATTCATGATAATCAACGTGTTTGCAGTACCTAAATCTATTGCGATTTCTTGTGTTAAAAAACTAAATAACCTCATTTTATTGTTTGCTTCTATTACAAGAAGACTTTATTAATATCTGTTTTTCTTCGTAAAACTGCATTTTTTGTTTCAATTTTCAAAAAATAAATGCAATTAATGTTTAAAGTGGCGATTCCCGGTCATTACCATGGCCATTCCGTGAGCATCGCAATACGCAATTGAAAGTTCATCTTTGATCGATCCTCCTGGTTGAATCACCGCATCTATCCCCGCTTCGTGTGCAATTTCAACACAATCTGGGAAGGGGAAAAATGCATCTGAAGCCATCACCGAACCTTTCAAATCAAACTGGAACGACTGTGCTTTGTGAATCGCTTGTCGCAGCGCATCTACACGGGATGTTTGTCCGGTACCACTTGCCAACAATTGACCATTTTTGGCCAAAATAATGGTGTTTGATTTGGTATGTTTCACCAACTTATTGGCGAAAATAAAATCTTGAATTTCTTGTTCTGTTGGAGCAACTTTTGTGATCGTTTTGAAATCAGCAACCGTTTCGGTGATTAAATCTTTATCTTGTTCCAACACGCCATTCAAAATCGTTCTGAATTGACGCTTTGGAAGCGCAACTTCTTTTTGAACAAGGATTACGCGGTTTTTTTTGCTTTGCAACAATTCAAGCGCAGCCGTCTCATAACTTGGTGCGATCACCACTTCACAAAACAATTCGTTCATGATTGCAGCAGTTGCCAAATCGATTTCCGTATTGGAAATCAAAATCCCACCAAACGCAGAAACAGGATCACCGGCTAGCGCTGCTTCGTATGCTTCTTTGATCGTTGGTCGTGTTGCTACACCACACGCATTGTTGTGTTTCAATATCGCGAATGTTGGTCCGTCGTTCTTGAACTCTCCCATCAAATTAACCGCTGCATCTACATCCAACAAATTGTTGTAAGAGAGTTCTTTGCCATGTAATTTGGTGAATATTGCATCCAAATCTCCGTGGAAAATTCCTTTTTGGTGTGGATTTTCACCGTAACGCAACACTTGAGCTGGCTTGATGCTTTGTTTGAAAATTTCTTTCGTCCCTTCTTGATTGAAGTAATTGAAAATCTGTGTATCGTAATGTGACGACACCTCAAAGGCATCTCTTGAAAATGACTTGCGTTGACCCAAAGACGTTGCTCCGTTTTCACTCGCATTCAAAATGGATAAAAACTCCGCATACTGCGCTTGCGAAGGAATAATCACAACATCTTGGTAATTTTTCGCAGCTGCACGAATCAAGGAAATCCCACCGATGTCAATTTTTTCAATGATGTCCTCGTGTGATGCTCCCGAAGCCACAGTTGCTTCAAAAGGATACAAATCAACAATCACTAAATCAATCTCCGGAATTTCAAATTCTGCGATTTGTTGTTGATCTTCGGTCAAATCTCTTCGGTTCAATATCCCACCAAAAACTTTCGGGTGCAATGTTTTTACGCGTCCTCCCAAAATGGACGGATACGAAGTTAAATCTTCCACTCGTTCAACTGCCACACCAAGTCCTTCCACAAACGCTTGCGTGCCTCCGGTCGAATAAATCGTTACACCCAATGCATTCAATCGGTGAATAATTGGCTCTAAACCCGACTTGTCGTAAACGGAAATTAATGCGCTTTTGATTGTTTTGGAAGTACTCATAATGTGTGTTGTGAAATAGGGTGCAAAATTAGCCCAAAAAACTGAGAATTCTACTATAAAAACGGAGAATTCTTCGGATAATTGAGTACTGAAAACTGCACTGCTGAAATGGAAATGTTAACGCTTGATAATCAATTGATTTAAACTACACGAAAAGTGCTTTTACATTTGTTGTAAACAACTTGACGGCGATTGCCAAAAGAATGATTCCGAACACTTTTTTCAAGATTGCGATTCCACCCTCTCCCAAAATCAATTCGATGCGTTTGGTGAGTTTCAAAACGATATAAACCAAGGTGATGTTGATGAAAATTGCGAACACGATATTGATCGCATCGTATTCGGCACGCAACGAGATGATGGTGGTCATACTTCCCGCTCCAGCGATAATCGGAAATGCAAGCGGAACAATACTTGCTGTTTTACCAATCGTGTTGTCGCGGAACAAATGGATTCCTAAAATCATTTCCAAACTCATCGCAAACAGGATAAATGAACCCGCCACCGCAAACGATTCGATATTGACACCAAACAAACTCAAAATACTTTCTCCCAAAATCAAGAAACCAATCAAGATGGTAAGTGCCACCGAACTCGCGTGAAACGCATGGATCTCACCCGCTTGTTCTTTGATTTTAAGGATTATTGGAATCGAACCAACGATGTCTATTACGGCAAACAAAACCATTCCGGCTTTGAAAATCTCGGCGATATCAAACTCTGCAAAAAAATCAAACATGGGTATAATTTAAAATTGTTTTTTCGATGACAACTGGAAAATACATGTGCTCGAGCAATTGTACTTTCTGTTGTATTTCGTTTACTGTATCTGTTGCTTCAACGCGGCAATGAAATTGTGCGAGTTTTCGTCCTGCGTCAAACACCTCGTTTACAAAATGGATGGTAATCCCTGTCTCAACTTCACGGGCTTGAAATACGGCTTCGTGCACGTGCTTGCCGTACATCCCCACTCCGCCAACTTTGGGCAATAAGGCAGGATGACTATTCATAATTCGATTGGGAAATGATGCAATTAAACACGCAGGGATTTTTCGCAGAAATCCAGCCAAAACGATAAAGTCTATCGATGCTTGACGACAAATCTCAACAAGTTCCGCACCTGCTTCGACCGCTCCATTGGGAACGAAAAAAGTTGGTACTCCTCGTTTTTCAGCAGCGATCAATACGTTGGCGTCTGATCGGTTTGATAAGACAAAACCAACTTCAATCTGCGGATGATTTTTGAAATGTTCGATGATGTTCAAGGCGTTACTCCCTTGACCTGAGGCAAATATGGCAATTTTGACTTTTGACATGGCGCAAAGGTAGGAACTTCATCTCGAAACGAAAAATTAAGTGATTGATTTAGCAAAAGTTGTGAATCAAAATCACCTGATTTCGTTGCTTAACTTTCAACAAAAAGCCGTACCACTTCGATTCGTCGGTCAGAAACCTCCTCAATTACGAAGCTAAATCCAGGGATTTTAAATGTCGTTCCTGCTTCGGGAATCGATTCTAAATGATGGATCACAAGTCCACCAAGCGTATCGTATTCATCCGACTCTTGCAAGTTCAATTGGTGATGATCATTGATGTAATCAATCTCTGCACGGGCTGAAAAAAGATACTCGTTGTCGCTGATTTTTTCTTCCAACCACTCTTCCACATCGTGTTCGTCTTCAATGTCACCAAAAATTTCTTCGATCACATCCTCTATCGTTACCAATCCTGCTGTTCCGCCGTATTCATCTACGACAACCGCGATGTTAGCTGCGTTTTTAGTAAACATTTCCAACAGTTCTTTTCCTGGAATCGCTTCGGGTACAAAAGCAATTGGCCGCATGATTTGGTGGATCGCTGTGGGTTTCTTAAACATTTCAAACGAATGGACATAGCCGATGATGTTGTCGACGGTGTCGCGGTACACAATTAACTTGGAAAACCCTTTTTCGATGAATAATTTACTCAGGTTTTCGATCGGGTCGTTGACTTCAATGCAAATCATTTCGGGTCGCGGTACCATACAATCTCGTCCGCGTATTTTGGAGAAATCCAATGCATTCTGCAAAATTTGCATTTCGTTTCCAAAATCTTCTTCCTCTTTCAAACGTTGGTTCAAATCTTGGACATAATGCTCCAAATCGACCTTCGAAAAGACTTTTTCCGAATTGGTTGTTTCAATACGAAACAGTTTCAAAAACTGAACGCTAAAAAACAAAATAACCGAAGTTGGAATATACAACAAACAATACAGCACAAACGCAGGAACTGCCAATGTTTTCATAAAACCGTTGGGGTTCAATTGAAAAATTGCTTTGGGAGAAAATTCAACGGTAATAAGTACGATAATGGTGGAGATAACGACTTCCAAAAACAAACTTAAGGTATCGTTAGTCACTCCCCAATTCGTCAAAACAGGGTCTAACACCCGAGCAATGGAAATCCCAAAAAGAACAAGCGCGATGTTATTTCCAAACGACAAGGAAGCGATAAAATTGACCTCTTTTTGGTAAAAATAACCAACAATTCTGCCGCTCAAAGATCCCTTTGTTCGGTCTAACTCAATTTTTAAACGATTGGATGAAATAAAAGCGATCTCAAGCCCTGAACAAAACGCAGATAAAATGAGTGTACCAATTATTAATATCAGATCAGAAGGGTCCATTTACAATTCTTGCAAGTGGAAAGTTACTAAAAAATCTGAAAGAAGCGAACTATTCATGGCATCAAATAACATCAAAACCAATGTCTTTTCTGAAATATGCATCTTCAAACTCAATGTTTTCAATCGTTCTGTATGAACGTGAAACAGCGCTATCTACATTTTTTCCGTACGACGTAACCGCCAATACACGTCCACCTGCCGACATAATCGCTGGGCCGTCAGCACTTGTACCTGCGTGAAAAACCAAACTGTCTGTAATTCCATTTAATCCATAGATCACTTTTCCAGTTTTGTATGCCTCTGGATATCCTCCAGAAACCATCATCACGGTTGCTGCACTTCGCTCGTCGAATTGAACATCCCTTTCTGAAAGCGTATTGGAAGCAACCCCTTCAAACAAATCAAGTAAATCTGACTTCAAACGCGGAATAACAACTTCAGTTTCCGGATCACCCATCCTGCAATTGTATTCAATTACATACGGTTCACCTTTCACATTGATGATTCCAAAGAAAATAAATCCTTTGTATACCAATCCTTCTGCCTTTAATCCTTTTACCGTTGGAATGATGATTTGGTTTTCAATTTTATCTTTAAAAGTTGAATCTGCGAATGGAACGGGTGAAATTGCTCCCATACCTCCGGTGTTCAATCCTTTGTCGCCTTCTCCTACGCGTTTGTAATCTTTCGCCTCCGGCAAAATTTTGTACGATTCTCCATCGGTAATAACGAACGATGACATTTCGATTCCCTTCAAAAATTGCTCGATCACAACACGTGAACTCGCATCTCCAAATTTTGCGTCGGCAAGCATGGCTTTGAGCTCCTTCTTTGCTTCTGCTAATGTATCTAAAATCAACACCCCTTTTCCAGCCGCCAAGCCATCTGCTTTTAAAACATACGGCGGTTTCATGGATTCTAAGAATGTATATCCTTTTTCTAACGTGTCTTTGGTAAACGTAGCATACTTTGCAGTTGGAATGTTGTGGCGCATCATGAATTCCTTCGCAAAATCCTTGCTTCCTTCCAATTGCGCGGCCGCTTTCGAAGGACCGATAACCGCTGTTTTGGACAATTGCGGGTCGTTTACAAAAAAATCATAAATCCCTGCAACCAATGGATCTTCTGGTCCAACAACCACCATTTCAATCTGGTTTTCAAGCACAAATGCTTTTACAGCTTCAAAATCAGTCGGTTTCAGCGCAACATTAGTGCCATGAGCTCGAGTTCCTGCATTTCCAGGCGCGATAAACAAGGTGTCCAATTGTGAACTTTTGGCCATTTTCCATGCCAACGCGTGTTCTCTTCCTCCTGATCCTAATAATAAAACTTTCATAATTTTTGTTGGAAATAATACGTGTAACGGTGCGAAAACTAGCAGTTTTTCAAAAGCGATTCAAAGATCAATTTACCGTCGATGTTGTTCAACACCTCATCTGCCGCTCGTTCAGGATGTGGCATCATTCCGAAAACATTTTTGCCAACGTTGCGAATACCTGCGATGTTGTTCAACGCACCGTTCGGATTAAACTCATCCGCTATAATTCCGTCGTGAGAAGCGTAGTTAAAAATCACTTGATCGTTGTCGTAGATTTTCTTCATCGTGTCTTCCGGCGCATAAAAACGTCCTTCACCGTGTGCAATTGGAATTTGGTAGGTGCGGTTCAAATCCAAGTCTTTGGTAATGGCACTACTGTTTGAAGCAGGTTTCAAAAAGACATTCTTACAAATGAATTTTTGGTTGTTGTTGTGCAACAACGCACCGTCTAATAATCCGGATTCGGTTAAAATTTGAAATCCATTGCATACGCCCAAAACATACCTGCCTTTGTTGGCATGTTTGATTACTTCGCCCATGATTGGAGAAAGTTCGGCAATCGCTCCAGAGCGCAAATAATCACCATACGAAAACCCTCCTGGAAGTACCACAAAATCAGCTCCCTTCAAATCTGAATCCTTGTGCCAAAGTCTTTCTACTTTTTGTCCCATCAAGGTTTCCAATACGTAAACCATGTCTTCATCGCAATTCGAACCAGGAAAAGTTACAACACCAAATTTCATAACCGTATCTATTTTTTATCTTATTTGTGCAATCAACTGTCGACAATGAACCCACCAAAACGTTCAGAACTTGTCAATCTACACGATTTATTTTTAACTATTTCACAAAGCAAGAATTGCTCTCAAAATCGTTACAAAAGTAGTCATTTCAAAGGCACAATTGCCCTATGTTAAATAAAAAATTTCGTGACTGAAATAATGAGCGTTACATAAAATAGTAACGTTGCAAAAACATTGGTTGACTTGTGAAAAAACGAAAACGGCAAAAACAACGCGAGCGAAACCATACTAAAACTGAACCATTCGTATTGTTTCAGAAAAATAATTTCTACCGTTCCGAGTGCGATTCCGATCAACAAAAACACAAATATAATCGCTGTCAATTTGCGAAAACGAATCGAGCTTTTGGCGTTCTTGATTCGCATTCCGAAAATGCTCAATACAGCCGAAATCGAAAACAAAACAGTGAAACTCAAAAAAATGAATTGCTTTTGCGAATAGTTGACAGCCGTTTCGATGAAATTCCAATTAATTTGTTTCTCGTTCCAAAAAACCAAAATAAATCCATAAATCAGGGGAACCAAAAAACCAGTCGTTGCGAGCAGAATTTCTCGAAACACGAACGGTCGGATTCGGGTCAACATCATCCAGAGCAGCGAAATAGTAAAAATCAAAGACGGGTGAAAACTAGCCGCTAAACCGAAAAAGAA
>JACCDZ010089829.1_pt1 | contig 11688 bp, 11 predicted proteins | sample 7449551 | NCBI WGS metagenome assembly JACCDZ01 (sample SAMN15323452, study PRJNA562643) | freshwater metagenome | isolation source: river surface water | place: USA:Blue River Watershed | collected 2017-08-18
GTGTTGAAGCAGTACATCCAAGACCAGGAACGGCCAGAGCACTAGCAGGCTTGCAGCCTGCTGGCGCTTTCACCCCCACCCAAGCGCTGCGCGCTATGGATGGAGTACTCCCGCGCCGACCGATAGATAAGATCAAGCTCAATCCCTTTTTGAGACGCAGAAAAACCAGACTTATCAATAATACTTTCAGCTTCGCGGTAAAGATCGATTTTCTCGATCTTGACGGGGATGTGCTCAGAATGATGAACCGAAAAAGAGAGGATTCCCTCCAGCTTATCATAGATGACACGCATCGACTGACCAAGCTTGGCAGCATGCGCGACAGTATCCTTGTCAAACTGAAGATTCACATTCCGACGCAGGGTTTCCGCCTGAAATTCCGAAGCGAGAACGGCCTCTTTAAGATCGTGCGTCAAAAGCTGAAAGATCTTTTTCTGATTTTTCTCGGCCAGCATCGACTTTTCGAGGGCGGATTGGAGATAGCCAGTCTTCTCCAGCATGCACTCCTCAAGGTGGGCGATTTGGCGCTGCTTGGACTGGTATGACTCCCAAACCAGGTTTTGATAGTGATTAAAGCCAAAAATCAAGGCGTCAATTTCATATTGCCCCACTCTCTCGATATCGGCATGGGGAGAGATAACGTTCGCCAAACGTGCTTCGAGCGCTTTGATAATCTGAAGGATTGGCCTGTGGATGCGCTGGTGGAATAAAAAACCCAGGCAAGCAACGGTAAAGATCATGCCGAGGAACACGAGGCCATGACGAATCACCATGGTCTGGAGCGGCCCATACAAACGGTTAACATTGAAGTTGATGGTAACGCCCGCAACCCATTTTTCGCGAGGCATCAGATGACCCCGCAAGGATGAGGTTATAACAACCGCATCATCGATATCGGGCAATAAAACAAGAAGGGCATTCATCCCGGAGGGCCTGACGGGATCTAAAGTGCCAACCTGAAAGTGAAATTGACCCCGACTTTTCGCATCAATTTCCAGCGAAATTCCAGAGATCAGGGGATCCTGGCTCAGGATCTCCATCATTTCTTTCATCTCAACCGACGCGTTGCGATCAATCACATCCTGCGCGCTTTTATGCAATATGGCATTGATTCTGTTGGAGATTTCAATCTCTTGGCCGGAGGTTTTGTGCGCCTGAAATGACCAGTCGATCAAAACATAAGCCACAAAAATAGCCAGCATAAGAACAGCCGTGCTGGCAATTACCTGCACCGTGAGGGAGCGGTCTTTGAACAAATCACTCACTGTCGAGCTTCGCACGCAGGAGAACCTACAGTTCAATTTGAGGGATGAGCAATTTACGCCCAAAAATCAACCATGACAAGGTTTAGCTTTCATTCGCCAGCAAGGCAAAGCCATCAACCGACCAGTGGACATTTAGGGGAAATCACAGACCTATGGACTCAAAAAAAAGGAAATCCGGGTCAAAATTCATGTCGGTCTTGGACAGTCATGGACAGCTTTGCACGATTTTGCGGTCAAAATACTGTATGGATATACATGTAAAAGGGGTCAAATTGCGTCATTGGTCAGGAAAATCAGTGTTTTTTCGCAAAATCACTTGAGCAATAAACGCCATTTCTATAGCTTTCGCGGCACAGATCAGTCACTGGTCTACCAGAACAGCCGAACCAACCAGCTAAAAGATTACTAACTAAACCATGGCAGCAATCCTCAAGCTTGTCCCGAGCGCACAGCCGACCACGTCACCAGAACGGGCGCCCGCAAGCCATCCAAAATCGCACCTCGACATCGCCATCGAAAACCATTACATCTGCGATATTCACAATATTCTTATCTCACCGGATTCAGGACAATTTCACCTTTCCCTGAAAACAGATATTGAAGGCAGCCCAACAGCTTTGTGGATTAACGTCTTTGGCGAAAAGCAGTACCTGTCTACCAAAGCCATTGAAGCCATTGACGAAGTACTTAACAACGGCATCCCGCATCACCCTGCACAACTGTATGCGTGGAAAAAAGAAATCCTTCAATACTCTGCCGATAAGTCAAATCTTCTAATGTTGCCAGAGTGATCCTGGCATTCCCAGTTACGAGGCTCACCGTTAACCAACCGGTGAGCTATGGTTTGGTGGGTTTTTCTGCAATACCCATTGCTTTGAGCACCAAGCTGTCATGCCCATGCTCACAGGCATGAGCCATCAATGCCTTGAGAAAAGTATCCAAGTTCTCCGAAAGGAAAAGCCTGGCCAGATACAACCTACCATTGACCTCCTCCGGGCCCAGTGGCATGACGTGACAACTGTCATCATCAACCCGGAATGCCAATAATGACGGGATGTCCATATCCTTAAAGCTGGCCTCAATAGAAGCCAAAGCCGCTGGAAGCTTGCGAAGAACATCGGGGTTGTTAGCTCTAGTCTTGGCCATAATTTTCTGTCAATATCCGCGTTATATATGATAAGATACCCCAATCATTCACTATTGGGGTAGTACCATGCTCAATAAAAAAATCCTTACTCTCGCGTTGGCGCTGGGTTTCCCAGTGATGGCCATGGCTCAAATGCCCACAAGCCTACTGAAGCGAACCGACATCAAATCATACGAAGGCTTTATCCAGGTCAACCCGAATGAATCTGGCAAAATTGATCTCAATATCGACTTTATCAAACCAACCTTCGACTATCTGCCTGTCTCGTCAGGTGCCATGGTTGGCCTTATCCAGCGCGGTGGACTTCTGAAAAAACTAAGTGTTAATTTCAGCGACAAATGCTCGGGGGAAGTCGCGCTGAAAATTGGAATCAAAGAGTTTAATGGCCAGCAATATGGTCACCTTTCAAGCCATTGGCTGATGAATACGTATTCAAAGAACATTACCTTTAGCGAAGGTAGCTTCAAAGCAAAAGACAACGAAGCTGTCGAAGGTATTGAGGCCGCCGCTTTCAAAAGCGTCATGACAAAAGGAACACCCATCCAGATCGATTTGCCCGTTCCTATTCCCTATCAGCCGGGCGACATCCTGGTATTGGAAGAAATCGTCTATACAACCACTGAAGATCGCGTCTTCAATGCCTGTACCGTACACATCCAAGAACAATAGCCGCTTCGCGAAAGGGCGATCCCTACAGGCCCAGGTCGCCCTCAAGCACAAACCGCCTGGCCGAAACAGGAATATCTTCCGTTGAATAGAAGAAATTCACATCCAGATTTAACTGCTTGCGAAAGAGCGTCAGGTGTTTTTCTTCGCGGATATGCTGCGCAAGTGCCTTCACCTTGTCTTTATGAGACAACATGAACTCATGGATACCCTCAACCATTTTTCGAGAATGAATTGAGCTTGGCGTCCTGTCGAAATACTTGATGAGAACATCAAATACAAAAGCATCAGCGGACAGCTTCCGTTGTTCTGCTGCCACAGCAATGGCTCGCGTTACTACTGACTGTTCGGGTTTTGAGCACACAATGGCGGCCAATAAGACCCAGTCTGATGAATGACCATTTTCCACACTGTCCAACAATTGGTTGGCGAATTCGTCCAAAAGCGCCGAATTGCCAATTTTAGTCAGCAATGGGGTTAATCGTTCTGAAGTGTGTAGGGCACCATTATGCATCTCTTGCAGCAAGCTGATTGCAATCGGCTTCAGGTGATGCTTCCGGCTCACACGATCAATGTCATTACAGATCGTCTGAATCAACAGGCAATGTGACTCAATGGCCTTTGCGTCGACTTGATCATTGCGGATATGCGAAGCGAGCTCTGAGATGTAGCCATGGATCAAATTGCTCATCCAGTAATGGCTATCAGGCAAGTCCTTATGCGCCATCCAATGACCCACAAAATGCCCCCAGGCTGTGGCAGCCTCAGAATCAAAATCAGCGCTGTAGTGATGAAGCAGAATCTCCGGCAATAGGTCGCTGATTTTTGAGAGATCCAGGTGGGGCGTACGGCGCTTGAATTGAAGATCCTGGCCCGCCATGTGGTGCAGCAGCGATAGCGCCATATCGAGATCTTGTGACTCGATTGCTTCCACGAATTCATCATGCAGCAGTTGAGGGTCGAGGTTTTTCAGCTCTTCTTGAATTGAACAGGGCTGCGTATTCAACTCATTTGCTGAACGTACCCTCATATCGCTTGCATTCATCGGTTTGCTTCTCGCGCCAGTAGTGAATGACCAGTTTCACAAAGGGGCGAAATTGATCATAAAGCTCAGTGTTGAAAATGCCATTCGAAGTCACAACGAAGCGCTTGCCTGTTTTGGCGCTGTTGATCCATTCGATATCGCAGAGGCATTCAGTTTTAAGCTTCTTAATCCAATTCTTGCACGTCAGCTCGGTCACCGACAAGAGCTTGGCCATTTTAGGGTTATTCGCATCAGCGCCTAACTCATCAAGAAACAATAAAACCATGCCTAAATCGACAGGTGAGCCACCGTTTAAATGCGGGGCATGAAATTCGTTAAACGAATACGTGGAGAAAAAGGGGAAGTTCTTAACAAGTAGCAACTTGTGCTTAATGAGTGTATCGAATGTCGATTTCATGATCTTGCCCCTGATTTGAAGTCATGGTCAGAGTATAGCAATACTATACTCTGCTGTCAATCAAAGGCCGAGATCATTTTGCAATTTATCGCGCTTGGCTTGAGATGGGGCCTGTTGCAGCTTGCTGGGGTCAGCCTCCAACAAACGCAGTATGGCAGCATCCTTTTGTGGATGGGCAATGGCCTCAAAATGGGACATGTCAAAACGAGGGGCGCAGACCGCCTGAACCAGGAGCGCATTGAGCGCGGTCATCCCCAGCTCATCAGCATGCTGGGGCGTATGGAGCTCCTTTTTCCATAACCAATAGGCCTCAACCTGATCAGGTTCCGCGAGCGGAATTGGCAAAGCATTCAAGTCGAGGTGGCTGGCCACTAGCGCCTTAAGCTCAGAGACTCCCAATAGCCGCTTGGGGGCGATTTGCAGGAATAACCGCTTGGCAGATTGGCTCGACGATAGCCCAGTTGCCTGAAGGGCATGGATCGCTGCGTGATCAGCATAGATTTCGCTGTCTGTAGGGCGTCTTACGTCAGATTTTGGCAGTACGGAAAGATGGCCCTGCCAGTGAGTAAACAGAGGCGCATCAAGTGTTGAATTATCTGACAGGGATTGAATGATCCCGGCAGGGATGGAGTCCACCTTAAGGCCTAGTGATCGCCATGCCAAAGGAGGCAGTAGAAGCCACTGGAGGACAATTTGTGGGTGGCTCAGCCATCCCGTAAGCGCTGTCAATGCAATGCCCTGCCGATAACATAAAGCGGCCAGAACAAAAGCGGGCGTGAGTAAATCCGGATCACCCTCGTAGCTCACATCGCGATAACGGGGCTGAAGGCCCAGCTGGTCATCGAGACGAAGATCTTCAAGGTCATGATCCTGAAGTTCGCCTACAAAGAGATCAATACGTGCAGCAAGAGCTGGAAGCTTAGCCAGAATCAAGCCATGCGAGGGTGTCCTGAGCTGCTTGTGCAGCCAAGTGTCTAGAGCACTCGATTGAGCAGCGCGTTCCCACGACATAGACGTCCTCCGATTTGATCATTCTGACCAGGCATTGCCATTCTGTCAATGCAATTTCCAATATTGCCTATTGACATCTTGGCCAGGCTTGTTATTATGGACACATGTTCCGGGATAGCTCAGTCGGTAGAGCAAGCGACTGTTAATCGCTGGGTCACAGGTTCGAGTCCTGTTCCCGGAGCCAAGCCCGAATGGTGGAATCGGTAGACACAGCGGACTTAAAATTCGCCGAACGAAAGTTCGTGCCGGTTCGACTCCGGCTTCGGGCACCATTTTGGAGTAGGCGTAGGCATCGGAAAGCTCAGCTTTCCCATGCGTATGCATGGTGTGTGCTGTACTTTGGTGCGGTGAAAACCGCACATTTTGCCCAGGTGGCGGAATCGGTAGACGCGGCAGACTCAAAAGTGCGCCCGTAGAGGGCAAGTAAACGATGGTGTAGGCATACACCCCCACTGGAAACATCGTGGGTAAACCAGCACCTAACCGGAGAGGGAAACCTCGTAAGGGACTGTAGCATGGTGTTAAAAGTCTCAGAATGGATAGTATCCAGATCCATCGAGAGGCAGGTATAGTGGATATGGTAAGGGCTGTATTGCTCGAATCCTAGCTTGAGAGCGACTCACCGCGTCGATGGGGAAAGGATGCTGTAACCCCGTCACTTGAGTATAGATGGCAAGATTTTGAGGCCTTCTATAGTTTCCACTCAAGTCTCATCCCCAATGAGGGGCTAAAAGGCGAAAGGGATACCTAAGTTCACGGCAACGTTTACTTGTTAACGCGGGGATGGCCTAAGTCACGCAAGTGATATGGTTACGGAGTGATCGTAGTAGAGTGTAACACACTCGCCACACGTCCTGCCCATCGGGTAGGGTTCTACTGAAAAGTAGGCGTGCAAAAGGCGAGTTTTTCTAATGAGTGCCATCAACCGGAAGCAAGTGCCCCTTTGCAGGGGGTGCCACATGTCGGTTCACGCGGGTAGGTACGACAACCTAAGGTTGTCGGATCTCGCCTACATCCCGCAGTGATGGCTGTAATTCGACCGCTGGAGAGCCGGATGCTATGAAAGTTGCACGTCCGGTTCGGTGGGAGCCTGTTGGATGCCCTTCGCAAGGAGGCGCCGGCAGGCGACCCAACTCTGTTGTCGTAAGGCGTGAGGGTTCGAGTCCCTCCCTGGGCACCAATTCCCAATGAAAAAAAGCCCGAAAGGGCTTTTTTTGTTCCTGTTGGTTGAACGTCGGGTGGGCGAGCCACCCGACTGCCACAAGCTAGTTGGTGCGCATGGTCTCCAGATGAGCGCCGCAGTAGGCAATCACAATCTTGTCGTTGATCACTTTGAAGTGAATGCGAATGGCATGCTGGGTGCCATACCCACTGCCAATGCCAATGTGCTGCCGGAAGAAAATCGTCTCGCCGTTATAGGTGAACTCACGCTGAGCGCGAAGGCGCGAATTGTTGGTGACCGTCTGCGACTCGTTTGCCGCGTAGCGATTACCCAGCACCTCTTTAGCCTGAGTGTCGGCCACACCCTTGCGAATCAGATCCAGGTACTGGTAGATCAAGCTATCAAGCACCTGAGCAAGCCGAGCTGGAAGCTCGAAATTGGCGGCCTCTTTTGCTGCCTTGAATGCGGACGGCAGGATTTCAACCCGATCAGGAGCCAGAGTCGCATAAGCAATCAGAATTTGCTCAGGCGTGGAGCGGGCGTCTTCACGCAGAAGGCCACGAAGCCATTCGGCTGAGAGCTCAGTATTAAAATCCTCACCGCCCTTCTCAACCACAGGAATCGAGCGTGCTGCGTGTAAGGCCCGCTTGAGTTGTGCAATCTCATCAACCAGGTGGTTGTTAAGCTCGGTCATCTCCGCCTCGCGCTCTTGACTGGTGTGCAAGGCAAGCTCAGCTGTGTGAACAGCCTGGCGGAGCGCTTCAAGCTCTTCAGACTGCTCCGGCGTCAGCTGTTGAAGGTTGACGACCTCCTGGGCAACAGGGGTTTCAGCGGGAATGCTGTCAGCAGACAGAGGCTTGATTTTTGCTGGCAAATCTCGGTAAACCCGATAGGTATTGGACAGCGCAGTAAAAACATCGCTGGCCGATGCGGAGATCTTTTCAATCAAAGCCTTCAGTTGAATGCCGTAATCGCCAAGTTTGGCCAGCTGATTAACATCACCACCCTGCACAATGGAGGAAATGGCGCGAGTCAGGTCTTCCCGCTCATCAAGCAACTCAAAGAACTCATGGAAGCTGTCGCTTGAGAACGACGCTTCTGACTTCATGTCGGCTTCGAAATCTTTCAGAACGCTGTAATTATGCTCATCCATCAAAAAATCAGGAAGTGCAGGCGGATTATCCTCAAGGATGGAGGACAGGTTGTTCGCGGCTGCAACTGAGCGAAGGACTTCATCGTCCTGGCAGACATCAAAGATGTTATCGGCGTATTCCTTAAGCGATTCAACCTCCCTGATGTAGTTGTACTGAATAAATTTTGCAGGGGAATAGTACTTATCCTGCATAAAGTTGTTGATCAGGTCGGTGGTAAATAACACTTCACGCAAGCGGAGGTATTCCCGGCCATCAATGAAAGACAGAATGCTGCGGAAGCTGGAACGCCAGACATCCATGCCCTTTTCCATCTGAATTTCAACCTGGTCAACGGATCCTAAGTCTTTGAATTCGTCGAGCTTAACCTTGGCAGACTCGTACAGCTTACTTTGTCGTTCTTTGACCCACGGATAGTGGTCAAGAAAATCAACAATAAACTGATCGCTGTCGATACGCACAATCATGAGATTGAGGCATATGTCGACAACATCGCGAAGTTCGTAGCTAATGCCCTTGTAGAAATTTTCTTGGGCAAGATGAAACATGATGTGGGTCGAGCTGCGATAAAGGCTCGGAATCTGCTCATTGAGTTCTTTGGGGATATCCGTTTCACTCAGTTTTCTCTCATCCGGGAGAAGTTTGAGCCAGCGCTCCAGATTCTGCTCAAGCAGCAGATCATCACAAATACTATTCGACGCATGAAATTTAGGATAGAAATGCTCTCTTGTCTCGACACAGCCTAGCGTGTAGATGAGCGCCATTGCCGGATCAACTCTCTTTGCGTCTTTGGCATTACAATTCATGACATCCTTGGCAATTGAATAAGCGTAATCCTTGGCTTTATGTTTAGGTAGAAGTCGAGACCAAAGTTTTTCAACAATATCTCTATTCAAAAACCGATCTGGAAGATAATGCTTGGCACCATCAATAAGTCCAAAGATTGCTTCATTCACATCTTTTGCCTGCGTGTTCATGGATAATATCCTCTACGCGCTAATGGAAACAGGGCCACCTGGGCCCTGTGCATCATGGCGTCCTTACGGACAAATGGCAAATCCTAGACGCCTAGATCGTGATCAAGCGCCTGGCGCCTGCCCTTGCCGCTTAAATATTGACCAAAGCTGTCTCGATAGCCAAATACACTCACCAGATTGGACTCCCCGACCCTCCCCGAAAGCTTGATGACTAATGGCCAATCCAGGCTATGCTCCATGGTGTCAATCAGCCTGCATCGATCTTTTGCGGTTGATTCCTTTAAGTGATCCGTAGATTTGAGCAAGTTGGCCATTAGAACTGAACTGAACTGCCTAGACAGCACTTCATCCTCAACCACACGTGTTAAGGCACCGGCTAAACCAGGAATGTCGTAGGTCAAGTCATTCATCTGTAAAAAGTGCAGTTTAGCGGGTGTGCATTTCTCTAAAAACTTGCATAACGCCTGGGCAATGCCTGCATACCACGGTTTAAAAAAAGCCTTTTCCTCATCGCTGAACTCAATCTCCTGAGTGACCAGCAAAGCAAAGACATCTCGATAGTGCAACATGAACGCTGATGAAATGTATTCCAGGTTGTATTGGCGAACAACTTCCAGTAATTCCTTGGAGCGTGAAAATGCACCCTGCTCATCCGTGCGACGCTCTGATAGGTAGCTATCCAGTGTCTTAACGCAAGCATAGAAACAATGCTTTGGCGCCTTTTCCGCCGTACCGATAGAAGAGACGATTTTCAGAGCTTTAGTCAGCGCCTCTGCGGGAGGGTAATAGAGCGAGAGCAAGGAAAATGGCTTGTTTTTGTCGATAACAGAATCATTTGAAACGCGATTAAAAGCATAACCGACGCGCTCCCGCACAACCTTGGATTCCGGCGTGAGTGTGCATTCAAGCCATTCGGCCAGGCGTTTGACTTTACACTGTCCTGTGAAGCTTAGATCAGTGATGGTAAAATCTTTGAGTAATGGAATTTCATATTTGTAAATATGACTGGCTTCGACCTGCGAATAGTAATTCTCAATCAACTGCGAAAATAATTCAGAAGCAACAATAGAGCCGTGCTCGTGACTGTCAAAGAAATTAATCAGATCATCAGCCGATATCTCATCATTGAGTAGATAAGCTTCAATCAACGGGGTATGGTAAGCGGTTATCCGCGTGGCGAGCGCGCCTACCTCGTGGGTGCGCAGCAAGGCGATCAGGTGCTGACTTTCATCAGCAAAATCGCCATTTAGATAAGAAATTAAACCGGCGTCCATGTTAACTCCCAAGTGCTAGATACCATTCAGGATACCCTTATCTTAGGAGTCAGTTCAAATTCTCAAACGGTAAAAGATTCGCCACAACCACAACGATTTTTTTCATTGGGATTATTGAACTCAAAACCTGCATTAAGACCTTGCCGGACATAGTCCAACTCTAGGCCTTCCAGGTAAGGCGCATCTTTGAGGTTAATCAGGATGGAGGTATCGCCAAAGCGATGCTCGATATCACCCTCTGTCGGTGTATCGACAAATTCCAAGGTATACGCCAACCCGGAACAGCCTGTCGTTCTGACACCGATTTTAATGCCGATCCCCTTGCCTCTTGCCGCCAGGCTCTTATGGATTTGTTGCAGCGCCACTTCAGTCACTTGTAGTTTCATGTTTCGCCTCTTGTTTTGATTTGTAGTCGCGAACCGCTGCTTTGATCGCATCCTCAGCCAGCACAGAGCAGTGAATCTTGACGGGTGGCAACGCCAGCTCCTCGGCGAGATCGGTGTTTTTAATTGATTCAGCTTCTTCAAGCGTTCTTCCTTTCAGCCATTCTGTGGCCAGGGAGCTCGAAGCAATTGCGGAGCCGCAGCCGTACGTTTTAAAACGAGCATCCGTAATCACCCCGTCATCGTTAACTTTGATCTGCAACTGCATAACGTCACCGCATGCTGGAGCGCCCACTATTCCCGTGCCTACCGAGCTGTCCGATTTATCAAGCTTTCCGACATTGCGAGGGTTTTCGTAATGGTCAATGACCTTATCGCTGTATGCCATGTGTTAATTCCTACTTCTTTACTAGGATATTCGCATTCTACGCGTTAGTTGCCGTGCTATCAATAAGGCCTAATTGACGCCAGGTATGAATTCTATTGACAAAGTGTCAATGGATCGCTATAAAGGAAGCTATCCCGCATGGTGCGGGCAAGGAGCAGTTTATGCGTAAGGCATTCGTGGCAAGCTTTCTGAGCATGAGTATCATCGCATCCAGTGGTTGCGCGCAGCTGGGCGTTACCAAGGAGCAAGCCGGCACCGTACTGGGTGGTCTCGGCGGCGCCCTGATCGGCAGTCAAATCGGTGATGGCAAGGGTCGCGTACTGGCCACCATCCTGATGGCGGGTGCTGGTGCGTATATCGGCAACAAGATCGGTTCGATGCTCGACGAGCGTGACCGTGAAGCACTGGCCCAGCAAACCCAGCAAGCCCTGATGCAGGCTGATGCCGGTGCTCAACAGCCTATGACCTGGACGTCCCAGCACAGTGGTGCCACCGCCAAGATCGAACAGGGTCAGGCCTACGAGCAGAAGAAGGCGGTGGAAGTGAAGCGCGTCGCTACCGTTCAGGCGGTGCCGAGCATGCAGCTGATCCAGGCCCCGTATGTCACCATGAAGAGCAGCAATGTGCGCGCTGCGCCGAGCATGGATGGCGCGAAAGTCGGCGGACTGCAACCGGGCACCGAATTCACCGCCGTGGGCAGCACTGGCGATTGGATCCTGGTCGGTCGTCAAAACGTGACCGTGGGCTATGTCCACAAGTCGCTGGTAGCGCCGAAACAGGAAGCGGTTGCCAAGCAGGTTTCCCCGACTGTCAACCTGGACA
>JACCDZ011508359.1_pt1 | contig 11682 bp, 10 predicted proteins | sample 7449551 | NCBI WGS metagenome assembly JACCDZ01 (sample SAMN15323452, study PRJNA562643) | freshwater metagenome | isolation source: river surface water | place: USA:Blue River Watershed | collected 2017-08-18
GACGTTCGGTATCTCCAATCCCAACGCCCCGTCGCCCGCTCCGGATCTCCTTGGTTCGTCCGCCATCGCGACCCTCGCCTGCGAGCGGGCGGGACGTGATGCCATGGCCGACCTCTTGCTGCGTTCGCTCTATGTCGAACTTGTGAAGAATCCGCCGGACCGAGGAGCCCGCCGTTTCCTCGTCGTCGACATCTCGCACCAATCGTCGGCGCTCTCGACCTTCGGCCTGCTCCTGCGCACCGCCGTGAAGTCGGGCTATACGCTCATCGTCACCTGCCAGTCGCCCAGCACCCTGGACGACGATCTCCTCGCGCTTTTCAGCACGCACGTCTGCTTCTATCACTTCTTCAAGCGCTGCCTGAAGACCATGTCGCAGTCTTTGCTCTCGACCGATCCCACGCGTCAGATCTCCGGCGACCGACCCATGCCGCTCAATCATTTCGGCCAGCCGCTGGCCACGCCCGCGAGCCAGCTGGCCACCGATCTCAGTCGTCTGAAAGTCGGCGAATGCCTGCTCGGTCTGCCCGGAGCCAAGATTGAGAAACTGAAACTCAATCCTTGGGGCTGAAGGTAGGGATGCGATGACATCGCATCCGCAGTATCGAAGGTAGGGGCAGCACCGCGTGCTGCCCTAGTCCATTCTCAGGTCTCGGGTCTCAGCCATCAGGTCTCGGGTTCGGGTGTTCAGCACCAGGTCCAGGTTCGGGCCTGCACCCGTACCCATACCTGATACCCGATCAGCCGAGACCTGAGACCCGAAGGTGCGTTCCCTGATCCACTGAGCCTCTGGGCCTCGGAGCCTCTAGTTTGTATCCCCCATGCCCACGTGCCCCCTCGCGACTGCGCCGCGCACGCCTCCCTTGCCAACAGGTCAACTTGTCAACCTGCCAGCTAGTTCATGTCTCCATCTGGCCCACCGGCCCACCGGCCAACTGATCAACCGATCAACTTTGCCTCTTAGTATTTCCGACTAAACAACCCCACGATCAACATCAGCACAATTCCACCCACCAAGCAGAGCGCGCCCCACTGTAGATTGACGACTGCCTTGGCGAAATCGGTGAAGATCGAGGTCAGCGCGTCGGTGATCAGCTTGAGCACATCGCTGACGATCGGGATGTAAGTCTGTTCGCCGGTGCTGATGGCCATGGAGCCCAGCGTGCCGATGGCGAGCAGGGCCGTGACCGCGAGCCAGCCCGTGCGGCCGATGAGAGAGCAGGCGAGGGCGGCGCCGGCGACGACCAGCAGGATCGTGACTCGGGTCGGCGATACATCGCTCAGATAGGCCGTCATCAGCATCGCCTTCGCCAGCGGGCCGGTCGCGCCCAGCGCCAGCAGGACTGCGGAAAGAGCACCGAGAAACCTGGCAAGCGGGGAGGCGGTCATGGGATTGGTGGCAAGATAGACGATGAAGGATGGAGGATAAAGGATGAATGTATCAGGTAGGGGCAGCACCGCGTGCTGCCCTAGTTGCCCATTTGAAGCCGATTCTCCGGTTACCTCTTCTCTTGTCTGCTTCGCTGAGTGATGTTGGTCTCCGCCCCGTCCATTTGAGGTCGCAGATCGCGACCTCAAAGAATCGCGTTTGGCTTTGGGAGGTGCTTGAATTTCTGACTAACCGAACCTCTAGTGCCGCCTCTCTGGCCAACGGGCCAACAGATCAACCGATCAACTTTGTCTCTTTCCCCTATACTCGATACTCAAAACTCCATACTCTCCTGTTCATGTCCTCTTTGTCCCCCTCCGCCTGCCCCGAATGCACGATGACCGAAATCATCAGCCTTGCGAAGATCTGGGAGTGCGCGACCTGCGGGCACGAGTGGGAGAAGTCGGCGGCTGAGCTCGGCGAAGGCGCCCCGGCCGAAGATGGCCCTCGTGTCGTCAAGGATGCCAACGGCGCCGTCCTGGCGGATGGAGACACCGTCGTCCTCATCAAGGACCTCAAGCTGCGTGGCGGCGCCGGCACGCTCAAGGGCGGCACCAAGGCCAAGAACATCCGGCTCGTCGACGGCGACCACGAGATCGACTGCAAGATCGACGGCGCGCAGATCGGCCTCAAAGCCTGTTACGTGAAGAAAGCCTGAGGGTAGGGATGCGATGACATCGCATCCGCTGTCTTGAGGTAGGGGCAGCACCGCGTGCTGACCTAGTTGGATCGTCTCATTCTCAGGTCCCGGGTCTCAGCCATCAGGTTTCGGCCTTCAGGTCCCTGGTTTAGGTGTTCTGGTGCAGGTGCAGGTTCGGGCCCGCACCCGTACCCGAACCAGAAGACCCGTACCTAATACCCGATCTGCTGAGACCTGAGACCCGAAAATGTATCACCCAGCCAACGATCCGGTTTCCGGTCTCCCTTTGAGTTCAGGATTTTCCCTCCACCTGCCACCCGAAAACGTGCATCTCGTTGCGCAGTTTCTTCCGCTTGTCAGTCCGCGGGACGAGTATATTTCATATGCAATAACATGTGGCGTCTTTGCGCATCCCTCACGCTCGTCTTGCTTTCCTCTTCGCTGCTGCGGGCGGCTGAAGCCGCCCCGATTCTGCCCGCCGCCGCCCAATCTTATCTGCCAAAGGGTTGGAAACTGCTGGAGGTCGTGAAGGCCGATCTGAACTCCGACGGCCGCGACGATCTGGTCTTCGTCCGCGAAGAGGCCGATCCGAAGAAAGTCATCAAGCAACTTCCGGCCAACGACGGGGTAAGGAATTATAATCCCAGGGTGCTGACCGTTCTCTTGGCAGAGGAGGCAGGTTTCCGGAAACTAGGTGAATACTCAAAGCTCATACCTCCGGCATTTGATGACGAGTGGGAGAATTATGATGACCGTTTCAGCGGTCTCTCCGTCAAGAAGGGCATCCTGACGGTCGGATTTCGTTACTGGGCTAGTGCCGGTACTTGGTCGATGAGCATGGAGAGCTATAAGTTCCGGCTGGAAGCCGGCCGGCTCAGGCTCATCGGGAGCGAGACGGATTCTTTCCATCGTGGCTCCGGCGAGAAGGATCTCTTCAGCACGAATTACCTCACCGGCAAGGTCAAGTGGACCAGCGGTCTCAACGAATTCGACGAAAAGGAGTCCGAGCCCAAGATCAAATGGGAGACCCTGCCTTCCCGTAAGCCGATTTATATCGAAGAGCTGCCGGCGTGCGCTCGATTGAAGTAATCGGCTTACTTTTTGCGAGGGTAGCGGCCTTTGGAGCGCTGATCTTCGAGGACTTCGCCGATGGGGTCCGGTGAGCCTTTTTTCTCAGCGGCGCGGATCCTGGAGTCATATTGGCCTAGGAAACTCTTCATCTCCCACTCGCTCCTGAAGCCGTAGTGTTTCATCATCGCCTGCTCCCTGGCGTATCGCTCGCGATAGCGGCTCATGGCCCAGTTCTGGACCGAGGAGAGGTCGGGGGTGAAGACCGGTGCGTTCAGGATCTGCTGAGTTACTGTTCTTCCCGGGACGGGGTTACGAACCTGGAACCTTATCCCTGAAGCGCTTTCGAATTGGGTGACGGTGGTCAGCGAGGTGATGCCCGCGATGTCGGTGACCGTGCGTCCGGTCGCGATCTCATCCACGGGCTGGCCGTCGATCGTTCCGACGATGCGATACCGGCGTGAGGACGTCTGCGCGGCCTGGTTGGCGGCGTTCTGGCTCAGGTTCCCGGAGGCGCCTCCCCTGATCATGCGCGAACCGGAGACGGGGGTGACCTCCAGCCGGTAGTTTTGTCCGGCGATCTCGAAGGGAACGTCCTGAGGCGCGTTGGCTTGGGCCAGGAAGAGCGACAGCAGGGCAAGATTGAGCATGGTCTCATGCTTCGGGGACTGCCCCGGGTGAACAATTGTTTTAATATTTGTAAAATAGTCCGCCAATGCGGGGGGCTTCCTCGCGACCAGCCGGCACTTCCTGATGGCTTGTCATCGATGGGGATGGGCTCTTATTCGTTGGCTATGACGACTCCCCCCCGGTCATCTTCGAGCGCGATATGGGACATCGTGGGCTATGCCGCGTTGGTGCTCATCGCCATCGTCGCAGGTTTTCTTTATTTCCAAGATGCGGCGCCTCCCAGGCCCGCGGAGGTCGTGCCTGTGGCGCCTCGCGTCACCACGCCCCCTGAGGGCCTGTTTGACCGACTGAACCGTCAGTCCCGCGCCGGGGACATCGTCTCCCAGCGTCAGCTTGGGCAGTTGTATCTCAGCGGCATGGAGGTCAAGCAGGACGACGCGCAGGCGGTGAAGTGGCTTCGGATGGCTGCAGAAAAGGGTGATATGCTTGCTTCGAGCTTTCTCGGGAACGCTTACTCCGCGGGACGCGGTGTCGCCGCCGATCCCGCCGAGGCGGTTCGCTGGTGGCGTCTGGCCGCCAACAAGGGGGATGACGGCGCCGCTTTCAGCCTCGCCGTGGCGCATCTCAACGGAAAGGGCGTGGTGAAATCACAGACCGAAGGCGTCCGCTTCTGTCGGATTTCGGCGGAGAGGGGGAATCCGAGGGCCCAGTATTTTTTAGGATACTGGTATTATCACGGCACGTTCCTCCCGCAGTCCTTCCCTGACGCCTTCGCCTGGTTCCGTAAGTCCGCCGTCAAAGGCTATTCCATATCTCAGAATTACGTAGGTCTGATGTATCTCAACGGGCAATCCGTGACGCAGAGCGACTCCGAGGCCCGCCGCTGGTTTGAGTTCGCGGTCAATCACGGCTCCGGCGACGGCCATCTCAACCTCTCTCATCTGTATTTCGAAGGAAAGGGGGCGCCCAAGGATCTATCCAAGGCGCTCGATATCCTTACCAAGGGCGCCATGCTCGGTCATACGACGTCGCAGGGCGAACTTGCCCGCAGGCTGGCGGCTGCCGACGGGGTCGCCGGAGACCCGATAGAGGCCTGCGCCTGGTATGACGTCGCGGTGCGCGGAGGTGACGACGATGCCAAGCCTGGCCGTGATGCCTTGTATCGAAGCCTTTCCGCTGCGCAGGTCTCGGCCGCCAGGGCGCGCGCCACCGTCCTGGCGTCGCAGATCGAAGCCGAGAAGGCCGCCCGTCGCAGCAGGCCTTGAGGTCCGTCGCCTCAGGGCGCGTAGGGGATGGGCTGGACGCCGGATTTGCGGGAATCTTCGATGGCTAACTCGAAGAACTCCCCGCCTTCGCGGTCGTCATCAAGCAGCTCCTCGATTTTCCGGAGATTATGTTCATGCTCCTCGGTCGCGGATCTTATCGAATCCTCGAGGGTGGCGTTGGCGAGTCCGGTGGTCTCGATCGCGAATTCACGTCGCTTGCCCGTCTTGTCGTAGACGACCAGATAAGCGTGCTTGGGGACAAGTATGACGCCCACCTTGAGGCCGATCTTCTTCAGCACCGAGGCCAGCATGACGGTCGCGTCGACGCAGTTGGCCTGCCCGCTGTTCAGGCTTTGTTCGAACATCCGGACATGTTGGAAAGAGTGCATCGTAGAGTGCGTGCTTTCTGCGATGTTCGAATAGGTGATGCCTCGGTTCTGCAGCGCCGTCCAGACGGCGCGGATCTGCCTCATCACGTCGTCATCCTTTTCGCCGTAACCCACGAACGCCCTGCAGAGGCCGGTGTCCTTGGCTTCGGTGAGGATGCGGTCGACCAGCGGATGGTTTTCGTTGACGTATCCGGCGAGCGCGGAGCTCAGGTAGTTGTTCGATACGACGACGTCGTCGGCCGACAGCGTCGTCACGGAGAGGTGGATAGGGCAGTCGTTGATCTGGTGCGCCTGCCATACTTCGGTGAAGACGACGGGTTCCTCGTCGTTTCTCCTCACTTTGATGGTCACGTTGAAGGGGGTCGTCTGCCTCGCCTTGCCCAGGGCTTCGTAGTCGAACAAGGGCGCCGGTCCTGCGGTCGCGAAGGCGCTTTCTCGCGACACCGTGAAAGACACGCTCGATGGCCGCATGAAGCGGTCCGCCGAGACGTCCACGACCATCCTGTCGCCTGCATGGGGGAATGCGATGAGCACTCCCGCCATGAAGTCAGGGCTGCCGTAGTGGGGGCCGTCGGACGTGCCCGGCTTACGTGGCTTGAGCTGGGCGTTGGCGGAGGAGATGAGATGGGAGGGGAAGAGTTCTTTGCCCAGAGGGCGGAACGGCGCGAATCCCTTGGTCAATGCGATTCTCGTGCGGGTCGGTTCGCTCGTGGTCTTTGTCTTCCTGACCGATGCCTTCTTCTCGGCGGCGGATACGGGTTCGTTCCTGCCGGAGGAGGCGGCGTAGCCGATCAGCAGGGCCAGCGCCATGAGGGCTGGGATCGGCCATAGCTTGGTCCAGCGAATCTTCTTCGCCGGCTGAGTCGCTTTGTTCTGCAGGTTTCTGTTGTTCGATCCTTGGGTCGGCGTCGACGGCCGTCTCGGCGGGAGGATCGCGAGTTTTGCCCAGGCTTTCATCCCGGGGGTCCAGTAATCGTCCGTCGGCCGCAGCTTTCCGACCCTGAGCAGTTCGCGCATCACGCCTTCGTCGAACTTGCCTAACGGCTTTCCGTCTCGGCTCAGATGATAGAGGCGGTTCGATTGCATGGTGCGCGTGTCGGCAGGCGCGTCTAGTTCTCCAGCAGACGTCCTACCCGGGCCTTGAGTTCGTCCATGTCCTCACGTAATTTCTGCGTCTCGCCGATGGCTGAATTGAGGCGGGCGGCCTGTTCAACGATGGCTGCGATGTCGCGCTCGATGGCCTGGGTTTCTTCGGTCTTCCAGAGGCTTCCTTCGCCTTTGGTGCCGGTATTTGAGTCGTCGAGCTTGAGGGTGTTTTCGGTGAGAGGCTTGACCTTGAACGCGCGGGCCCACTCGATGGCAGGGGAATCGCCGATAGGGTTCGCGGTCGAAATCACATAATAATCGCCGGGGGCGAGTCGTAGGTCGAATCTGCCTAGCGAATCGGAGACCCCTCTTGCCTCCGCGCTGACATCCGCGGGGACCTCGTACATTGTTTTTCTGGTCAACCCCTTGGCGGCGTCGGAGGTCGGCTTGATCTGGGCCAGTTCGGCCTTGATGCGGTCTTCCGTCGAAAGAATCTCGGCCTCATAGGCGGACTTCAGGTTCTTGAAGCCCACGCCCCTGACTGCGAGCGCGATCGCGGAGAAGCTTCCGCTTTGCATGTCGTTCTTGCATTCCGGGGGCAGGTAAGCCTCGGCGATTTCCATGGCCAGTTCCAGGGTGCGGAGGGCTTTGACGTCCTTGCCGGATTTCGGGTCGTAACCTTGGCTGAGGTTCTTCGCGTTGATCCCGGCCAGCGAGAGGGCTCGCGCGGCGGCCGTGTATTTCTCGATGATTTCCTTGGTGGAGGCGCTCAGGCTGAGGCTTCGCCCCGCCGACGCTGCGGCTTCCGATTTTGCATTCGAGCTGAAGGCGGCCAGTTTCTCCATGGACGCTTTCTTCCATGCCTCTGCTTGGCTCTTGGTGAGCACCGCGTAGGGCATGCCGCTGACTTCGCGAGTGTAGGAGGTCTCGGTCCTGCGCTTGGCCGTTGCCGTCACGTCTTGCGGCATCAGGAAGAAGATGTATCCTGCCAAGGCGGCGGAGATGACCAACGCTGTGGTGAGGATGCTTGATATCCTGACCGGGGGCGCGGGAGGCGCGCTGGGCGGCGAATAGGTGGCTTGGGTGCCGGTGCTGAGCTGCGGCACGGGTGTCGCCGTCGCATGAAGCGCCTGGGGCACGGGCTGATATCCCGGAGCGCCCGGAGGGGGCGGGGGATTGTCATCAGTATACTCAAATGGCTCGGGGCTCACCGGACCGTTTAGGGCGCCTGGAGGAGGAGGCGGGGTTTCGAGCGAAGCCGGCGGCAATGGCGGCTCGGACGGGAAGGGGGGCGGGGTTTCGCTCATCGCCGGCGTCTGAGCATCGCCGCGTTTCTTGAGTTTAAGTTTCGGAGGAGAAGGCGGTATCGACGCACTGCCGGGCTCGGCTGAGGCAAGCTGCTGCAGTCTTTCGCGGTTGCCCTCCAGGGGGTGCCAGTCGGCGGAGCCTTCCGATCTGAAAAGAATCACGTCATCGCTGCTGGCCGTGCCGATCTTCCATAGCAGATCACGCACGGACATGGGACCCTCGGCGATGCCGTTGATCTCAATGTGGTAGCTGTCCCCTTGTGAGTGCATGTCTTTTGGTATCTTCGCCTAGCCCGACGTGCAAGAGGTAAGGGGAAGGCCGGCCAAGGTTTCTTGTTTCGTGACACAAATACTTTGCCGTCCTGGCTTGGTGATGTCTCAAGCCATGGAGGGCGAAGTTGGTCGCCTTGGTCCTTTCACCCCTTAGGTAAGGACCGGAAGGGTCATGTTCTACGTCCCCTGTTGGCGCGGAAGGGACGTAATTGCGGGAGGTTCTGACCGCAAGCCTAGGCCTGCTTCCTTGCTGTGATGCGTCGTCCTGTTCGCCCGGGACGTCCTGCCATGGTCAGGCTGAAGGATTCTCGGTGGCAGGAGCTTCGTAGGGCTTTGTCTCCGCCTTCTTGTCACCCACCGTAAGGTGGAGGTACGTGAGGGCTGTGATCACGGTGGCGAGAACCTCCGCGAACGCCAAGGGAAGCGAGGTGATCATCGAGACCTTGATTTCGACCGCTTTGGAGACCTCCCCGTTGATGTCGCCGGCGAACAGCAAGAGCACCAGCATGTGCAGGATGAACCAGGTCAGGTAGATGCCTGCCAGGCTCAATACCACCGGGGCGAGCATGCCCACCCTGCCTTTGCTCAGGTCGAACGCATGGCCGATCGCCTTCATTCCTCCGGAGGCGTCATCAGAAAGCGCCGCCCGACACATGAAGATGCGGATGGTCCACCAGGTCATGAACAGCAGTCCCACGATGATCGCGATACCCATCAGGAGGTAAGACCAAGGGGCGTTGTTGCCGTCGCGTAACGTGAAGCTGCTGGGAATGGCGACAGCCGCGAAGACTCCTAGCGGCAGGATGGTGAACAGGTTGACGAGCCAGCTCATCCTGAAGTTCCGTCCGAAGTACGGCTGGCCCTCGGCGTAGACGCCCCCGAAGGTCGGCGAGATCCCTTCGGCTTTGAGCTTATAGATGCTCCGGTAGACTCCCACGAAGACGAAGCCGCTGACGAGCATCTCGTACCAGAGCGAGAGCTGCCATGAATGCCTTTCATGCGCCAGGCTGACCATGATCTTTTCCGGGATGCGGATGACGAAGATCGCCATGGTAAGCGGCCAGAAGCAGGTCGTGGATATCCGCCAAGCCTCCTTGAGGATCGGGCCTGTGCGGAAGGCGGGTTGTTCGGGTGCATCGAGCGGGGTAGTCTCTTGCATTCTTGTAAAATGCATCCGGCGTTGGGTTGGTCTAGCCATTTCTGGGGCCTTTCGAGGCCTTTGTGGTTGTCTGACGGGTGTCTGCGGACAGCGTGATGGCATGACTCGAATCCCCGTATCCAAAGGCTGCTATCGTCTGCTCTCCGGGGTCTGCCTGCTGTCCAGCCTGGGCATGGTCGTGCAGGGTGGCGACATGGCGGTCATTGGTCTCATCTCCGCTGCCATCTGCGGTTGGGCTTTCTTCAGTACTTTCTGAAAATATAGGCCCGAGGGTCGTGCGCCCCCGCAGTCTTGTTCGGCCAGGAATCATTTTGCCCTCGGTTGCCTCTCGCTTCCGCGGAGTTTCGGTTCTGTTCGCCTGGCTAATTCCGATTGAAACCTTCCTCGCTTCCCGCACCGTCCGGGTATGACGTTTTTCAGGAATTACATGATGGCGTGCGTCTTGATGATTTCATTGTCATCACGTGCGGAGGAGATTCCTGAATTCCGGTCCATTGACGCGATCAGGAGTTATCGCGCGAAGGTGTTCACGGCCTTCCACGTCGCGCAGTACAAGCTTTACGTCAACGAGGGCAAGGGCACCCCTTCCGAGGTGGCGGCCTACCAGGCCGTCGTCGTAGACGTCATTGCCCTCCAGCGTAAGGTCTCCTCTTTGAGCCTGCGGAAGGACTTGGGTAAGGATCAGGAGGCGTGCGATTCCTGGTTCGGGAGGTACATGAGCCAGATCACCAGCGCCAAGATCAAGTCAGAGCCTCCTTTCGCCAGGTCAGACATCAATGCTGCCGCCAAGCTGATGGGGGATATCGAGGGCCTGCTTCGTCTTCCTTTGCAGGAATCTGTCTTTAAGTGATATCTCGGATGTGAATCTGGTCCCGGGTCTCAGCCATCATGTCCCGGGTTCGGGTGTTCAGCATCAGGTACAGGTTCGGGCCTGCGCCCGTACCCGAACCAGAAGCCCCGTACCTGTTGCCCGATTAGCCGAGACCTGAGACCCGAAGATGCCGCTATAACGCATAATGGGAAACCGGAGACCGGGAGGTATGCTGCGGTCATGGGCAGGGATAACCGGCCCGGTCATCCTCGGGCGTGCGCGCCGCAAGTCCCTACCTTATCTCCGGTTTCCGGTCTCCCCTGGAGATGTGTATCTCAGCCGCCACCTGCCAGCCGAGGCTGCCACCCGACACCTGAGAATGTAAGGAATAGCTAGGGCAGCACGCGGTGCTGCCCCTACCTCAAGCCCTTACTTCACCTAGCTTAGCTTTGAGATTATCGATCAGGACGGCGTTGGCGCGGGGTCGCTGCTTCAGATATTTGAGGATGAGCTGGAAGTAATAGGCCGCCTTGGGGAAGTCCCCCGTCCGCATGGCGATATCTCCGGCCAGCAACGCGCAGCGATAGGCCCGCGGTGAGTCCGGGTCGGCCAAGGCATAGGCCCAGGCTTCTTCGACGCACTTGATGGCCTCCTCCTGTTTGCCTAGGGCCAGGAGACATTCAGCGACCTCGGCTTTATCGTTATCACCCCACTGTTGGTGGGCTTCCTTCGTCGCCAAGCTGGCCACGATCATCTGGGCGATATCCAGATGGGCTTCGCGGAAGTTGATTTTCTTCGCCGATTGGTAGGCGAGTCGGAGGAAGTCGCGAATCCGCCAGGACGTCGCCCCGTAACGGGCGACCAGCGCATCTTTGGTCTTTTCGGTGAGGCTGGCGTAGCGAAACTGATGCCTTAACGCATGATGGAGGAGGGCGGTCTTTTCCCATTGCACGTACAGGGCCTCCGGGGGGATTTCTGGACGGGCCAGCATGGCGATCAGCCTTTCTGCTTCAGAGGCCGCGGCCTTCAACCGGTCCTCGCTGACGGTATAGTTGATCAGCGGGGATGGCATCATGGTTTCCAGCCAATCGTTGGGGTGCTTGCCCAGTTCTTTGGCGAACACCTCGTTGAAGTCGGTGCGGATCGGGGTGGGGTCGCTGCGGTTGTCGTCTCGGTTGTTTTCGTCGCGGTGCATAGGGCGGCCCGAGATGACTCATGGCTCTCGCTGCTCAAGATGATTTTTCCGGCGGAAAATCCTCCTTACGTAGTAAGGAGAAAAATTCAGCTACCATACAAGGCATGCATTTTTCGGGTGGCAGGTTGCGGCCCCGGATGGCGGGTGGCAGGCAGATGCAGTGCTCAAAGGGAAACCTGAGACCGGAATATATGCTGCGGGTATAACTCACTCTAGGTGACGGGTGACGGCCACGGTGGTCAGCCACTCTGGGGTCAGCCGTTCAGCCTTCAGCCGCCGGAATCCGGGTGCTAGCTCCCGATGGCCGAAAGGCCGGCACCTGAACACCTGATGCCCGTGCCCGACACCCGGCACCCAAAAATGTATGCCCCCAGCTAACTCTATAATCCCCTGTCTCCCCTTGAGTTGTGCATCTCACCCGCCACCTGCCACC
>JACCDZ010051760.1_pt1 | contig 11679 bp, 9 predicted proteins | sample 7449551 | NCBI WGS metagenome assembly JACCDZ01 (sample SAMN15323452, study PRJNA562643) | freshwater metagenome | isolation source: river surface water | place: USA:Blue River Watershed | collected 2017-08-18
AAAGACCGTTGGATTGAAAATGGCCGAACCGCGTCCAGTCGTAGTTCCAATTTTGCGTGCAGGTCTTGGAATGCTCGAGGGAATGAGCAAGTTGGTTCCAACCGCCGAAGTTGGTTTCCTTGGAATGGTTCGCGATGAAAAAACTTTAGAGGCGAGCACATATGCAAACCGTCTCCCAGATGATCTTTCTGGTCGTCAGGTTTTTGTCTTAGACCCAATGCTTGCAACTGGTGGAACCTTGATCATGGCCTTTCATTACTTAATTGATCTTGGCGCAACCGACATCACCGCAATCTGCATCTTGTCTGCACCTGAAGGAATTGCTGCTGTTGAAAAAGAGTTTGCAAACAGTAAGGTGCCAATCACAATCGTGACCGGTGCTCTTGATGAAAAACTCAATGAGCATGGCTACATCGTTCCTGGTCTAGGCGACGCTGGCGATCGTTTATATGGAGTTGTGTAAATGGCATCAACCTCACCTGGATACGGAATCACAATCCGTGTTGAGGGTTCCCCTGATTCACAACCTGTAGCACTTGCAACAACGGTAATCACCGGAGCAGGAGCAACAATTACAGCTCTTGATGTTGTGGAATCATTATTGGAAAAAGTTGTTATTGATATTACCTGCGACACCATCGACTCAGATCATGCCGATCAAATCACCGTTGCAATCTCTGCACACCCTGAACTAACAGTTCGCAAAGTTAGCGATCGAACATTCTTGCTCCACCTCGGTGGAAAGATTGAGATTTCTTCAAAGGTCCCACTAAAAACTCGTGATGATTTATCTCGTGCCTACACACCAGGTGTTGCACGTATCTGTCAGGCAATTGCTGCAGACCCCGCAGATGCTCGCCGCCTCACAATTAAGCGCAATACCGTCGCTGTAGTTACCGATGGATCTGCGGTTTTGGGCTTAGGAAACATCGGTCCTGCCGCTGCGCTTCCGGTCATGGAAGGAAAGGCAGCGCTTTTCAAGCGCTTTGCAGATGTTGATGCGTGGCCAGTATGTCTGGACACTCAGGATGTTGATGAAATTGTTCGCACAGTTCAATTGATTGCACCTGTTTACGGTGGAATCAACCTAGAGGATATTTCAGCGCCACGTTGTTTTGAAATCGAACGACGTTTGCGTGAGCTGTTAGATATTCCAGTTTTCCATGATGATCAGCATGGAACAGCGATTGTTGTATTAGCCGCTCTTCGTAACGCCCTTCGCTTAGTGAAGAAGGATCTAAAGGACACCACAATTGTTCTTAGCGGTGCTGGAGCAGCAGGAACTGCAATTGCCCGTTTGTTGGTTAGAAGCGGTGCGGTCAACATTATTGGTTTTGATAAAGATGGAGTTATCTGCAAATCAACACCAAACCTTGGTGATGAGATGCGCACTTGGTTCATTGATAACTGCAACCCAGCTGATTTCCGCGGAAACATTTCAGAAGCAATGAAGGATGCAGATATCTTTATTGGTGTTAGTGCTCCTAATGTCCTTACTGAAGCCGATGTTGCATCGATGGCACCAAAATCAATCATCTTTGCCTTAGCTAATCCAGATCCCGAGATTGATCCTGTGATTTCACGTAAGTACGCAGCTGTTGTAGCAACAGGCCGTAGCGATCAACCAAACCAAATTAACAACGTTCTTGCATTCCCAGGAATCTTCCGTGGTTTGCTAGATGCAAATGCTCACAAGATTTCAGATGAAATGTTGGTTGCTGCAGCTGAGGCGATTGCAGATTGTGTGTCACCTGAGCAGCTCAATGCATCCTTTATTGTGCCCAGTGTCTTTGATGCCAATGTGGTAAAGGCAGTGGCGGCGGCGGTTAAGAAGTCAGTGTGATTGAGTTAGCGGCAACATTTGATGAGCAGTTTGCTTCCATCGCCCCTATCTTTGTTTATCTTCTAGCTGGTGGAATTGTCTTTGCCCAAACAGCCTTTTTGCCAGCCTTTTTCCTACCTGGAAGCTCAGTTCTTTTCAGCGCTGGACTAGTTGCTTCAACAGGTAAAGATGTAGTCATCTTCAACGTGGCAATTGTAATTTTCTTTGCTGCGGCTAGCGGTAATCAGGTTGGTTTCGCACTTGGCCGAAAGATCGGTAGACCTTTGCTCGATAAGTACAAGGGTCCAAAGATCCAAAAGATTGTCCAACGCTCTGAAACCTTTTATAAGCGAAATGGGTGGTGGTCAGTTTTTGCCGCACGTTTTATTCCTTGGGTACGAACCTTCGTTCCTACGATAGCTGGTGCTTCAAAGATGAATTACTACAGCTTCTCATCTGCAAACTTACTGGGCGCACTAGTTTGGGGAGTTGGAATTACTTTAGCTGGTTACTACACAGCGACTTTGCCGTGGGTAGAAACATGGACTTATTCAATTGCCGCGTTCACAATTATTGCGTCGATTATCTTCGCACTCGTAGATTACTTACGCCACCGGCAACAACGCCCGCATACGTCATAACAATTCCTGTTACTAAGTAAGCACTAACACTTACACCTTCTGTAGGTGAGACAAGATCAATAACCAAAGAACCTACTAGTTGTCCTCCCACACTAAAAAGAGTGAAGGTCAATACGCCTAGATGCTGAACAATTGTTGAAGTAAAAGCAATGTAAATAACACCAATCACGCCTCCGGTATAGATCCACCATGGTCCACTTGGTAATGGCGATAACTCATTTCTTCCAAGGAGTATTCCAACAACAATCAAAATAACAAGGAAAGAAGTACCGGTGACAAAGTTCAATAATGATGTTGTAAAACTTTGGTGGGAATACTCGTTGATTTGCCCATTAAGTGCACGTTGAACACCAACAATTGCACCAGCTATGCCGCCAGCAGTCACAGCAAGCATTGAAAGGTTATTTGCATCGATGCGATCCCACACTGAAACCAAGACCGCTAGAACAGTTAAAACCGCGGCCGATACGCGTCGTGGTGAGATTAACTTCTTCCCTCCACCAGTTAAGCCAATTCGATCAACTATCAGCGACATCGCCGTTTGCCCCGCAATCGATGCGACTGAGTAAATCGCTACTCCGATTAAGGGAACGATCTGGGTTTGAATCGCGACAAAGCTTCCACCGAGTGCGCCTGCAAACAGCTTCCATCGTGCAATCTCTTTGTTAGCGACAGCTCGACGTAGATTCTTGATTCCCTCCTTTATCTTTGAGTTAAAGAGGGTAATAACAAAGATAATTAGCAGGCCAGAACCAAAAGAGACAAGGGCTGCTTGCAGACCATTGTTGAGTCGATGAGAAAGTTCACCGTTGGCACGAGCTTGCAGCGCAATCATCGCCCCCGAAAGAGCTGCCAATAAATCTAAGCGCATGAAAAAATCCTAACTTAGCCTTCCAGAGAAAGAGTAACTTTGAGCCACTCCTCCTCTAATTTGGCGGCTTCCGTGCTCAATGAGGCAAGCTCTGAAGTGATTGCAATAAGCCGATCTGCATCAAAGGCCGCACTTTCTTGTTCGGCGGTTAAGGTTGCAATCGCAGAGTTGCACTTTTCAATCTGGCGTTCAAGGCGAACTAAATCTTTCTTTAATTGACGCTCTTCTGCTGCACTCGATGATTTCTTCTCTTTAACAGGGCCAGCTTGAGCCGCAAGAGCTTCGGCGCGTTGTTCAAGATACTCATCTACGCCACGTGGCAGATCGCGAACTTTCTTATCTCCCAACAAACCAACAAAACGATCACAGACTCTTTCCAAAAAGTATCTATCGTGAGAAATAACAATCAATGTTCCGCCGTAACTATCTAGTAAATCCTCTAGCTCGGTTAGGGTTTCAATATCAAAATCATTTGTTGGCTCATCTAATAACAAAACATTTGGACTATCCATTAACAAGCGAGTTAACTGCAAGCGTCGCTTTTCACCACCCGATAAGTCACCAACTGGTGTCCATTGCGACTCACGGTCAAAACCTAAACGCTCACACAACTGCGATGCAGATAGCTCACGTCCGCCACCGATTTCCACGCGATTAGCAACCTTTTCTACCGCTTCCAGCACCCGCCAAGTTGGATCTAACTCATCAAGATGTTGAGTTAAGAAAGCCGCCTTAACAGTTACGCCAGTAACGAGTTTTCCAGCAGTTGGTGCAATCTCTCCAGTTAATGTCTTCATTAATGTTGTTTTGCCAGCACCATTAACTCCGACTATTCCGATGCGATCGCCAGGGCCAACATTCCAATAAAGATCATCGATTAACTCTTTATCACCAAGCTTTACCTGCACATGGTGGGCTTCATACACAGTTTTTCCCAGACGATTGAGGGCAAACTTCAATAGCTCACCTTGATCGCGTGGGGCGGGTTCATCAGCGATCAAAACATTGGCTGCATCAATTCGAAACTTTGGCTTTGAAGTTCGCGCCGGTGCTCCGCGACGAAGCCAGGCAAGCTCTTTCTTAATCAACATGTTTCGTCGTTGATCCATTACAGATGCCTGACGTGATCGTTCAGCCTTTGAAAGAACAAATGCGCTGTAACCACCGTCGTACTCTTCAACCTTACCTTCGACAACTTCCCATGTTCTATCCGTTACAGCATCGAGGAACCAACGATCGTGAGTAACAACAACCACCGCCAACCCTCGACGATTATTGATATATGTTGCAAGCCAAGCAACTCCCTCTACATCTAGGTGATTTGTTGGCTCATCAAGCAAAATTAAATCAAGTTCATTGATGAGCAACTTTGCTAAACCAACACGTCTGCGTTCTCCGCCTGATAGTTGACCAAATTTGCGATCAAAGATGTGGTCATCAAAACTGCCAAACAATCCGGTAAACACCTCACGGATATTTGGATCACTCGCCCACTCATGTTTAGCGGCATCACCCAGAACTACTTCACCTACAGTGCTTTCTGGGTTTGCTAGATCTACTTGAGATAACAAGCCAATCTTTGCTGAATTAGATTTAGTTACTCGACCGGAATCTGGTGGCTCAATACCTGCCATTACCTTCATCAAAGTGCTTTTGCCAGAACCATTACGGCCAACAATTCCGATTCGATCACCTTCGGAGACGCCAAGTGAGACGCCCACTAAAAGCTCCTTGATATCAAAGGCTTTAGAGACATCTTCTATATTCACAACATTGCGCGCCACGGTAGGAGAGCGTACCTTTCCCTCATGAAGGTAACTGACCGCGAATACGCTCTAGAGCTTGATAGAAAAGATCCTCTCGCTCATTTCAAATCCCAATTCGTGATCGGCGACCCAGATATGTGTTACCTCGACGGTAATTCACTCGGCCGTCTGCCAAAAGCGACCATCACCGCCATCAATGATTTTATGAGCAAGGAATGGGGTCCTGAGGTCGTTACGGGTTGGAGCCATTGGGTAGATGAGGCGCAGCCAACCGGTGATTTATTGGGTGAAGCAGCACTTGGTGCGGCAGCTGGTCAGGTGCTTGTATGTGACACAACCTCTGTGAACTTTTATCAACTGTGTCTTGCAGCGATTCATGCACGCCCAGGGCGCAAAACAATTATTACCGATGCAGCAAACTTTCCAACTGATCGTTACATCCTCGATGGAATTGCAAAGCAGTTTGGCTTAAACCTTGTCATTATCGAAAATGAAGATCCAGCTATTGCAACTCATGAGCGCATCACAACTGAAGTCTTAGCACCTTACTTAAATGAGGATGTTGCGTTAGTAACCCTTGAAGTTATTCAATATCGATCTGGTGCACGAACCGATCTGAAATCAATTACAGATCAGGTGCGCGCTATTGGTGCGCTAGTTGTGTGGGATGCCAGCCATGCAGTTGGAGCGATTGAATTAAATCTTGATGCAAATGGTGTTGATCTCTGTGTTGGTTGCACCTACAAGTATGGAAACTCTGGCCCTGGTTCACCTGCTTGGCTCTATGTTTCAAAGCGGATACAAAAAGAGTTACAAGTACCGATTCAAGGTTGGTTTGCGCAAGATGCACAGTTTGAAATGGGTCCTGTCTTTGAACGTTCTCAAACTATTCGAGGGTTCCAGATTGCAAGTCCATCATTGATGGGAATTCGTTGCGTGCAAACCGCCTTTTCCATGATTAAAGAGGCTGGCATTGATGCGATCGCACACAAGGCAGCGGTTGGAACTCAAATGATGATTGAGCTTTATGATGCTTGGTTAGCGCCACTTGGAATAGAGCTCAATACATCTCGCGATCCGAAGGAACGCGGTGGGCACATATCCCTAGTTCATCCAGATGCAGCGCAGATATGTGTTGCCATGCGCACTATGACTAATGTGATTCCTGATTACCGCACACCAAACTCAATTAGATTAGCGATCTCTCCCCTGCCTACCTCTTACGTTGAGATCTGGGATGGCTTTGAACGTATGCGTGATTTAGTGGCATCTGGCCGCTATAAAGAGGTTAAAGAAGGCGGTTCAAGGGTCACATGAGCGAAAACTTCGATTCAGCACTCACTTACACCTCATATTTAGCTGTTGATGAACTATTAAAACTTCAGCGTCCGCTTTCTGCTGGTCCAGAACATGATGAGATGTTGTTCATCATCATTCACCAAACCTACGAATTGTGGTTCAAGCAAATGATCCATGAGTTCCAAGAAGCTCAACGTGCATTGGAATCTGGAGACTCACATTACTCATTAGCTATCTTGGGTCGAATCCGCACAATTCTTAAAGTGTGCGTAACTCAAATTGATATTTTAGAAACGATGACACCACTTCAATTCAACGCTTTCCGTTCCTACCTCTCTTCATCAAGTGGTTTTCAATCAGCGCAATTTAGAATGGTTGAAGCATTACTAGGCCGCCGTGATGAAAAGATGGCAGGACACCTGCCTCCTGATATTCAAGCGCAAATCAAGGTGATCACAACTAAGAACTCGGTATGGGATTCTGCGCTTGCCTACTTATCAAAGCGCGGTCATGCAATTCCACAAGAAGTCTTGAGCCGAAACAAATCTGAAAGCTACGCTGCTAATCCGGCTGTTCAAACCGTGCTTCTCGATGTACATCGCAATGATCCTGAATCCGCGATGGTATGTGAGCGCCTTGTCGATATCGATGAAGGATTACAAGAGTGGCGATATCGTCATGTAAAGATGGTTGAAAGAACTATCGGACACAAAATTGGAACAGGTGGATCGAGCGGTGTTGGCTATCTTTCATCCACTCTTTTCAACCCGACTTTTCCTGATTTGTGGGAGATTCGCTCTAGTTTTTAGCGGTAGTAGTAGATAAGAATTGCAACGATAGAAAATACCGCTCCACCTGCAACTAAAAAGTATTTCACCCAAGGTTTCATGCCTGAACGCTCTGCAGCTTTACTTGCCATTTCCTTGGTGCGCATCATGATTCGGCCAGCCCATGCAAACTCTGTTGCCAAAATTCCAAGACCTGCAAGGAGAACCAAAATTCCTGGACCTGGTGCAACTAACAAAACTGCGCCAAATACAGTTATGCCACCGCCAATGACGCCAATAAATACACGCCAAAATAGACGACCTGCTGGGGTTTTTCTAATCCAAGTGCGAAAGTTCATTTTGTTTTTGTGATTACCGTTTCTTTCCCGTATGCAGCAAATGCTATCTCTTCTCGGCGCTTTCGATAACTGAGTGAAGCACCTGTGATTAAGTGCTCGAACCGAGTGCTTGATTTAATCAAGGGGTGAAGTTCGGCAGCGGTTGTTTGCTCCCCAAACACCGGTGGTGCCTGATCAATCTCCTGCACCTTGATATGTGGGTGCAAGAATCGATAAACAAGAGCCAGTCGGCGCAATCCCAACATGATTACATGGCGAGAGCCACGGCTAAAGCGATCCTGCACAAGTAAGCGCTTATAGGTAATACCTGAAGATTTTTTTGGCTTTGGGGCTACAGCTAATTGGTACAGCATCTTCGCAATCTCTTGACCGCCAGTTGTATCTGGAAGTTCAGCACACTTTGCTGACAATCGTGCCCGTACCGCAGGATCTTGCAACATTCTGACCTTTTCAGTGATGTCAGAGAGATCGGCTTGATCGGCACGAAGTGCAAAGCCAAAATCATTACACCAACGTGCACGTGCCTCTTGATCATCAGTTCCGCGAATATTTGAGACAAAAACCGTAGGAACCTGCGCGGGAAGAAGCTCGTGAACTCCGTTGTATCCCGTTGCACAAATTCCTGCATCAAAGGCATGTAAAACCTTTGCAAGTGGGAAGTAACGCGCAACCTTGAGATCTAAACCTTCTGGTGCAAGAGAGTTTCCAGCTTTGTCTACTGGTGCTTTAGTCAAAATAACTTGCAGATCTTTCCAACCCAACAATCCAGATAATGCGGCGGTCATTTTTTCATTCACATCACCATCGCCAGTTCCAAGTTGAACAAGTGCGGCTGGTCGATTTAAATCCAAACCAAGAGCTTTGCGCGCCTCATCACGAGACATTGCATCCTCTTTACGAAACAAAGAAACCGGCGAGGTTAAAACCGATTCTTTCCGAGTTGCAGTTGGACCAAAATCATAAGCACGCGCGATATCTCCAGGCTCAATAACCTTATCCATCATCGCCGATTGCAAACCTAAAACAAATCGTTGTGGTTTCTTTTGCCATAAACCGCGGCGTACCCATACGAGCTTGAGATCAGGGTTTGCATTCTTTGCTGCAATGACTCCTGGGTAAGGAATCACACCATCAAATGACAAAACCTTTGCATCGGTCTCTTCAACTAATGCAAGTAAACGATCGCGAAGGTAGATATCCCACTTTTCACGGCTCATCCACATTCGATCTTTTCCTGGAATGTATTCGCAACGAATCCCCATAAATGATGGGATCTCAGCGATACCGCCAGCCATTGAAACAATTATCGGGTTTGCAACCTCTTTGAGAGCAAGGGCTACAGCGCTTGCGCGGGCTAAGTGGCCCATTCCAACTCCATTGCTTGTTGCAAGGATGATCGTTGGCTTGGTCATGCCCCTAGCCTACCTGAATCTCTTTTTAACAATGATTCCAATAACTAGTACAGCTAACGCAATTCCAACCCACTGCCAAAAAGAGATTGGGAATGGTGCATGTTCAGGTAGATCGGCACTTCTTTCAGTAATTTGTGAGTCGATACTGAGGAGGGACACAACTCCAGCATGATCAGAGTTGAGATTATCTGGCGGTAATGCACCAATCAATTGAGATGCAATTGGAATTGCTCCGTTGCGAACAAAGATGTAATCCAAGCGATCGCTGTAGCCAGCAAAATTTCCCATCTGTTGCGAGTACTTCAAGCGATCTGGATCTGGGCCGGTCAGTAATGCATTCATTCCCCACGTATTGTTAATGGGATCTAAAGCATTTGGTCCAACATCTTTAAAGCCAGCTTCACGCATCAGTAAGTAAGCGTTACAGACACTTGTGCCTCCTGGACAAGCAGCACTTGCTGTAGGTTGTCCGCCTGCATTTGGATCATCCTTGATGCGCGGATCACGAGGATCGCTATTGAAGTCACCCATGATGACAATTGGATTTTTGGTGTTTTTCAAATCAGCAATCAGTTGCTGTACCTGCTTTGCTGCGTTCGGAATCTCGTTCTCATCCCACAGTGATTCAAGATGGGTAGCAACAAAACGCACAGGTGTTTTTCCTATTTGAATATCTGCCCAGGTGTATCCACGGTAAATAGTCATAATCGTTGGAACAATTGTGTAGGTCGTTTCATACTCAGAGTTTCCAACTGCTAAAACCTTGTCAGACAAATCTGCACGCACTGCTAAAGCATCGGCGATCTCAAAGCCACACGCTGCTTTATCTTGACCAAACAATGGTTGGAAGGTCTCTGGATCATTGACCATAGTTATGAAAGGCACCGCACCTATTGAATATCCAGTGTTTAGCGCTGTTTTTCCATTCTTTGTAGCCAATACATACTCTTGTCCCTGAGCTTTTGTGGCCTTCAAGAATTGCTCCGTAAAGTTGAAAACTTCTGTTCTCTTACTCCATAGATTTTTCTTACAAAACCAAATCGTTGCTTCCTGTATGCCGATTACATCGGGACGAGCAGCAATAACCTCTGCCGCCAGCTTTGGTGCACGCTTGTTGAAATCAGTTGCTTTAACCTGATCCCACATAAATTGTGCAGCCGCGGGCAAGTTGGGGATTAAATCCATTGCAACACCTACATCTGCACCTAGATACAGATTGCGGGTCATGACAGTTATTTGAGGAGCATCTGCATGGGCTGCAGATGTAGGGGCAAGCATCAGCGCTAAAAGTATCGATGCAAGTAAGCGCTTCATTAATTAATTACCCCAAGAGGAGTGAAGTGGACGTCCTTCTGCGTAGCCTGCTGATGATTGAACGCCAACCGTTGCACGCTCTGCAAACTCATTGATGTTCTGGGCACCGGCATATGTAAATGAAGAGCGAACTCCCGCGATGATTTCATCTAGAAGATCCTCAACACCTGGTCGTGCAGGGTTTAAGAACATGCGTGAAGTAGAAATTCCCTCTTCAAATAAAGCCTTGCGAGCGCGATCAAAGGCATCCTCCTTCGATGTTCGTGCAGCAACTGCGCGAGCAGATGCCATTCCAAATGATTCCTTGTACAGGCGACCATTTGCATCACTTTGCAAATCACCAGGTGACTCATATGTTCCTGCAAACCAGGAACCGATCATTACTTGTGAGGCACCAGCTGCTAAAGCGAGTGCAACATCGCGCGGATGACGAACTCCGCCATCTGCCCACACATGTGCACCTAACTTCTTAGTCTCTGTCGCACACTCTAAAACAGCTGAGAATTGTGGGCGTCCTACACCTGTTTGCATGCGAGTAGTACACATCGCTCCTGGTCCTACGCCAACCTTGATGATGTTTGCGCCAGCTTCCACTAAATCATGTGCGCCCTGTGCCGTTACAACATTTCCAGCAACGATAGGAACCTTTGGATTAATCGAGCGAATAGCTGCCAACGCTTCCAGCATCTTCTTTTGGTGACCGTGTGCGGTATCTACAACCAAAACATCTGCGCCAGATTCAATCAACGCTGCTGCCTTTGCAGCAACATCTCCATTGATTCCAACCGCTGCTGCAATTCGCAAACGTCCTTGTGCATCAAGTGCTGGTGAGTACAAAGTTCCGCGAAGGGCGCCAAGGCGGGTCATGATGCCAACAAGATCGCCATTGCTTGAAACAACTGGTGCCAACTTGTGACGGTGTTGATTGAGAAAATCAAAGGCCTCACGTGCACCTAATGTGTCTGGCATCGTTGTTAAGTTCTTGCTCATCACTTGACCAAGTTGTGTAAAGCGATCAACGCTCTTGCAATCCTCTTCAGTGATAATTCCAACTGGCTTGCCATTTTCGACAACTACAACTGCACCATGTGCACGTTTGTGCAACAAGCTAACCGCATCTGCAACCGTTGATTGAGGTGACAGGGTGATAGGAGTATCAAAGAAAGGGTGACGTTGCTTTACCCACTTGATGACTTCATCAACAACTCCGTGCGGAATATCCTGTGGAATAACTGTTAATCCACCTCGGCGAGCGATGGTCTCTGCCATTCGTCGCCCTGCAATAGCTGTCATGTTTGCAACAACTAGTGGAATCGTTGTTCCCGTTCCATCTATGGATGAAAGATCAACATCCATTCGAGATGAAAGTTCAGAACGGCTTGGCACCATGAAAACATCGTCATAGGTGAGGTCGTGGGTAGGTTCATT
>JACCDZ011517075.1_pt1 | contig 11676 bp, 6 predicted proteins | sample 7449551 | NCBI WGS metagenome assembly JACCDZ01 (sample SAMN15323452, study PRJNA562643) | freshwater metagenome | isolation source: river surface water | place: USA:Blue River Watershed | collected 2017-08-18
CAGGTGCTACACTCAAATTTGAACCTTCTAACAAAATGCTATTTTGCATGAAAGTAGTGGCTGTAAAATGTGTTTTGAATGTTCTTGCCGTTACAAATGCGTCATTTCCAGAATGTTTCACAGAAATTGGTTCCCAAAATTTCTCTTCCCAATTGGCATCTTCGTTTTGAACTCCAGCATCAACATATGGTTTGAATACGATTTTTGCATCTGAATTCAGCGCTGTAATTTCATAATTTATACAACCTACTTCGTCTAATTCTAATGATAAAAAGCGACGAACTTTTACTGAAATTTCAGTTCCATTAGCCAAAGTAGCTTCAAAAGAACGGTAATAAATACCTTCTTTCATATTCAATTCTCTACGGAAATTAGAAACGGATTGGCATTTGGCTAAATCTAAATTTTCACCATTGATTTCGATGTCAATTCCAATCCAATTGGGTGCGTTTAATACTTTAGCGAAATATTCTGGATAGCCATTTTTCCACCATCCCACTTTTGTTTTATCAGGATAATAAATTCCGGCAATATAACTTCCTTGAAAGGTTTCACCCGAATAGTGTTCCTCAAAATTAGCGCGTTGCCCCATAGCGCCGTTTCCGATGCTAAATAAACTTTCAGACGATTTTACTTTTTCTGCATCAAATCCTTCTTCAATAATCGACCAATTGTCGGGTTTTATATAATCTTGGTTCATTTTTGTAATATGTCAATTAGTTAATGTGTCAATTAGTCGATTTTTTAACCAATTAATTGAGCTAAAAAGGTTTCATCAATAAATGTGAAATCCTTGAAATTGTATTTTGCTTCGTATAGGACGGATGAATCACCAATTCCAATACTAGTCATTTTTGCACTATTTGCAGCTTGAATTCCAGCAACCGAATCTTCAAAAACGATGGCATTTTCATTAATTATGCCTAATTTTCGTGCTGCTTGAAGAAACACTTCGGGATCAGGTTTTGCGTTTGAAACGTCATTTCCGTCCACAATGGCATCAAAAAAGTGCATGATGTTGGTTTTTTCTAAAATAGGACGTGCATTTTTACTTGCCGATCCTAAAGCAATGGCTTGATTGTTGTTTTTAAGATATTCCAATACTTTTACTACACCAGGAAGAATTTCGCGTTCATCCATGTCTACTAAATAGGAGAGGTAATCTTCATTTTTTTGAATTAACCATTTGTTTTTATCTTCTTGAGAAGCAGTAATGTTTCCCAATGCTAAAATAAGGTCAAGCGAACGAACTCGACTTACGCCTTTTAACTCTTCGTTATGTTCGTGGGTAAAATTTATTCCTAGTTGGTTGGCTAATTTTTGCCAAGCTAGAAAATGATATTTAGCGGTATCCACAATTACCCCATCTAGGTCGAATATGAATGCTTTTTTTGTCATTTTTATTCTGATTTTTCTTGAATAGTTGTAACTGCTAATCCAGCAATAAGTAATGAAATTCCAGCAATGACAATCATAAGAATTGCATTTCCAGAAAACAATCCTTTGTCAGCCGCTTCAATACATTTTTCATTAGCTTCATTATAGAATATTGCTCCTTTTTGAACCCCTAGTATAATTCCACCAAAAGCTCCTGCAACAATTTGAGGAATGGTAATTGTACCATTAAATAATCCCATGTAAACTCCCATTTTGTTTGCAGGTAATGAACTAGCAAGCATTGCATATGGAATGGCAAGAATGGCTGCCCAAGCTACGCCAACGCCAATCATTGAGAAAAATAGAATGTACTTGTCGTGAAAGAAATACATGGAAATTAGTCCAACACCACCAAAAATTAAGGAGTAACTATAGGTTTTTTTACGTCCAATAATTTTTGCAATCGAAGGAATGCTAAGTGCAAATAGAGCTGCAATAGCACTATAAAATGCAAATAAAACGCCTGTCCAATCTCCAGCTTCGTTAAACGCTAAAGAATGTGGATCTGCAGCTTCATTTCCCCAAACTTGATTAGCAATTCCTCTAGTAGTGTAAACCCACATTAAAAATAAGGCAAACCATGAGAAAAATTGAACTAATCCTAATTGCCAGAAAATTTTTGGTGCTTTTTTTAGTAATTCGATAATGTTGGTTTTTTCTTTTACTTCAGGAGCGTTGAGATCAATATTATTAAATTCGGCATGTTCTTTTGGCGCATATTCTTTTGTTTTAAATACAGTCCAAAGCACACTTAGTAATAATATGGCACCCCCAATGTAAAATGACCAGATTACCGAATCGGCAACTTTTTCACCGGCAGCAGGAACGTTAGCAACATTTAATTTTGCTAAAATCCATGGAAGTAATGATCCAAAGACGGCACCAAAATTAATCAGAGCACTTTGTAATGAATAACCCAAGTTTTTCTGCTCATCATTAACCATGTCTCCCACCAAAGATCTGAAGGGTTGCATAGTAATATTGAAAGAAGTGTCCATTATCAATAAAATCAGCCCTCCAAAAACTAATGCTGGTAAAAGATTTGCAAAATTCCCAGAATTAGGCATGAAAAACATAGCTAAAGCAGAAATTATAGATCCAAGAAGAATAAACGGAATTCGTCTACCAAGACGCGTCCAAGTTTTATCACTTGAAAGCCCTATAATAGGTTGCACGACTAAACCTGCCAATGGAGCAGCTAGCCAAAAATAATTGATTTTGTCAACATTAGCACCTAGTGCTTCGAGAATTCTACTGGTGTTTCCATTTTGTAGCGAATAGCCAATTTGCACACCAAGAAATCCAAAGCTAAGATTCCAGATTTGCCAAAAACTTAAATTCGGTTTTTTCATTATCGTAAATTAAATTAACATACGATAAGCACTATGCTTATCAAAACTTATTGTTGTTAGAAGTAAAGTTATAAGCTTTGATGTTGTAAACTTAAAAATATTTTTTTGAATAAAATAATTTTTTTTTCGGGTTTACTATTGATTTTTTTACTTAAAATTAAATCTAATTAATTAATAATCAATAGATTGTCTTAAACTATTTCGTTGTAGTAGATTCTCTAATAATTAAATTAGTTTCTATAATTTCAGTAGTATATTGTTCGTTTACCTCATCTTCTAATTCTAGTCGATCAATTAACATTTGAGCTGACTTTCTTCCCATTTTAATACCATTTTGACTCACAGTTGTGATACTTGGCGTTGAAAATTGAGAAATGATTCCGTCTGTAAATCCGATTACAGAAATGTCATTAGGAACTTTTAAATTGTGTTGCGCTGCAATTTTAATCGCAGTAACGGCAAATAGTTCATTTACAGCAAATATGGCATCACAATTTTGTGATTTGATGAGGTTTTCGATTTTAGTTGCACAGTTTTCAATATCTTCAATTTTGATGATGAGTTCCTCGTCAATTACAATATGATTTGAATTTAAAGCCTCCTTATAACCGTCCGTTCTTAATTTACCAACACTAACATAATCTACTGTAGTTATTAAAGCAATCTTTTTAAAGCCTTGTTCAATTAAAAATTGAACAGCATCAAATGCCGCTTGTTTGTCATCAATAATTACTTTGTCACAAAAAATATCATTTGTTACTCGATCAAAAAGTACTACAGGCATTCCTTGATTAATAACCTCTTGAATATGGTGAAAGTCTTTCTTTTGTTGGGTTTCTTTGGATAAAGACATGATAAAACCATCTGTACTTCCGTTGGCAAGCATTTCTAAGTTGATTACTTCTTTATCAAATGATTCGTCTGATAAACAAACAATTACATTATATCCATTTTCGTTTGCCACTTGCTCTATGCCGCTAATTACGGTAGCAAAAAAATGATGAACAATTTCTGGAATAATTATACCTATAGTTTTCGTTTTTTTATTTTTTAAACTTAACGCTATATTATTAGGTTTGTAATTGTAAAGTTTCGCAAACGCTTGAACTTTTAAACGAGTGTCTTCGCTAATTTCATGGCTATCACGAAGTGATTTTGAAACTGTTGAAATAGATACATCTAATTCTCTTGCAATTTGTTTAAGCGTGACTTTTTTTCTCATTTGGAAAAACCTATATTATTAATATGCATTAAAAGTAACTTTTTTTTTCAAAACAACACATTTTTTACCTAAAAATTAAGCGATAAATATAAAGTTTTCAACACGAAAACGTTTTCGCAAGCCCTATTTTGAAATTCAATTTTTTTTATTTCAATTTTTACATAAATTTAACATTAGAAGTTAAGTTATAAGCAATTAAAAAACAATTTTAACCTAAACAATTTGTATGAAAACACTGCAAAAAAAGTTACTACTTTTCTTACTTATCTTTCCGATAGGTATGTTTGCACAAAACGCACTTAAAGGTGTTGTTTTAGACAGTAAAACGCAACAGCCTTTACCAAGCGTATCTGTTGCAATAGAAGCTACTAACACTATTACTGCGACTGATTTTGACGGAAATTTTTCGTTACCAAATCTTAAAAAAGGGCAAAAAATTAAGTTCTCTTTTATTGGATTTACAAGCCAAACATTAGTTTACGAAAATCAATCTTCTGTAGTTATTAAATTAGAAGAAGATTTACAAGAATTAAAGGATGTTGTTGTTATTGGGTATGGGTCTGTAAAGAAAAAAGACGCTACAGGAACAGTTGATTTAATTACCTCTAAAGACTTCAATGATGGGCCAGTTTTATCACCGCAACAATTAATTAGCGGTAAAGTAGCTGGTGTTAGTGTCTCTTCAAATGGAGGATCTCCAGGTGAGGGGCAAAACATCAATATTAGAGGTATTGGCTCTTTATCGTTAACAAGTCAGCCTTTATTTGTTATTGATGGTGTGCCGGTTGATAATGGTGGCGTAGGAGGGTCTAGAAACCCGTTGAACTTAATCAATCCAAGTGACATTGAAAGTATGTCCGTTTTAAAAGATGCTTCTGCAACTGCAATATATGGATCTCGTGGGGCTAATGGAGTAATTGTTATTACTACTAAAAAAGGAAAAAATAGAGAGTTCAAATATACATTAAATTCTTCTACAACTATTTATAATGCTGTAAATAGAGTAGATGTAATGTCGGCAAATCAATTGCGTAATGTTATCGCTTTGGATTCTAACTTTGATGATACTACACTAAGTTTATTAGGAACTGCAAATACCGATTGGCAAGATGAAATTTACAGAACGGCTTTTGGTAGAAATCATGATTTTAGTGCTATCGGTAGTGCATGGGGCGTACCTATGAGAGCATCACTTTCGTATACAAACCATGACGGTATTTTAAAAACAGATAATTTTGAGCGTACTACTGCGGCTTTATCGTTTACTCCAAGTTTTCTTGATAATGCATTAAAAGTAGAAATTAATGCTAAAGGGAATTATGAAGAAAATCAATTTGCAAACAGAGGATCTATTGGTTCAGCTGCTGTATTTGACCCAACGCAATCGGTATATGATGCAAATTCACCTTTTGGAGGGTACTTTGCGTGGATTGATCCAAATACGAACCAACAGGTTTCATTAGCACCAACTAATCCGGTTGCTTTATTAAATTTAAATGACGATACATCTGAAGTGAGACGATTTTTAGGAAACGTTAAAGTAGATTATAACTTGCCATTTTTTAAAGATGTGATAGCTACTGTTAATTTAGGTTTAGATAAATCAAATAGTAACGGAAGAAATATTACTTCTGATTTGATGCCAACTTCTGATCCAACATGGAACGGTTCTCGTTTTGTATATGCAAATAACGCTACAAATAAACTGTTTGATGCTTATTTTACATATACAGGATCATTTAATAGCAGGCACAATTTATCTGCTGTATTAGGTCATTCTTATCAATCTTTTGAATATGATAATTATTCATACAATAGTGAAAATGAAGAGGATGGTTTGGAGTATGAATTTATTGATAAATCAAAAAATGTGTTGTTGTCTTATTTCGGACGTGTAAATTATGATTTCAACAAACGTTATTTGTTTACAGCTACTTTAAGAGCTGATGCTTCCTCTAAGTTGAATCCACAGGATCGTTGGGGTTATTTCCCGTCTGTTGCTTTAGCTTGGAATGTTATGGAAGAGTCGTTCATGAAGAATGTAAAAATGGACAATTTGAAATTAAGAGTAGGTTATGGTGAAGTTGGAAATGTGAATGGTTTAGGAGATTATAAGTTCTTAACAAGATATACAGGTAGTACAGAAACGGCGCAATACCAATTTGGATCCGCAAACGGATTACCATCTTTCTTTCAAACCTATAGACCTGATGCAGTTAATAAAGATTTGAAATGGGAAATAGGTCAATCGTTAAACATTGGTCTTGATTACGGATTTTGGAACAATCGTGTAAATGGATCTGTAAATGCGTATGTAAGAAGATCAAAAGACTTAATTGCTAATTCAACAGTAGACCCATTTACAAATTTCTCTAACCAAATTGAAAGAAATATTGGAGATATGGAAAATAGAGGTATTGAATTTGCCTTGAATTTATCACCTATCAAAACTGATGATTTTGAATGGAATATTAATTATAACATTGCCTTCAATCACAATGAAGTTGTTAAGTTGCCAGATAATCAACCTGTTGGAGGTATTTCTACAGGAGTTGGTAATAATGTTCAAATGCACGCAGAAGGAGAACAACCATATAGCTTTTTTGTGTATAAGCAAATATATGATGTAAACGGTTTGCCAATTGAAGGTGCGTTTGCTGATTTAAATGGTGATAATCAAATCAACGATAGTGATAAATATTTTTACAAAGATCCTTTTGCAGATATTTTAATGGGTATTAATACCGATTTTAGATACAAAAACTGGGATTTAGCTATTATTTCTAGAGTTAGTTTAGGTAATTACATTTATAATGATGTTAAAGCATCTAAAGGTATTTTAGATTTAGCAGTACCATCTACAAATGATTATGTTACTAACTTACATACAGATTATCTATCTACCGGATTTACCTCTATATCTGATGTGTCTGCATTAAGTGATCATTTTATTGAAGATGGATCATTCTTCAAAATTGACAACATAGCTATTGGATATACTGCTAAACAGATTGCTAAAGGAATAGATGCTCGTTTCTATGGGTCTGTTCAAAATGTAGCGACATTTACTAATTTCAGTGGTATTGATCCTGAAATCCCATCAGGAATCGACAATAATTTCTATCCAAGACCTCGCTCATTTATGTTTGGCGTTAATTTCAATTTTTAAAAATTTAGTTTATGAAAAATATTTTTATAACATTAACAATAGCATTAACATTACTATTTTCAGTAACAAGTTGTCATAGCGATTTAGATCAATCGCCTATTGATCCTGATAGTTTTACGGAAGAAGATGTATTTGCTAATGCTACTGAAGCAAAAAGTGCACTAGCGAAAGTATATGCTAGTTTAGCTTTGACAGGACAGAATGGGCCTGCGGGTCAACCCGATTTAGGAAATATTGATGAAGGATTTTCACAGTTTTCTAGAATGTTATTCAATTTAAATGAATTGACAACTGATAACGCAGTAGTAGCATGGGGAGACGCTGGATTGCAAGATTTACACGGAATGTACTGGACAGCAAGTAATGACTTTACTGATGCGATGTACAACCGTTTAGCACAAACGGTATCGTTCTCAAATTCATTTATTGAAAATGCAGAACGTTTAAATGATCCTGTGGTAACGCAATACATTGCTGAAGCACGTTTCATTAGATCTTACGCTTACTACAACTTAATTGATATGTATGGAAATGTTCCCTTAGTAACGCGTATCGAAACTACATTGCCAACGCAAAGTACTCGTGCTCAAATTTTCAATTTCATTGAAGCGGAGTTGTTGGATATACAAAACGATTTAGCCGCATCTGGTGCTAATGAATATGGACGTGTAGATCGTGTAGCTTCTTGGGCTTTATTATCTAAATTATATTTAAATGCAGAAGTTTGGACAGGAACATCTCGTTACAACGATTGTATTGCATTCTCAACTAATGTAATGAATTCAACTTATGCATTACATACTACAGATCTAAATGGTAACGGAAGTGCTTATGATGAATTATTTTTAGCAGATAATGGTTCAAATGGAGCGCAAAACGAATTTATTTTTGCTTTAAATTTTGATGGATTAAACAGTCAGACCTACGGTGGAAGTACTTTCTTAGTGCATGCTGCTGTTGGTGGTTCTATGAACCCTAATGATTTTGGTGTAAATGGTGGCTGGGGAGGTATTAGAACCACTAGTGCATTAGTTAATAAAATGAGTGCTAATGACAAAAGAGCCATGTTTTATTCTAATGGACAAACTCTTGAGATTGCTAACATCAGAAGATTTACTGATGGGTATGCGGTTACTAAATTTAAAAACGTAACATCTACTGGACAAAGAGGTAGAGATGCTTCTGGTAACTTTGTGGATACCGATGTACCTTTGATTAGATTGTCTGAAATTTATTTGAACTATGCTGAAGCCACATTAAGAGGCGGAAACGGTTCATTATCCGAAGCCTTAAACAGAATCAACCAAATTAGAGCAAGAGCTTACGGAAACGCTATAGGTAATATTACAAGTACTGATTTAACTCTAAACTTTGTTTTAGACGAAAGAGCTAGAGAATTGTTTTGGGAAGGACAACGTCGTACCGATTTAGTTCGTTACAACTATTTTACAACGAATACTTATTTATGGCCATTTAAAGGAAACTCACCTTCTGGTTCATCTGTTGGAAGTTTCAGAAATATATTCCCAATCCCTTCTAATACGCTTCAGGTAAATTCAAATTTAACACAAAATCCAGGATATTAATTTAATTCTAAATCAAAATGAAAAATTATATAAAAATTACAATATTGTTTTTATCATTGGCAACAAGTTTAATTTCTTGTGATGATGATTATGCTACTTTTACAGCTGCTCCAGAAGGAGAGTTTGACTTTACAAATTCGTTTTTAAGCGAATATTCATTGCCAGCTGAAAACATCACCGATAACAACATTGGAGCAGTTTTTACCTTCAATGCTGCTAATTTTGGTGTACCAACTAATGTTACCTATCGTTTAGAATCTTCTATACTTGGAGATTTTACAGATGCAGTTGTAGTTCCTACTCTTTCAAATGCAAATAATCAAATAGAAGTATCTATTGGAACATTAAAATCTTTAGCTTCAGACTATGGGTATTCAGCACCAGGCTCTGGTATATTGAACTTTAGAGTGAAAGCATATCCTGGAGATGGTAACTCAACAACTTTGATGTATACTCCAATCCAAACACTAAATGTAACTCTTTTAGAAGCAATCTCTGGAGGTTCAGGTGTTGAAATTTCGCAATGGGGTGTGGTTGGTTCAGGATATAATGACTGGGGGAATCAAGGTACAGATGCGCCTTTTTACACTACTAGTCAGGCTAATGTGTTTGTAGCATATGTAACTTTGGTTGATGGAATGATTAAATTTAGAGCTAATAATGATTGGGGAACTAATTTTGGTGATACAGGAGCAAACGGCACTTTAGAAGCCGGAGGTTCTGATATTGCTGTAACTGCAGGAACATACAAAATAACTCTTGATTTAAATAACAATACCTATACAAAAGAATTATTCTCTTGGGGTATTGTAGGTTCTGGCTATAATGATTGGGGTAATGCAGGTCCCGATGCTAAATTTACGTATGACTATGTAACCAATACATTTAAAGTAGGGGTAAAACTTGTAAATGGTTTAATCAAATTCAGAAAAAACAATGATTGGACAGATAATTTTGGAGATACTGGTGCGAATGGGTCTTTAGAAGCGGGAGGTTCTGATATTGCTGTAACTGCTGGGTATTATATGGTAACTTTAGATTTAGTTAACTCTACTTATACTATTGAACAAGCAGATATTTATGGTGTTGTTGGTTCTGGATATAATGATTGGGGAAATGCAGGCCCTGATTTTAGTTTTACGCCACTAAGCAATGGTGTGTGGGTAGCAGAACTTGTTCCATTGACATCAGGATTAATTAAATTCAGAGTAAATCAAGATTGGGCTGTTAATTTAGGTGATACAGGGGCAAACGGTACTTTAGAAGCTGGAGGTTCTGATATTGCTGTAGCTACAGCAGGTAATTATAGAATTGTAGTAAACACTACCGATTCAACCTATCAACTTAACAAAGTTAATTAACAATAACTAAACATATAAAAGGCTGGCCAAACGGTCAGCCTTTTTTACATAAAGAAAAACCTATGAAAAAATCGCTACTGTTATTAATTTTATTCCTATTTATTCAATTTGGCTTTTCACAAGTACAGAATGTTACTGCTACGGTAACACCAACAAGTTTTGAAGAAACAACATCAATAACTATAACTTTTAGTGGTAGCAGTATAAATGAAGCTACTTGGGGAGTTACAGGAAACGCTCTTTATTTATGGTCTTGGTCTTTTGATCTAAATGATCTAAATACTATGGATTGCCCTACTAACGGAACTTGGACAGTTTCAAATGAAGCAAACAGACTAATTTATAATAGTACAAATGACACTTATAGTATAACTTTTGTTCCTCAAACTTTTTATAATCGTGTAGGAATAGGTCGTATAGGTTTTCTGCTAAAGGCAAAAAATGGTACTGGAGATAAAAAATCGCAAGATTTCATTAGAGAAGTCGGCGCTTTTCAAGTTAATTTAACAGCACCATTGCAAAATAGCACTACCATTTTGAGTAGCGGAGCCTCTCGTTCAGTTACTGCTACTAATACCAATGGAACCGCAAATTATGTCCTAAAAAGTAATGGTACTACTTTAAATTCTGCAACAGGAGTTTCTTCCTATAATTATAATCACACAAATATAACATCCAATCAGTACTATGCTTTGGAAGTAACACAAGGTACAACTACGGTGACTAAAAATTTTACTGTTTTAGTGAATCCAACAACAGCTTCGGTTGCTATGCCAAATGGATTAGTAAATGGTATCAATTATAATGCCTCAGATAACACAAAAGCTACTTTAGTTTTAGAAGCCCCCTTAAAAGATTATGTATTTGTGGCAGGAAGTTTTAACAATTGGAATCCAACCAGTAGTTATGCCATGAAAAAAGATCCAACGTCTGGAAAATTTTGGATAGAACTCACCGGATTGGTTGCAGGAACTAATTATTCCTATCAATATTGGGTGGTAGATGAAACGCCAATTGCAAATACTCCTGCTCTGGTTAAAGTAGCAGATCCTTGCTCCACAACAGTTCTTTCTCCTTGGGACGATCCTGATATTCCAAATACAACGTATCCTAATTTACCAGCTTATCCAGCTGGTCAAGAGCGTGAAGTTACGTTGTTAAAAACAGGTCAAACACCGTATAACTGGCAAGTAGCAAATTTTACAAAACCAAATAAAGACAAGTTGGTTGTTTATGAATTGTTAATCAGAGATTTTGATGCCAATCGAAATTTTCAAGATGTCATCAATCGCATTCAGTATTTTAAAGATTTAGGAATTAATGCTATCGAGTTAATGCCGGTTATGGAATTTGAAGGCAATGAAAGTTGGGGATATAACACCGCTTTTCACATGGCATTAGATAAATTTTATGGTACACCCGAAAAATTTAAACAACTAGTTGATGTGTGCCATCAAAATGGTATTGCTGTTATTTTAGACATCGCATTTAATCATGCTTTTGGTAGAAACCCAATGGTAAGAATGTGGATGAATGATTCAGATGGCGA
>JACCDZ010645976.1_pt1 | contig 11674 bp, 9 predicted proteins | sample 7449551 | NCBI WGS metagenome assembly JACCDZ01 (sample SAMN15323452, study PRJNA562643) | freshwater metagenome | isolation source: river surface water | place: USA:Blue River Watershed | collected 2017-08-18
CCTTTGGACTGATGTTACCTCTCTTGCAACTCAAATCACAAGTGCTTCAACCTCACTTGCCTCTGCAATCTCAGCAGGTACTGCAAGCGTGAACGCAAACACCGATTCAGAAATTGCGACTGCAATTACCGCTATCAACGACAACACTAATAGTGCCTCAACATCTCCTATAACAGCTCAGGACCTTACTGATGCGGTTTCATCAATTAACACAAATACTAATACTGTAGTAGGAAACGCTTCAACCTCACTTGCGTCTGCAATCTCAGCAGGTACTGCGAGCGTGAATACAAACACCGATTCAGAAATCGCGACTGCAATTTCAACCATCAACTCAAACACCAACGCAACTGTCCTTACTGCTTCAACATCACTTGCATCTGTTATAACCTCTGTTCCGGCAAATGTCTGGGCATATAGTTCACGAACACTTTCATCATTCGGTACTTTAGTGAGTGATATCTGGAGTAGTACAGTTCGAACATTGACCTCACTTTCTCTTTCAACTGAATCACCTTGGACACTCTCTTCATCAAATTCAAACTCTATCGTTGCTGGCGATAATTACCTCGCAACTGTAACGACTGTTTATAACGGAACCCTAACTGATTCTCAGAATCTTCCAAAGATAACTGTCTTTGATTCAAGTGGTAATATTGTTGCGAACCAAGTAAATATGACACGTACTGCTACTGGTACATATACTTACTCATACACAAGCGCAGGGAATGCTCCAGCGGGTACATGGTCAAGTGTATTCTCAGCGACTGTAGAAACAGGGAAGACTCTTTCAAATACTGAATATTGGACAATGGTAACTACTCCAGCGCAGGTAATTATTAATAGTATGGTAAGTACAACCATACCTACCGTGAGTGCTAATATTACTATCACAAACGAAGGTTTGAGTGGTAATGAGTATCAGTATGAGTGGTGTGTTGTAACTTCTTCAAATAATACCTGTGGAGGTGATGATGATGTCTTCAACGGCGTTGCTGCGAAATACATAAACGCAGGTGAAGACTTTAATACAGTACTGACAGCATCAGTGCCAACCGCAGGCTCTTATTACTTTAAAGTTGTTGCTTACTTCGGAACAGATAGTTCAGTCGCTTCTCGATCATTTACAGCGAGTGCAAATGCGAGTGGTGGAGGAGGTGGATCACAGACCTCCGGTGGAGGTGGTGGAGGAGGTGGGAATTCAAACCCATCAGCTGTAACAACTGGTAGAGTCGAAGCGGTAGACTTAAGTAATGACGGTAAGATAAACTCAGTCGACTTCTCAATTCTTCTTTATTACTGGAAAGCAAAGCCTCCGTTTAAAAATCTTAAAGTTGATTTAAACAAAGACGGTAAAATAAACTCAGTCGACTTCTCAATTCTTCTTTATTACTGGAATAAGAAATAATATAATTGATCTATGAAAAAAAATACAATAACCTTCTCGCTTCTCGGTTTCTTTACTCTTTTTGTTTTAGCTCCATACGGTGCAGATGCAGCCGTGGTGTACCTCGAAGGACCTCAGTCAAAAATAATGGTAGGTGACACCGTGGTGCTTAAGGCAAAGATAAATGCTGAAGGGGTTACATTGAATACTGTTGATGGTGAAGTGGCGATGTATTCTGGAAATGGACTTGCGGAGGTTAAGGAATTTAGTCTTGCTCATTCTGCTTTCGGGCTTTGGCCACGAACGCCATCGCTCTCAAGTAATGGTCAGGTGATATCTTTTATTGGTGGTGTACCGGGTGGTTTTAATATAGAAGGAGCAACTCTCTTTAGTATTGTGATTGAAGCGAAGAAAGAGGGCACCCTAAAGATTAGACCTCAGAATGTATCAGTTTTTGCTAATGATGGTAATGGCACAAAGGTTCCTGTAACCCTAAAGGGGATTGAAGTTCAGGTTGGACCACGTAAGGCGGGTAGTATCGTAAATGATGAGTGGAAGACACTTGTCGCAAATGATATTGCGAGTCCTGAAGATTTTATTATTGTTCTTGGTCAAAGTGATGCCGTTAATAACGGGAAGAAATTTGCGTATTTTAGTGCTGTAGATAATCAGACTGGTATCGCATATTATGAAGTTTCCGAAAATGGCAAGGATCCTGTTCGTAGTGGCAGTACGTATGAGCTTACAGATCAAAGCGGAGACGTAAAGTTAGAGGTTACTGCTTTCGATAAGGCTGGTAATAAGAAAGTCGCGTATTATCCAACCAATCAGGGAGGTTCAGTTAACTGGTTCTTTGTACTGACCGTATCCGTTGCGCTCTTTATCGTACGAGCTCTATACCGTAAATTCAAAAAATAAGAAATTTTTAGTATTTCCAATTTCTTATGAATAGACTTGCGAGAGTTCTCTTTATTCAGTTGTGCTTCATTGGTATTTTTCTCCTGTCTCTTGTTAGTACGACCAATGCTGCAAGCCTGTCTATTTTACCCCTTGCGAGCTCTATCAATGCAGACGAGTCAATTTCCTTGAAGGTGTCCGTAAATACAGGTGGTGAAGTTATTAATGCCGCCGAGGGTGTTCTTCGTTTTCCAGCTGATGTATTGAGTGTGGTGTCGTTATCAAAAAACAATTCCATCTTTTCTTTATGGATTGAAGAACCTTCTTTTTCAAATACCCAAGGATTGATACGTTTTAATGGCGGTCTACCAAATCCCGGTTTTGTTGGTGTAAGTGGTGAAATATTTACTATTGTTTTTAAAGCAAAGAAGACAGGTTCCGCAAGCGTCACTTTTTCAGAGGCTTTTATCTTCAAAAATGATGGTCTCGGAACAAACATTTTTCGCAATGCAAATACGGGAACCATTACAATTGGTTCTAATATTATTAGTGAGTTCAATACCCCACGGTTACCAAAAATAGTATCAACTACTCATCCTAAAGAGGGTGAGTGGTACAATGTAAACGTGGCTGAATTAAGCTGGGTTGTTCCTTCAAGCGTTACAGCTCTTTCCTTCTCAGTTACTGATGACAAAGCGTCGGTACCAACAAAAGTATATGATTCATCGATTGAAAATAAGAGAATTGAACTCAAAGAAGGAATTTCTTATTTTAATCTTCGTTTTAAGAATGAGTATGGTTGGAGTAATACGGCTCATTTTAAGTTGCAGGTAGATACCACTGCTCCAAATCCTTTTGAGATTTTATTTAAAACAAGCGATGTAACAGTGAACCCTCAATCTGTTATTAGTTTTGTTTCAAGTGATGCGCTTTCTGGTGTGGGGTATTATGAAATTGTAATCGACGATAAAAATTCTATTGTCGTCCAGTCAAGTGAACTTCCTGCTTCAGGCCTCTACACACTACCATCACAAGATCCAGGCAAGCACACAGTATTGGTAAAAAGTTTTGATCGAGCTGGTAATGTAACATCTGCAAATTCCTCTTTCTCAATCGGAAGTCTTAACGTTCCTGTGATTGATTCTTATAATTCACAGGTAAAAGAAGAAGGCTCTCTCTCTGTTTCAGGTACGTCATATAAAACTGCGACGGTAGAGTTGGTTGTAGAAAGTCCTCGTGCGATTGAATTGATCCAGACTGTGACCACCGACAAAGAAGGTCAGTTTAATTTTACTCTCAAAAATAATCTTGAGAGAGGTGATTACACTTTCAAACTTCGGGTGATTGGAGAGGGTGGTGCTAAGAGTGTTTTTTCAGAGCCGGTATTGTTTACTGTGTATAAGCCAATAACTATCGCTTACGTTTTGAGCTATCTTGCTCAACCGAAGGTGCTTATTGCTTTTGCAGTATTCATGGCTGTAATGTTGGTTGGCATGTGTGTCTTGTTCTATAGAAATCAGAAGAACAAACGAAAGCTTAAGATGTGTCTCCAGAATCTTTCTACCACTTCTGATAAAACCATTTCTGTTCTTACAAGAGATATTAATGCCATGGTAAGACTACTTGAAAAAACCCAAGTAAAAAGAGTGTTGACTAATGCTGAAAAGGAGTTACTTCAAAGACTGAAAGAGGATCAGACACAAACAAAAAAAAGAACTTAGTGATACAATAAAGAGTATAAAAAACATGAATCGATTAAGTTATTTTGAATCAGCAATTATTGGTTTTTTTGTGGGTGTGGTAAATGCAACCTATCTTGTCTTTGTAATTAGTTCTAACGGCTTTCTTGGTACATTAATCTCTTGGGTATCTCTGAAACCGGTTTTAGATTTATTTACGAATGTTCATCATGAGAGTCTTTGGATTTCATTTGGGTTTTTTATTCTCGTCTATGTCTGTTATGGTCTCATTCTTGGTTTTATTTTCCGAACAGGATCAACAGTGATTAAAGTCTTTGCCGTAACCTTGTGTATTACTGTTGTAGGGTTGGTGATTTATGATCAAGTGCTTGGTTCTAAGGGGCATACAATAGATACAGTTGATGAGTTTTTTGTCGCATCTTTACAACAAAAAAGCACCACTCCTCAGAGTTATTTTGGTGACCTTGATGTTCGCGCTGATCTTAATAATGATCAGAAAGATGATGTGGTGTTCGTCATTCCACGTATTCAAAAAGGGAAAGAACCTTTGTATTATCTTACCGCTGCTCTAGCGTCAAAAAGGGGATATGAAGGCCTTAATCTTATTTTTCTTGGTGGCGATGTCGATCCAAAACAGATGAGCGTAGACAACGGTCTCGTGACTCTTGAATACAAGGATCGTTCAGGTAAGAATGATGCGGGTCTAAAGAACATGTATATGAAATTGATTGATGAACACCTTTATCAAGTTAAAATTGTGTCTGGGGCTAATGGAACAACTACCGAAATAGTTTCTGATAATTAAATTTTGTATGGATACACAAAATCACAGTACTGGAAAATGTATTATCGTCCGTCATCACGAATCTGATTGGAATCACAAAGGACTCTGGACAGGTATTCGTGATAGACACTTAACACCGTATGGTTTTAAAAAATCAGAAGAAATGGGGTTGCTGTTGAAGGATATTCATATTGATTATGCGTTTGCTTCAATGCAGGTTCGTACAATCGAAACCCTCTCTTCTATTCTTGAAGCAAAGGGTCAGTTTCAGACACCTACTGAACACATACATGCACTTAATGAGCGTGATTATGGTGACTATACAGGTAAGGATAAATGGGAAATGGAACGTGTGTTGGGGGAGGATGGTTGGAATAATGTAAGGCGTGAATGGGATTATCCTGTACCTAACGGTGAGACACTAAAGATGGTGTATCAAAGAACTGTGAATTTTTTTACTACCAGAGTGGTACCCCTTGTAAATGAGGGTAAGACAGTGCTTATTGTTTCTCATGGTAATGCTATCCGTGCACTTATGAAATACATTGAATCTATTCCAGACACTGAGGTAAAAAATATTGAAATGCTTTTTGGTCAAATTCTAATTTATAGCCTTAATCAAGAAGGCTGTCTTATTTCGAAAGAAGAGAGAAGGGTGTCTTCTAATGTGAGCGCTTAGATTTCTGTTTTAGTATCACTCCGGTTATTATCGTGTTTGTAATTATCATCACGATTGAATGGAATGTGGTGGCGATGTTGTAATTTTGTAGTGTAAACAATGCAAGTGTGTGTCTGAGTGCGTTTGTTTGAAATAGGAGCACGTTTTCACTTCCGGGATTTTTGTATGCTTTACGAATTGTTGGAATAAAAGCAATCGCATCAATAATAACTACGATTACCACTGATAATGTAGGGTCTTTTGTATATATCCACGGTATAAGTCCCAAAAGTGCGATTATTAAGAATATGGTATCTGAATGAGTTGTGTATTTAAAACCATTCTTGAGAGAAAAGATAAAAATAAGAATAGTAAAAATTTCTGAGGCAAGGGTGGGTATCGCACCTATTCCAGCACCTGCTTGCACTTGGCCAAAGAAGGTGACAAGCGAAACAATTGACCACAAAAACCAGGTATAGGCATGGGGCGTTATTTTGCCCTTGATCACATCTCTGGCGTAGGGGATGTTTCCGATTATTGCGAGCGTGGAGGCGATGATTACTATTGTTTCTTTCATGAGCCACTTCCCAGAATCGAACTGGGGACCTTTGCTTTACGAAAGCACTGCTCTGCCAACTGAGCTAAAATGGCTTATCTGTGATTATACATAAAAAGGCTCGATTTTGCGAAGCAAAATCGAGCCTTTTTATTTGAGCCGATGTCCGGGATCGGTCACAGATATTTGTTCGCCGTCGCTCTCAAATTCCGCGACCCCGGCTCGCAATTTTTTGAAGCAAAAAATACTGCTCCGCCTTTCGATTCCGGTATATACGAATAAATTCGTATATGTGATATTTAGAGCCGACGTCCGGGATCGAACCGGAGACCTCGTCATTACCAATGACGTGCTCTACCAACTGAGCTACATCGGCTTTTATTCAAAGCCTCCATACAATAAACGATTTTACGCTTTTTTGCAATTTTAAATCGATACTATATACTCGACATATATGGACGAACTCGACACAAGAATTTCAGACATTGAAGCTAAAATGTTGGAGGCTGATTTTTGGAACAATAAAGATCAAGCTCAAGCAACACTCAAAGAACTTACAGAACTCAAAGCCAAAAAATCTGAGAGTGGTAAATATGATAAAGGTAATGCCATTATCACGATTTTTGCTGGTGCAGGAGGTGATGATGCGGAAGATTTTGCAGGTATGCTCTTTGCTATGTATCAGAAGTATGCCGCTTCCCTCGGTTGGGGTATTTCTTTTATTCATCAAAACGAAAATAATCATAAAGGCTTTCGTAATGTAACATTTGAAGTAGAAGGGAAGAATGCTTATGGAACACTGAAGAATGAGAGTGGGGTTCATCGTCTTGTTCGTATCTCGCCATTCAATGCAAAAAAACTTCGACACACTTCTTTTGTGATGGTTGAGGTTATTCCAAAATTTGAAAAGCAGGATGTTTTTGAAATACCGCCTGATGAGATTAAGGTTGAGTTTGCTCGTTCGAGTGGACCAGGCGGACAAAACGTAAACAAACGTGAGACCGCTGTGCGACTTATACATGTACCGACTAAAATATCGGTACATGCAGACGGTGAACGTTCTCAGGCTCAGAATCGTGAAAAAGCTTTTGAAATTTTAAAAGCAAAACTATACAAACTTCGTGAAGAAGAACGAATTGCAAAAGAACGCGGTATGTCGATTTCAAAAACAACTGATGCTGAGTGGGGGAATCAGATCCGGTCATATGTGCTTCATCCGTACAAGATGGTAAAGGATCATAGAACTGGGGTTGAGACAGCAAATGTAGATGGTGTACTCGAGGGCGAGATACAGGAATTTATTGAAGCTGAGAAGAAGCTTGGGTCAAACTAAGAACTTGTAACAAACAACTCATAACAAGAAACAAGGCGGATTCGCGTAGTGAATCCGCCTTGTTTCTTTACAGCTTCCGTTTTTCTTGCCCTAACTTAGAGCTACTAACTATTAGCCACTATTCAATGTGTTATACTAAATGACATATGATTCATTTTGATAAAGTTACCAAAATCTATTCTGATGACTCGATCGCTCTTGATGAAGTGAGCCTTGTTATCACCCCTAAAGAGTTTGTTTCTATTGTGGGCCATTCCGGCGCTGGTAAAAGTACCTTGATTAAAATGCTCCTTGCAGAGGAGAAGCCGTCGAAGGGTTCAATCTTGTTTGAATCTATCGATATTCACAAACTTCGTAATAAAGATATTCCAAAGTATCGTCGTCGCATTGGCACTGTGTTTCAAGATTTTAGACTTCTTCCAAACAAAACTGTTTTTGAAAATATTGCTTTTGCTATGGAAGCCGCCGGACGTACCGATGAAGAAATTGCAGCAGACGTACCTCATGTACTTGACCTTGTAGATTTACGAAAAAAGATTTGGAATTTTCCTCACGAACTCTCAGGTGGAGAACGTCAGCGTGTTGCTATTGCTCGTGCGATTATCAATCAACCAGATATCATCATCGCGGATGAGCCAACGGGTAATCTTGATCCTATAAATACGCAAGAAATTGTTTCTATTTTGAAGAAGATTAATACACTCGGTACCACCATAATCCTTACTACACATAATAAGGATGTGATCGCATCTTTGGGTAGTCGTGTGATTACGATGGAGAAGGGAAGAATTGTGCGTGACGACAAGAACGGGAAGTTTGCCTTATAATTTTAATTATTATCTACCATGTGGATTAGTTTTAAGAGAATACTGAAAGCAGGATTTGTAAGTTTCTGGAGAAATGGTTTTATTTCTCTTGCATCTGTTGCAATCATGACAGTTACACTTTTTGTCTTCGGAGCACTTGTTTTCGCTCATGCACTTCTTGTGTCATCTCTTTCAGAAATACAGAGCCGTGTTGATATTAATGTATATTTTGTGCCCACAGCCGATGAGTCTGATATTCTTGCACTCAAAAAGAAAGTCGACGCATTACCTGAAGTTTCAAAGACCGAATATCTCTCACGTGAAAAGGTGCTAGAGAATTTTAAAGCGCGACACGAGAACGATGAAATCACTATCCAGGCACTTGATGAACTTGGTAGTAATCCATTTGGCGCGTCTCTTACTATCCGTGCAAAAGAAACTTCACAGTACAGCGGGATTGCTCGCTTTTTTGATACCACGGTCGCAAATGACAGTAGTTCTCTCATCGACAGTGTTAATTACAATAAAAACAAACAAGCTATTGATAGTTTGACTCTACTTATTGATGGCGGTAGAAAGCTTGGTTTTGGACTCACCCTTCTCTTTGTTATCGTTTCAATCATTATTTCTTTTAACACTATTCGTCTCGTTATCTTCATTTCCCGTGAAGAGATTTCTGTTATGCGTCTTGTGGGTGCAAGTAATAAATATATTCGCGGACCATTCGTGGTCTCCGGTCTTATGTATGGAATAGTTGCGGGACTTCTTACGCTCTCACTCTTTTTTCCAACAACATATTGGTTCGTTGAGTTCTCAAAAGACTTTTTCGGATCATTAAATCTTTTTAGCTACTATATTCAGAATTTCCCTCAAATGTTTATTCTCCTTGTTGGCTCAGGTATGATACTTGGTGCCGTTTCGAGTTTCATGGCGGTTCGCAAATATCTGCGAGTTTAATTTACATCACAATCATATAAACCTTTTTACCACAATTGCCGTATGAAAAAACATAAATACATTTTTGTCCTTGGAGGTGTTATGTCAGGAGTTGGTAAGGGTATTACAACAGCGTCTATTGGTCTTATTTTAAAATCAAAAGGCTTTAAGGTGAACCTGGTGAAGATTGATCCATACCTCAACGTAGATGCGGGTACCATGAATCCGACTGAACACGGTGAGACTTTCGTTCTCGATAATGGCCTTGAAACAGATCAGGACATGGGTAATTACGAGAGATTTCTCAATCGAGATTTAGGTCCTGATGATTACATTACTTCAGGAATGGTATTTAAGACCGTGATTGAACGAGAGCGTGCGCTTGGCTATGGTGGTAAGTGTGTACAAGCAATTCCTCATGTTACCAATGAGATTATGGAACGTATTCTTCGTTCTGGTAAAGATTCTGATATTACAATTGTTGAAATTGGAGGAACTGTGGGGGATTATGAAAATATTCTCTTTATCGAAACCGCTCGTATTCTGAAGATTCGTCAGCCAGAAGACGTGATGTCTATCTTGGTGAGTTATTTTCCGGTACCCGGCACACTCGGTGAAATGAAATCAAAGCCGACTCAAAATGCAGTACGACAATTGAGTTCTTACGGTGTACACTCAGATATGATTATTGCTCGAAGTACCCATCCGGTAGATGATCGACGTAAAGAAAAGATTGCAGATGCAACATCTGTGCCAGCAAAAAATATTATTTCAGCACCTGATATTGATAGTATTTATGATGTACCGATAAATTTTAGCAAGGACACTATCGGCGAGACTATCATGAAGACCTTGCGACTCAAACCAAAGGCAGACGGTAAAGAACTTTTGGAATGGAAGAAGTTTATAAACAGTACCAAGAAGCTTGAGAAGACGGTTTCAATTGCGGTGGTCGGTAAGTATTTTGATACAGGAGACTTCGTGCTCGCTGATTCGTATGTGTCTGTTATCGAAGCGATTAAGTTCTCTTCTTATAAGCTTGGAGTAAAGCCGAAGATTACATGGATTAATGCGAAGAATTTTGAAACAGGAAAATTGAACGTTTCAATGCTCAAAGATTTTGATGCAGTACTTGTTCCAGGTGGATTTGGTGAGGCGGGTGTAGAAGGTAAAATACAAGCAATTACATACTGTCGAACAAATAAGATTCCATGCCTTGGAATTTGTTATGGTATGCAACTTATGGTAATTGAATACGGAAGAAATGTTTTGGGTCTAAAGGGTGCTCATACCACAGAGATTAGTCCTAAGACTAAGTATCCACTTATTCACATTATGCCTGACCAAGAAAAGAAGATGCTCGCTAGGGCGTACGGTGGCACTATGCGACTCGGTGCATACGATACGCTCCTTAGTAAGGGAAGTGTGGCGTACGAGGCCTACGGTAAGACTCTTGTATCTGAGCGACATCGTCATCGCTATGAAGTGAATAATGAGTTCAAACAGCAAATAGCTGATGCGGGTCTTTCGTTCTCAGGTACTTCACCTGATGGACTCTTGGCAGAAATTGTAGAGTTATCAAAAGATAAACATCCATTTTTTCTTGGTACACAATTCCATCCAGAACTAAGAGCTCGACCACTCGCACCTCATCCGCTCTTTACCGCTTTTATAAAAGCAGGATTAAAGTAGAATTATAAGTAATGAGAAAGAAACACAAAAAAATAGTTCATGTTCTTGAATATGTTGTTTGTGTTTTTGTTGGAGCACTCCTCATCACCGCTTTTGTGATTTTCTATTTTTCAAACATGAGAGTAGAATTATCTTCCTCTGTTCCTTCTTTTATTCACAATACTGGGGTGAAACAAGATACCCGGATACTATTTGTGGGGGATATGATGTTTGATAGAACGGTGCGTAAGGCGACAGAAGAAAAAGGTTTCGGACACACTCTTTCGTGTGTAAACCAATTTCTCTCTGGATTTGATGGAGTGTTTGCAAATCTCGAGGGGCCTATTACAGCAGAACCTTCTGTAAGTATTAATGCTTTGCCTGGAGAAGATGGTAATACTGTTTTTACTTTTCCGACCACGACTGCAAAGCTTTTAAAAGATTCAAATATTACCGCAGTGTCTCTGGCTAATAACCACATCTTTGATTTTGGTCGAGATGGCGTGAAGTCTACAAAACAGTATTTACAAAATGCAGGTGTTTCATATTTTGGTGATCCGCTTACGGATGAACATAAAGTTACTTATTTAACTCATGGAGGTTATAAGATTGCGATCGTTGGCTATAACGCATTTCTTGGTGTTGATACAGTTCAGGATATTTCAAGGCTTATAGAAGAAGCTCGGTCTTATGTTGATTATGTATTTGTGTTCCCACATTGGGGTGAGGAATATGTGTCCGCTACCGAATTACAAAAGATAACCGCTCGTGCGTTTATTGATGCAGGAGCAGATGTGGTGATTGGTGCACATCCGCATGTGATACAAGAAATTGAAGAGTATAAAGGGAAGAAAATTTATTACTCACTTGGTAATTTTGTTTTTGATCAGTATTTTAGTCCCGAGGTAATGCGTGGGTTGGGAGTTGAAGTAAATATTACAAAAGA
>JACCDZ010819698.1_pt1 | contig 11674 bp, 10 predicted proteins | sample 7449551 | NCBI WGS metagenome assembly JACCDZ01 (sample SAMN15323452, study PRJNA562643) | freshwater metagenome | isolation source: river surface water | place: USA:Blue River Watershed | collected 2017-08-18
AGAGAAGTTTCTAAGGCTGCTGGTCGCGAAGTTGCGATCATGGCAGATTTACAAGGCCCAAAAATCAGAGTCGGCAAATTTGAAAATAACAAAATTATTTTGAAGGCTGGCGAAAAATTCACTTTGGATGCTAACTGCACTTTAGGTGATCAAACAAAAGTAGGTCTTGATTACAAAACTTTGCCGAATGATGTGAGGGTTGGCGATAAGTTATTGCTCAACGATGGTTTATTGGTGATTCGGGTCGAAGGTGTTGAGGGTTCATGCATCCATACGATTGTTGAATTAGGTGGTGAGCTTTCAAATAACAAAGGTATCAATCGTGCAGGTGGTGGTTTGACTGCGCCAGCATTGACCGATAAAGACAAAGAAGATTTAAAAACGGCTGTTGCTTTGGGCGCCGATTACATTGCGATCAGCTTTCCTAAAAATGCTGAAGACATGAAGATTGCTCGTGGCTTAGCTGATGCTGCTAGCAAAGAGTTTGGACATAAAACAAAACTAATTGCAAAGATTGAACGTGCTGAAGCTGTGATGCCTGGCGTATTAGAAGAGATTCTTGAGGTCAGTGACGGCATCATGGTTGCTCGTGGCGACTTGGCGGTTGAGGTTGGTAATGCCACTGTGCCTGCATTGCAAAAACGAATGATTCGTTTGGCTCGTGAAGCGAATAAGGTGGTGATCACTGCCACTCAAATGATGGAATCAATGATTCAAAATCCAGTGCCAACAAGAGCCGAGGTCAGCGATGTGGCCAATGCTGTTTTGGATGGCACAGATGCTGTGATGTTATCGGCTGAGACTGCATCTGGTCAGTACCCCATTGAAACTGTTTTGCAGATGGCGGCTATTTGCTTAGAAGCAGAGAAGACTGAAGTGCATCATTTGGATGCAGACTTCTTTGATCAAAAATTCACGCGCATTGATCAATCAATTGCTTTTGGAGCTTTGTTCACTGCATACCATTTAGGTGTGAAAGCAATTGCTGCATTAACTGATTCTGGTTCTACCGCTTTATGGATGAGCCGACATAAGATTCAGGTGCCTATTTTTGCCATGACCACTAAATTGGCAAGCCAAAGAGCCATGGCACTTTATCGAAATGTGCACCCTTTGCATTTGGATACCAGCAATGATAGGGACACTGCTTTAGAACAAGCAGAAGCAAGAATTAAAAAATTAGGTGTTGTTGCCTCAGGTGACGCAATTGTTTTGACTGTGGGTGAGCCAATGGGACAAGTTGGCGGAACGAACACGCTCAAAATTGTGAATGTGAAATAAATTTTAATTTAAGGAAATAGCAATGGCTCTTGTATCTTTGCGCCAATTATTGGACCACGCTGCTGAGAATGCTTATGGATTACCAGCATTCAATGTGAATAATCTTGAACAGGTGCAAGCCATCATGGCAGCTGCTGATGAGGTCAATGCACCAGTCATCATGCAAGCTTCTGCCGGTGCACGTAAATATGCTGGCGAAGCATTTTTACGTCATTTGATTGATGCTGCAGTTGAGGCCTACCCACATATTCCGGTGGTGATGCACCAAGACCACGGTCAAAGCCCTGCGGTTTGTATGGCAGCGATTCGTTCAGGTTTCACATCTGTGATGATGGACGGTTCTTTGATGGCTGATGGTAAGTCAGTTGCTTCCTATGAATACAACGTCGCTGTGTCTCAAGAGGTGGTGAAGTTTGCCCATTCGATTGGTGTGACTGTTGAAGCAGAGTTAGGTGTTCTAGGTTCTTTAGAAACCATGATGGGCGATAAAGAAGATGGTCACGGTGCTGAAGGTGCGATGACTCGTGAACAGTTGTTGACTGATGTTGAGCAAGCAGCTGATTTTGTGAAGCAAACTCAATGTGATGCTTTGGCGATTGCGATCGGCACGAGCCACGGAGCTTATAAATTCACCAAAAAACCAACAGGTGATATTTTGGCGATTGATCGCATCAAAGAAATCAATCAACGTATTCCAAACACGCACCTCGTGATGCATGGTTCTTCCAGTGTGCCTCAAGAGTTGCTCGCAATCATTCGTGAGTTTGGTGGCGACATGAAAGAAACCTACGGTGTGCCTGTTGAAGAGATCCAGCAAGGTATCAAGCACGGTGTTAGAAAAATCAATATCGACACAGATATTCGTTTGGCGATGACTGCTGCGATTCGCAAATATTTGTTTGAGAACCCAGGCAAGTTTGATCCACGTGATTATTTGAAGCCAGCACGTGAGGCTGCCAAAGAGATTTGTAAAGCACGCTATTTGGCGTTTGGTTGTGAAGGTCAAGCGGGCAAGATCAAATCAATTCCTTTGGAGCAAATGGCTGAGCGTTACAAAAGCGGTCAATTGGCTCAATTAGTTAAATAAGGCATTCATGCAAGCTCTTTACGAATCTTCAATCAAGTCATTGCCATTAATTTCAAAAGGCAAGGTAAGAGATATTTATGCCATTGGTGATGATCAGCTCTTGATGGTGACCACTGATCGTTTGTCAGCATTTGATGTTGTGATGGGCGAGCCCATTCCTGGTAAGGGCATTGTTCTGAATGAGATGGCTAATTTTTGGTTTGGTAAGTTAAGCCATGTGATCCCTAATCATTTGACAGGCATTGATCCATGCTCAGTGGTTGCAGCCGATGAAGTCAATCAGGTCAAAGGTCGCGCCATCGTGACAAAGCGCTTGAAGCCAATCATGGTTGAAGCTGTGGTGCGCGGCTATTTGTCTGGCAGTGGCTGGAAAGATTATCAAGAAACTGGTTCAATCTGCGGCATCAAATTGCCTGTAGGTCTAAAAAATGCACAACAGTTGCCTGAGCCAATTTTTACACCAGCAGCAAAAGCGGATGTTGGTGAGCATGATGAAAATATTTCTTATGCCGAGGTTGAAAAGCGCATTGGTCAAGAGTTGGCAGCAAAAATCAAAGAAGTCAGTATTCGTTTGTACAAAGAAGCATCGATTTATGCCGCAAGCAAAGGCATCATCATTGCTGACACTAAATTTGAATTTGGTTTAGATGAAAATAATTCATTGGTATTGATGGATGAAGTTTTAACTGCTGATTCATCACGTTTTTGGCCGGCAGCTTCATACCAAGTAGGCTCTAACCCGCCATCATTCGATAAGCAGTTTGTGCGCGACTGGTTGGAGTCTGCAAGAATCAATGGTCAGCCATGGAATAAGTCTGCGCCTGCACCAAAGTTGCCTGAGGATGTGATTGAAAAAACCGCAGCCAAATATCGTGAAGCTTTAGAAACACTGACTGCTTAATTGCTGAATGAAAAGCAAAAAGGAAAAATGATGAGTCAAAAGCCAATTGTTGGAATCTTGATGGGTTCAAATTCTGATTGGGACACCATGCAGAACGCCGCTCAAACTCTGACTGATTTTGGAGTTGCATTTGAAGCCAAGGTGGTTTCTGCACATCGCATGCCAGACGATATGTTTGCTTATGCTGAAACAGCTGCAGAGCGCGGTATCAAGGCAATCATTGCTGGTGCTGGTGGCGCTGCACATTTGCCAGGCATGTTAGCTGCAAAAACAATTGTGCCTATTTTTGGAGTGCCAGTTGCTTCAAAGCATTTGAGTGGTGAAGATTCGCTTTTATCCATTGTGCAAATGCCTAAAGGCATTCCTGTGGCAACCTTTGCGATTGGTGACGCAGGTGCAGCCAATGCTGCCTTGCACGTGATTGCTAATCTTGCGGTCAATGACCCTGCCTTGGCTAAAAAGTTAGAAGTATTCCGAGTGGCTCAAACTGAAAAAGCAAGAGCTATGAACTTACCAGGACATTCTTGATCTATGGCTGATCGTCAAAATCCGATTTTGCCGGGGTCTTACTTAGGAATTCTTGGTGGCGGTCAATTGGGTCGCATGTTCACTCATGCTGCTCAAGCCATGGGCTACAAAGTATGTGTCTTAGATCCTGATGCACACAGCCCTGCCGGAGTTGTTGCAGATAAACATATTCAAGCCAGCTACACAGACAGCGCAGCTTTAAAAGAGATGGCAGCTATCTGCAAGGCAGCCAGTACTGAATTTGAAAACGTACCAGCCAAGGCACTGGATGAGTTGGAGTCCTTGGGTGTATTTGTTGCCCCAAGAAGTGCTGGCGTTTCAATTGCGCAAGATCGAGTGGCAGAAAAGAAGTTTTTGGCAACTTGGCAAAAGGAAGCTGGCATTGGCCCAGCACCTTATCAGGTGATTGAAAAGCAGAGCGATACTGAATCAGTTTCTTCTGATCTCTTCCCAGGTATTTTAAAAACTGCTCGCATGGGTTATGACGGCAAGGGTCAAGTGACGGTTCATGATCGTGATGAGCTTGTTAAAGCCTGGAATAGTTTTGGCGAAGTGGTATGTGTTTTAGAAAAACGCATGGATTTGGTTTTTGAAGTATCAGCATTGGTGGTGCGCGGTCATGATGATGAGGTCGTCGCTTATCCAATTGCACAAAATATTCACAAGAATGGCATTTTGCACACCACGACCGTGCCAGCACCATCCATCAATTCAGCTCAAGAAACAAAAATTGTCAATGCTGCAAAAGAGATTATTCGTCGTTTAGATTACGTCGGTGTTTTATGTGTTGAGTTCTTTGTTCTCAAAAGTGGTGAAGTGGTTGCCAATGAAATTGCTCCGCGCCCTCATAACTCAGGTCATTACACGCAGAACGCCTGCTTAACGAGTCAATTTGAGCAGCAAGTCAGAGCCATGGCTCGCTTACCTCTGGGTAGTACGGAGTTGATTGGTCCAAGCATCATGCTCAATATATTGGGTGATGAGTGGTTGGTCTCTGGAAAGCAAGAAGAGCCTTCATGGGAAAAAATTCTGAAAGCTCCTTCTGCAAAGCTACATCTTTACGGCAAGGCAGAGCCTCGTGTGGGTCGCAAAATGGGACACATTAATTTTGTAGGCAAAACCTCATCTGCTGTTGAGTTGGTTTGCCAAGAGGCTATACGAGTCCTAAAAATTGCGCGCTGATCATGCCTGATTCAATCAAAAGAGCGGTAGACGTTCTTAAGGCTGGTGGTTTGGTGGCCATGCCCACTGAAACAGTGTACGGTTTGGCAGCTGATGCTAATAATGTTTTGGCAATCAATAAAATATTTTCCAGTAAGGGTCGTCCATCTGGACACCCTTTGATTGTGCATATTGCGCAAGCTGATGTCGGGTTGGGTAACGATCAACATGCTGATTCATCTGCATGGCTTGAAACTCTCAGCCAATGGTCAAGAGATGTGTCTCCAGAAGCTTTAATTTTGGCCCAAGCATTTTGGCCGGGTCCTTTGACCATGATTCTTCCAAAAGCAAAAAATGTTTTATTGGAAGTGACAGGCGGACAAGAAACCGTTGGCGTTCGCTGTCCCAATCATCCTGTGGCACAAGATTTATTAAAAGAGTTCGGGGGCGGCTTGGCCGCACCTTCTGCTAATCGTTTTGGCAGAATTTCTCCAACAACTGCAGAACATGTTCGTGAAGAATTTCCAGGTAATGAAGTATTGGTGCTTGATGGCGGCCCCTGTGATGTGGGTATTGAATCAACCATTGTTGATCTGACTCGCCTAGACACTCATGGCGCTGTTATTTTGCGACCAGGCGCGATCACTCAAGCAATGATTGATCAAACACTTGGTGGGGCTGAAGTGACTGATGGTCCCACAGCAAAGACTGGATCAGCACCGAGGGTTTCTGGAAGTTTGAGTGCGCATTACGCGCCGAAGACAAAATTGGTTTTATACGATTCCAAAGACACTGAGTCAGTATTGGCTCAAGTAAACAACTCTGATTTAAAGAAAGTTGCTTGGGTACATTTCCCAAATGATTTGGCTGCTAAAGACCTTGGCTTAAAGAATGTGGCGAAAGAAGTGCTGTTGCCTCTTGAATCAAAAGCTGTGGCCAGGGAGCTCTATGCTTTGTTGAGACACTTGGATACTCTGAACGTGGATTGCATCTTCTTTCAACAACTACCTGATGGTATTGAATGGGACGCTATCAAAGATAGATTGGGGCGTGCCTCAGTTGGCTCTGGCGTGTAGTTGCTGTGGACCATCATCAAGCAGCCAAGTCATTAATGCATCATGAATGCCTCGCCCAGAGCCAGCATTGCGATGATTGATGAAAGAAGAAATCGCATACACCTGACCGGATTTACTCACAACATAGCCTGAGATACTTCTTACGTCTGCCAATGATCCAGTTTTAATGTAGGCACCATATTTTTTAATGGGCTTGGGGAACTGAGACACATTCTTTTCAAATGTTTGTACATCCGCTTTTTTGGGAATGTATTGGCGCAGTTTATCCATCAGGCGGTGTTTCATCGTCCCATCCACACCCGCAATTGGAAGTGATTCCGTGAAGTAATCTCTTGTGGAGGAATTTAAGCCAAGCAGCAATACTTGATTGAGATGTTTGGAGCTGATTCTTTCAATTCTTGATAAGCCTGAACCATTCTCAATGACAAGCTCAGGCATGTCTAATTGATATTTTTTGAGCCATGACTTCACCACCATGTTGCCATTATTTGTATTTCCAGGAGCACCATTCTTTTCTATAGCAAGGGTCAACAACACTTGTCTGGCCATCACGTTATTTGAGAGCTTGTTGATGTCTTTGACTGATTCATACAGGGGTATGCCAAAGTGTGTGACGACTGGTCTAAATGATTCGGTGAGTTGACCATTTTTAATCACTGGCTTCTTGCCCCAGGTACCACCGAGATCTTCCCATGCTGCAATCAGGCTTTGTGATAAAAATTGATCGGTATCAGAGGCAACAATATTCCAGTTGGCGGTAGAGCAAGCGCTTGGGTAATCACCACTAAAACTGGCAAGCCAAGCATTTCTTTCTGTTTTTAAAGACATCGTGATGCCGTCTCGCCAATTGGTACAAGGACCATCGACCACGACCAAATTGTTTTCAATCGATAAATTGGCCATGCGAGGTGTTTGCTTGATCACAACCAAACGATTTTCTAGATTTGGAAAAAACTGAAAGCTAAAACTATTAAAAGCAAATAAAAGGGCATCGGGAGGAACGCTGTAGGAGCGTGTGGGCTCGCCGTCAAAAAATGATGATTCTTTGACTGATTTGTCATAAGCGCTTCTATCAAAAATCAAGTCACCATGGATATTTTTAACGCCGCTTGATTTTAGGTTGGCCAAAAGCTTGTTGACCTCTTCAGGAATTAACTTTGGGTCACCGCTTCCTCTGATGAGTAAGTCACCGCGCAGGGTGCCTTTAGAGATTTGGCCATTGGTGAACAGGTCAGTTTTCCATCTGTACTGTGGGCCCAGCATTTCCATGGCAGCCAAGCTTGTCACAAGCTTCATCGTAGATGCTGGATTCATGCCTAAACTCTCTTGCCAATGAATCACATCATGAGAGTTGAAGGTGGCATGCTCTTGTTGACTAGTAATTTTGTCGACAGAAATTGAAATGGCTTCTTTGGGGATCCCGCTTTTTTTAATGGCTGACTCAACCGGCGCAGGTAAAAAATCTTTTGCAAATGAACCAAGGCTTTGTGTGATTAAAACAAAGCCTGTCAATATCAATAAATGTCTCTTAAATGGCATGCCTGAATCATATAGCCTAATAAGTATTTATGTATATATGCTTATGGCGCTAAGACAATCTTTTTTAACAAGTTGTTTGAGCGAGTCAGGGCAATGCAAAGATCATAAAAAAGAGGGCGGTGAGGCTGAGGTATTTTCACCTGAAATTGCTCGCAGAGCTTGGCCAACCTTGCGTCATTGCTCAGTTTGGCGCCGCCCAGTAGTTTATGAGCCATGCTTTTTAATTCAACATCACTCAATACCCATTTTTGCTTTCCAAGACATTGCAATAAAAGGTCCAGGGATTTTTCTTGGTAGATCAGGATTTCACTCGCGATAATCTTCAGCATTGAATCTTGGGAGTCGGTAGCTTGCTTGAAAGTCATTGAATATGTTTTTTCAAGCGCCAATTCTTGTTGCCAATCCCTCAAGGAGGCTGGTTTGATTAAGACAAAATCAAACACATTGCCAGTGTTCAATAATCTGTGTGCCCCATCGGTATGAGCCGTTAAACCGTAAATCTTGATATTCGAGCCATAGTGCTGATTTGCTGCAATGGCCAATTGATCGCCATTGATGAGAGGCATGGTCAAGTCTGTGACCAAGATGTCAAAAGAAGACTCAAGAATTGTTTCTAAAGCTTCCTGGCTACAAGAGCTTGAGTGAACGCAATAGCCCATGTCTTTGAATTGGGCTTCTGTGATGAGTCTGCTGGGAGCGTGGTCGTCAACAATCATCACACTCTCATGATGAGTGATCAGAGGTGCGATCCGCTCCTCAGGGATGTTGATCCTTGTGTATTTAGGTTGTTTTATGGATCTCTTGAAGGAGAGCGTGAAGCTCACCGAAGTGCCAAAGCCCTCTTCGGAGTCGATGTCTAGTCTGCCACCCATCATGGCAATGAGTTGTTTTGCAATCGTTAATCCAAGACCGGTGCTCGATTGTGATTGCTCTGTATCAAAATGCTCATATTGTTCATAGGGCTTGAAAATCCTCGAGATATGAGCTTGCGGTATTCCTTTGCCATTATCTGAAACCTCAAAATAAATGCTTTGTGCGAAATGATCGTTGGCGATGGTGCGAGTGGTGATGTGGACTTTTCTGTCAGGGCTGAACTTGATCGCATTGCCGATCAAGTTATGGAGTATCTGGCCTAATCTTGTGCCATCAGCGATCAGACTTTCTGCTATTTCGGGGCAGATGTGAGAACTGACGGTGGTGTTATTTTTTTGAGCAAGTGCGCTGAATGTTCGGCTGATGTTTTTAATCAAATTACCCAGATTGCATGCTTCAGCTCTCAGCTCCATCTTGCCGGCATCAATTTTTGATAAATCCAATAACTGATTCAATACTTCCAGCATCGATTCTGCTGAAGCATGAGCGCTTTCTAAGATGGTTTTTTCAGAATGGTCTAAATGATTGTTGCGCAGTAGTTTTTCTTGGATGCCTAGGATGGCGCTGATTGGGGTTCTGATTTCATGGCTGATGGTCGAGATGGCCTGATTTTTTGTTTCTTGAAACGCATGCAGATTTTGTTGATTTTTTTGTGCAAGATTGGACCAATGCTTATTTCTAATAAGCAGATAAACGCTGAATAAGCAGGTGCACAGTAATGCGAAGAGAGTTAGTTGATATTCGTCAGGCATCAACAATTCGATTGGTTCTGCAAAATGAAATTAATTCGGCGATATTACTCACGCCGATTTTTTTGTACACACGATTCTTGTATGTAGATACCGTTTTAGTGCTGATGTGAAGAAATTCTGAAATGGCACTGTTTGGATGGCCATCAGCCAAGTATTTAAGGACTTGGAATTCTCTTGGTGAAAATGATGAAATGATTTCTTCATCGCTGCTGAATATTTTTGATGAATTATTAACGTGGAAGAAGGTATAGCCCTGAGAGACTGCCAAGCATGCGGCTAGGATGATGTCTGAACTGGCTGTCTTATTGATAAAGCCATGCCCACCAAGACTTCTGACCCGACTGCCATATACCTTGGCTTCTAGAGAAGACACCACCAAGATTCTGCTGTCTGGAGAAATGATTTTTAAACGGCGGATCACATCAAAGCCATCTATCTTTGGCATATCCACGTCGAGAATGATCAAGTCTGTTTCATTTTCTCTCGCGAATTCAAGGCAGCCATCTCCATCAACTGCTTCGCCAATGATTTCAAAGTGAACTTGTTGTGCCAGCATATTTTTAAGCGCCCAGAGCATCGCTGGGTGGTCGTCAACTAACAGGACTTTTTTTCTCATCTAACTCACTCCTTGTCTGACTGTTTCTTGATCAGTTGTCTTGTGGCTAATTGCTGTTTGGCGCTTCTACCCATTTTGAGAACTTGGTGAAGTGTCATTGGGGGCATGATGTGTTTGCCGTAGTAACAATCAATGGTATGTTTTTCAGCCACAGTTTTTTCGTGCATGAGTTTGATCGGCCCTGTCACAGATAGTGAGTCATTGGCTTCAATGAGTGCTTTCAGAGCAATCAATTTCTTTTCACATTGACTGCCTGGTATGGCCTGTCTGATTAAATCACTCGCTATATGAATATGGGTGAAGCGATGATTGAGCATTAATTGGCATTCTTCTTCTTGACCTGTGAAATTCAGTAAGTGAAACAAAATGCCCAGGCGTTGCAATTGAAGCAAGGCCTCTTCTAATGGACTGGTTTGTTTTGTTTGAGGCAAATCGCTGATGCCCACATAAATCAATCCAATAGGCAAATGACACTTCAATAGCAGTTCTTGAAAGTCACTCATCAAGATTGGATCAGTTAACCATTCGGCTTTCATTGCCAGCATGATGGCGTGAGGTTTGGTGGAGCTGTGCCAATAATTGGCCGCACGAATACCTTCTTTGACCAGACCAATCACAGCCTCTTTTGAGGCTTGTTCAAGGGATGTGAGAGTGACAAATTCAGTGACGAGCTCTTTGGTGCTCAGAACAAGCTCAAACGATAGATCTTGAGATTCGGCCCAGGCCTCCAGTTGTTGGCTTTCTGGCTGCATCATCACTTCATACAGTTGTCCCTGATGAAAGTCTTTAACAGCCAAGGCTGGCTTTTTAGTCCAATTTTTAACCAACGAATAGAGCCTAGACTTAGGTTTCATAATTAAATCCAATAAAATCAATAACTTGGTGATTTTTAATCACCAATGTTTAAGTTGCTCTGAAGAAAAGCTTGTTTGTGAATGCCCAGGGGATCCATTCTTTGAATGGAAAATGTGGTCATGACCCTTGAAAAGCTGGGGTACCATCCCTATAATTAGCACTCAACCAGTTAGAGTGCTAACAATCAGTTTCAGCTCGCTAGCACTTCTTCTGGAAATTATAATTAATTATTTTTACTAACTGTTAAGTAAATACTTACTAACTTTTTTAAAGGAGTCAAAATGAATTTACGCCCTTTACATGATCGCGTGATCATCAAGCGTTTAGACAACGAAACAAAAACAGCTTCAGGTTTAGTGATTCCTGAAACTGCAGCTGAAAAGCCAGACCAAGGTGAAATCCTTGCAGTTGGCTCAGGTAAAAAAGATGAGTCAGGCAAGGTTATTCCACTAGATGTGAAAGTGGGCGACCGTGTTTTGTTTGGCAAGTATGCAGGTCAGACAGTAAAAGTTGATGGCGATGAGCTTCTCGTGATGCGCGAAGAAGACATCATGGCAGTGGTTCAGAAGTAATTTAACAAGAGACATCGAAAGGAATTCAAATGGCAGCAAAAGATGTATTTTTCAGTGACAGCGCGCGTACACGCATGGTCGAAGGCGTTAACATTTTGGCTAACGCAGTTAAAGTAACTTTAGGACCTAAAGGTCGTAACGTGGTTCTAGAGCGTTCATTCGGTGGCCCATTAGTGACTAAAGACGGTGTGTCAGTTGCTAAAGAGATCGAGCTTAAAGACAAGCTACAAAACATGGGTGCACAGATGGTGAAGGAAGTTGCATCGAAGACAGCGGACAACGCTGGTGACGGTACAACAACTGCAACAGTATTGGCTCAGTCAATCGTTCGTGAAGGCATGAAGTATGTAGTTGCTGGTCACAACCCAATGGATTTGAAGCGCGGTATTGATAAGGCAGTGACTGCAGCAATCGCAGAAATCACAAAAATCAG
>JACCDZ010767287.1_pt1 | contig 11672 bp, 8 predicted proteins | sample 7449551 | NCBI WGS metagenome assembly JACCDZ01 (sample SAMN15323452, study PRJNA562643) | freshwater metagenome | isolation source: river surface water | place: USA:Blue River Watershed | collected 2017-08-18
ATGTGGTACTTGGGGGACACAAAGGATTGGACATCGGCTTTCAATTCGTCGAAGGGACCCCCGTCCGTCCAATCGCCCGCGATGCCTTTCTCCGATTTGCTCAACGAGGTATGTCGATCCAACCAATCGCGACTTTGGCGCACACGATTCTGACGCAAGAAATCGGCGGCACTCGTATAACCACGTCCGGGACCCACTTGCATGAAATGGCCGGCGGGTCCCCATTTCATCAAATCGTGAAAGGTTCCATCGGGCGTGGCGGAGATTTCCAAGATTTTGACGTCGTCGGCATACAAACGTTGTAAGTCGTGTAAGCCGTGGTTTTTGAACATTTGATGAATGGTTTGGGACTCGAGAGCCGCCACTTGGACTTCATCAAATATTATGAGGACATTCTTTTTCGGACGAGAGAAATCCGTCAAGAATCGTTTGTAGGTTAATTCGCCGCGGTGGAAGACGCGTCCGCGCAAACTCGGCGGCAAACGCGCCTGGGTTTGTTCCTTCCATTCCGTGGAGGAAACCCCCGAGATGATATAAATGTTTTCCATGGGGACATAGGTCTGCCGCGATTCCATCATTTTTTGGATGACGGCGCAAAAGAATCCCGTCTTGCCAGATTGGGTGCGGGCGACGACCATCACATTCACGATTTCCTTGCGCTCGGCGAACAGACGCATCACGCGATTGCCCACACGTTCCTGGTTCTCGAAGAATTGCGTCGTGAATTCCGACAGGATTTGTTGACGACGTTCGTCCATCAATACACGTTCGATGGGTTTGACTTGGGTCAAATCGACGGTTTGACGTTCTGTTAACATGTCTCTCTTTCTTTATATTGTTTGTTTTTTGTACGTCCTCGGAGCGAAGAGGAGTGGCAACCTATTGTATTATTTGGGTGTTAATAGAAGAAAATTTTTTTTTTAAATAATTTAATTATGATGAGAAACGGAATGCTTTAAAAAAAAAGAAAAATGACATCTGATGTTGCCTCTCCACTTCGGGTCGAGGTCCGTGTAACACAGACTGCCTCTCCGCTTCGCTCCGAGGACTTGCCACAGGTTGCCTCTCCACTACGTTCCGAGTCTTTACCATCTCTCCACCAAATTCATGAGCGCTTGTTCCGGCTCGGGGCAGCTGTCCGCTTGTTTCAATAAAATCTCCAAATTGGCGGGACTGTATTTCGTTTGCGCCAGTCTCTCCACGGCACGGTACGCCCACCGGCGCATTTTCTTTTTCAGTTTCATAGTGTAAAATATTTCGCCGAATCGACGCAGTATACGGAATGGATGAAAGTCCTTTTTGTATGTTACATTTTCGTAAAAGTTGAAAACAAGGTCGTCGTTTTCTTTGATATGAAAACGATACATATTGGAAGGAGTCAATTCTCTGCAAGTGATGGGAAAATAATGCATGAGAACGTATTTCACGTCGTTGTCTCTCACAAAAGCAAAAAACCAAGCAAAAAAAATGTCTGTGGGGAAGGTCGCACGATCGATTCGGAAAATATCACAAATAAAATCCACCGTGAAATAAAAATTGGCATGCAAATCGCATGGTTCTCTATCCACCAAATGCGGAGGCACATCCACACATCTCGGTAATCTTCGGTGACAATCAATCACCAAAGTGTATCCTTGGACGGACTTGGAAGTGGTCTCACGTATGACACGTGCATAATCGTGCGGCTGAAAGGAGACATCCTTCTCTCGAAACACATAGGTGATCCATTCAAAACGATTGCTGCCATACATTTTGCGGATCCGAAACTCATCCACGAATATAAAACCTTCCAACTGAAATTCACATATATTGTTCTTGGGTAAACCCATCAAAGAATTGGAAAGATATTTTGACGACGCAGTAAAGGGGGACAATTGGTCATAATTTAATTTGATCAACGTTTTTCCGAGAGAACTTGGTGTACTTTCCATGTTCTGTGCCAAAGATTTTGTTTTGTCATAAAAATACGTACAACGGAAATTGCCGCTATACGAGCTTCCTGCAAATGGAATACGATCTATTTCTGTTGTCATTTTTTTGTTTTTTACAAAAAATAAATAAAATAAATAAATGATTTTCATCCGAAAAACAAACGACTAATTTTTCTTTTTTTTTTTGTCAAGTCCTCGACCCGAAGGGGAGAGGAGAGGAAGCCTTTAAAATAGAGAGGCAAAAAAAAACAATACATCGATGTCTCTCTTTTTGTTTCACTGAAATTCAAAAGCCGGTACTTTCAATGATTCTCCACCGAATTCTCTCACCACATACAACAAATGACTTGTTGGATCACAATCACTTCGCCAGTTGCCATGAGCATTCAAAGAACGCATCCCCGGGTTGTATTTGTCGTAGTAATCCGTAGCAGCTTGTTTGCTACTAAAAATTTTATTCATGTAACCCACATGTTCATTCATTTTGCCCCTCTCGTAACTCTGCACTTCTAAGACAAACACACGTTCTCTCTCAAAATAAAAAGGGGGAAACGACAGCGGAATATCTGGATGCCCCGGTGAATTGGATTGATCCAAAGGTCCGGGGAATCGATCCGTTGTGTTTTTTTGAATCAAATAGTTGTTCTCTTGGCCCAAGGATGCCTCTCCTCTTCGTTCGGAGGACTTGAAAAAACACCGATGAACATACGTGCACTCAAAGACATTGGGAATGGTCAAAAGTGTATTACAATAATCCACTTGACGCGTGCCCCCACAATTGTTGCCATGGAAATGCACCAAGACGTGGGTGCGATTGATTTTGTCAAAGACGGCATTTTCTCTCTCGGAAAATAGCCCATGAAATTCTATCACAATTTGAGCGAGAGCATTCAGGTGTTCAGGTAACAAGGCTTCCAACCATGGTATTTCAGCGCCCTTAATGTCCATTTTCAAAAACACGGAGGGGACCGGAAGGGGAGAGGATGTTGTATCTTGCGTTAAAAATTGTTTTAAATCCGACATGCTTGTGCCCGACGAAATAGGTCCAATGTTTTGTTTATGGAAATGGATACGTCCCCGATTGACAGGATCATCCAAATGGGTGTTGGGCAAATGCTTAATGGTTCCATCGAAGGCTTCGCATGCAATAACCTTGGGATTTCGACGTAAAAAGTCCATTTCAAAAGAAATGTCGTCGCCTATGCCTCCCGACAATAACAAAGTGTACTCGACGGGTAAATCCACTGTGATATATCCTCCATCATGATTTCTTCCGCATCTTCGTTTGCGAAAGGGACAATTGTACACCGTTAAATTTTGCAAGATAGATGATATCATTTTGTTTGTGTTGTGCTGTTGTATTTTTGTTTGTAAAAGAAAAGGTTGGAAAAGTATTGTTTTTTTTTTGTAATTTGTTTCTTTTTAAATCTATCTTTTTAAATATATTTTGTTTTTATTTTTGTTTTTGTTTTGGAAAAGTAAAATGAATACACATGAAACACGAAAATAAAAAAACACGAAAATAAAAATATTCTAAGAACTTTCTGTAATCAAACGCGGCACTACATTGATGGCTTGTAATTCTTGCGACATTAACTTGTAGGCATAGGGAATGGCCACTTTGGCAAAATCCGTGCGATTGTCACATGTCTTGCAATGATAAATGGTGAATTGGGCATCCTCGGCGTGAATGCCCCGGGCACGCAGCTTGCCATCATTGTATGCCGCCAACATACCACATCGACGACACACATACGCAAAATACCGATCGGATACATCAAACAAACGTTCCTTACAGAAATACGCCATGCCGTGGGCAATCATCACATCGCGCTCCATTTCCCCTATGCGGAACCCTCCATCGCGACTTCTTCCTTCGGCGGGTTGACGTGTCAAATTCATCATGGGACCAAACGCGCGACTGTGTTGTTTGTCGTTGACCATGTGTTTCAAACGTTGGTAGAAACACGGTCCAAAAAAGATACTCACCTCCAATTGTTTGCCCGACAAACCATCATACAATATCTCGTTGCCATAACTTTCGTAACCGAGCGCCTGCAAATGTTCGGCGATTTCTTTGATACTCAAATCGCCGAAACTCGATCCGTCACCAAACAGGCCCAATTCCAAGAGCACTTTGCCCAACATCGTCTCTTTCAATTGGGCAATCGTCATGCGACTGGGAATGGCATGCGGATTAATAATAATATCGGGACGCAATCCATCTTTGGTATAGGGCATGTCGCATTCGGGAATGATGTTGCCACAGGTGCCCTTTTGTCCCATGCGACTGGAGAATTTGTCGCCATACACGGGTTTGCGTATGGTGCGCACGCGGACTTTGGCAAAATTGTAGCCATCGCCGTTGCGACCCGTATAATTGCGATCGATGTAGGATTCTTCGTGGGTGCGATACGTCTTGCTCTGGTCTTGGAATTTGATGGGTTGGGTGGGATCGTTGCGGTTTTCCTTGATGGGCACCACTTTGGCAATGATGACGTCGCGGTTCTCCACCAAGGCATTCTCCGGCATGAATCCATTGGGCATCAACTTGTCGTAATTTCCATACTTGGTACCTTTCGTCTTCAAGGGTTCGGGTTTACAACGAATGATTTCGTCGCGCACCACATTGTTGTCTTCGTCTTTCTCACAATGATAAATCGTGGCCATGAACAAGCCGCGATCGATGGATCCCTTGTTCATCAACACACTGTCTTCTTGGTTGTAACCCGTATACGACATGATGGCCACATGAATCGTACATCCCGACGGAATTTGATGCAACTTGATGAAATTCATCAAACGGGTGTCAATCAAAGGACGCGAAGGACTCCACAAGACATACGCGGTCTTGTCCATGCGTTGGTCGAAATTCGTGGAATACACCCCGATGGCTTGTTTGCCCATCGCACATTGGTACGTGTTGCGCGGGGCTTGGTTGTACTCGGGGAAGGGAATACACGACGCGAGCACCCCGAAAATCGTACTCGGATGGATCTCGCAATGGGTATACCGGATGCGGAGACTGGGATCCTGCACGTACCCACGGGGATGACGCGTGCGCATGGCAATCATCGCATAATTCTGTTCCTCGGGGTCAATGTACTCTATCACCGACTCGGGAATCCGGCAATTCGTCAACAGATCGTTCCACGCCAATTCTTGGTTGGCCACACGATCCACAATGTCGCGGGTCAACAAGGCCTTGTTGTCGCGCACCCGCAACACCGGACGGGTGAATCGCCCCCCATCGTTGCACAAACGAATCTCCATTTGTTTGTAGTCAAAGACAATCGACGTGTACACATTGACGGCCCCACACAACTTCTTCTCCTTCAAATGATCAAAGACTTGTTGGGGATGCATGCCCTCCTTGACACAACCCACACACGCCCCATTCACCACGATTTTCACCCGTTGAAACAAGGCGCGCGGCGTTTGCATCTCCTCCGCCGACAACAAAAACGGACGCACAATATCGCACAAATTGTCCGTACTCACGGGAATGGTGACATGCGCCATGTAACTGATGTTCTTCACCACACCAATGCTTTGGCCCTCCGGTGTCTCCGCGGGACAAAAATAGCCCCACGTCGTATTGTGCAATTTGCGGGGCTCAATCAATTCGCCACTCTTCTCCAAGGGCGTATTGATGCGACGCAAATGACTCAACGACGCCACATACGTCAACCGATTCAAGACTTGGGCCACCCCCATTTTGCTGCTGTTGCCTTGTTTGACACTGAAATCGCCGGTGGCCAACGCACGATTGATGCCCGTTTCAATGGTCGTCGATTTGATTATCTTGTAGATGTTCGCCGGATTGATAATGTTCTCGTAATCGTCGTCGGTTTGGCCCCACGTCTTCCACGATCCGGAATTGATTTCCAAGACAATCTTCTTTTGCATCTCCTTGATCATCTTGTTGAAAAAATTGCGAAACAAATGATTCATCAACGTCCCCGTCAATTCGATGCGTTTGTTGATATACGAATCGCGGTCGTCGGGGGCAATCCATCCCAAACTCACCTGCAACAATTTCTTACACATGATGCCCAGTAATAACAATTTCTGGGGCAACGTACGACAATTCGGCAACAAATCCGAGCGGACAATTTCGTGGGCCACCTCGCGTTTGCGACGGAGTGCCGTGTCCTTGTCCACATTCATCGAATTGTAGGCCACCAAGGTCACCATGTGTTGGAAAGCCTCCTCCTGCGTGGCATACTTCCCATCCCGGCGACTCTCCACAATACTCGCCTTCAAACACTCGAGCAAGGGACGTTGCTGTTCGTCGTCGCAATTCAACAGGATATAATCGCAGACATCCTTGTCGGCTTCGACGCCCAAGGCACGAAACAAGACAAACAAATCGATGGGCTGTTTCAAACGGGGCACACACACGTAGATGGGATGGCCGTCGCCATTGTTCTTACACGAAATCAACATTTCCACTTGTTTGGGCGACACGCATTTGTTCTCGGGCACCGAACGAATCTCCGCATACCACGACCATTTTGCCGTGTTTTTCCCATCGAAACAATAAATGCGATTCTCCGCGGGACGCTCCTGACCCAGCACGGTTTTCTCGGAACCTTTCACGATGAAATAACCCCCGCAATCCATGGGACATTCTCCCGTATACGTCGACGAAATGTGGCGATTCTGTGTCAAGACACAAATCGACGACTTCAACATCACCGGCATTTTCCCAATGTTGATTTTGGGCAACACTTTCTCGATGATACGCGGGGGATCCTCCGCGGGACGCAGGGAATCGCGAATAATGTAGCGGACGTGGACATCGACAGTCATATTGGCCGCATACGTGAAATTGCGGAGACGGGCTTCGTTGGGCATCATCATCTTCGTGGCGCCATTGTTTTCGTGGATTTGTGGGGTATGCAACTTCAAATTGTGGAACGAAATGCCGATTTCCAAGGCGTGCACCCCCTCCTTCTCCAAATAATATTTGTTCGATTTCACCATCACTTCATTAAACATTTCAATCGTACGCTGAATTTGGTAATTGATGAAATGATTATAAGATTCGATTTGATGACGCACCAAACGCTCCAAATGTTGCGCGCGGAAATACGATTCAATCAAAACAAAGGGATCTTCTTTTCGTAAATGATTGACGATATAATTGTCTTCTTGGGACCCCCCCTGGCTTTCTTGGAGAATGACGTCGCGCGCATGTACCAATTCGGGACATGCCGATGCATACTCTTGCATTTCTCGTCGGAAACGTTTCTCTGCTTGTAGCCATTCTTGGTCTTCTTCTTCTTCTTTTTCTTTTTCTTTTTCATCTTGTCTTTTTCTTTCTTGGTGTTGGTCTTGGTTTTGGTTTTGGTGTTGGTCTTGGTTTTGGTGTCCCTTTTGTTTATCACTTGTTTCCATCATCGTGTCGACATCTTTTCTCTTTTTCACTGGAATTTTACTTCTTTTATTCGTTATACGTAGAAAACACGTATCCACAATTGGAAATGTTTTTTCTGACATTGTTTTTGTTTTTGTTTTTGTTTTAAAAAAAAAATTGCAAAAATAAAACTTCACAATAATAACAACAAAAAAGCCATCGAATTAAATAATGATCGACAACGAAAGTTTTGATGATGTGATGAGTTTTTTTTCTTGGAATTAAAAAAAAAATACAAGAAAAGAGAGAAGACGGAGCGATTGTTTTTTTTTAACCCCAAACAAAAACAAAACCCCATTAAAATAAAACAAAAGACAACACAACACCACACAACACAAGACTACAACACAACAAAACAAAAACCATAATACACACACACACACACACATAACATGAGTGAAAAGAAAACCATCAACATCAATCCCGAATTATTACGCATGTCTGCGGGCAAGACACGCAAAAATACCGGCGCACAAAAAAAAGAAATCAAAATGAAACAAGATGCCATCCAGAAAGAAGCCGTTCTCTCCAATGCAACGGTTCGACGTCGTGTCATGAAACATCTTCGACAAAAACAAGATCAAGAGAATATTGATTCTATTTTGGGGACCTCTGGACTCTCGTCTAGTGGTGGTGGTGGTGGTGGAAGTAAAAACAACAAAAGAGAGAAAAAAATGTCCTCCTCCTCCTCCTCTCCTTCCGGGGTACAAGCTTCTGTTGATGATTTCAAAAATAGTTTTGAAGAATCATTGTCCTTTCTCGAAAATTTAACCAAAAAAAGCACCTCTTCTTCTTCCAATACAAATACAAACAACCATAGAAACAAAAATACCACGTTTAAGAAAGTTGCCCCCCGAAGCAAAGGGGGAGGTAGATCTCAATCGGTGTTGACATCCAAATCCGTCTTTGATGACGCCGTTCATTCCGCCGAATCCTTGCTTCCTTCGGCCATTTCTGTTGGTGGAAATCTTTCCGCACTCGAAGATATTAGTTTAGACATGCCTGAAGAATTGGCTTTAGCCCATATCACGGGGGGAGACACCATTCCCTATTCAATTGGATCGTCTTCGTCTTCGTCTTTGTCTTCTTCTTCTTCACCTTCATTTGGTTCTTCTTCTTCTTCACCTTTTTCGGGTGGGCGACAACACTCTTTGTCCTCTACATCGCATCCTTCGTCGACGTATTTGCCTGCCTTTGGATGTTTGAAAGGTGGTAAATTGCCAACATATCGCACATGGGCTCGCACCCAAAAAAATCATCATCACCATCATTCTTCCTCTGTTGCTGCACCAAGTGCTGTTCCCTTTCCGGTGGAACCATCCCTCGAGGTAAAACACCCACATCAACATAATCCTATGGGAACTACAACTAACCAAGGACAAGGACCTGGACAAGGGAAAAGCATCGCGGATCGACGTGCCGAAATACGCGCCTTGTTTCGTGAACAACGCAAACAAGATCGAGAGAAACGAAAACGCAATTTCCAAGAACAACGCCAACGCATTCGCAAACAAAAGCGAACCATACGACGCACCTATCGTGTGGGCAAATCCAAAGTGTATCCACGTGTCTCGGTGCTCGTCTCCAACAAAACCATGCGCAATCGTATTCAATCGGTGTGTCAGGATTTGCACAAGACACCCATCGAAGACGTACGCAAATTTTTGGTGAAAAAAGGATTCATTCGTGTGGGATCGACGTGCCCCAATGATGTGTTGCGGAAAATGTATGAATCCGCCAATTTGATTTGTGGCGAAATACAAAATCACAATTCGGATAATTTCTTATACAATTATTTGAATCATGCCGAATTGTAATAAGGAAATTTTTTTTTTTTTTATAAATGTTTACAATAAAATATTTATAAAAAAAATGTTCAATAAAAATCATTTGTTTTGTGTCAATATATGATATATGATATATGATATATGATATATATATAGTTCATACATTTATTTTTGTTTGATGTTGAGACAAACACATCAACCCATCAATCAACTCTTTTTCCTCTTGCGATAACCGAGATATCGCATTGTCCCTCGCAATGGCCGCACGCACCGGCACACACGTCTCGCATTCGGCATTCATGCAATCGCGATAGTGTATCAAAATGTATCGCGATGTCACACAAAATGGTTCCTCGCAATCATAATACCGGTGGCATTCGATCATATGCTGCCATAAATCCTTCATCATTCCACAATGTCGTGTTACTGAGCATTCTTCTCCTTGCGCATGTCTGCATTTCTGTGCATGGCGTAAAAGTGCCAAACGTTGAATGCGTTGTTTATTAATTTTGTCTTTTAATTCCATTTGTTTTTGCTCTTGTTGTTGTGTTGTTAGTCTTGCTCCTTGATATCGAGTAATTAAATTATGATTTCATCGAAAGAACTTAAAGGAAAAAAATTAAAAAAAACTACTTAAAAAGAAAGAAAAATCGAAGGAATGATCATTCACTTTTTTTGTGTGTTTTCATGGTGGTGTGTGAAAAAAAACGAAGGAATGATCATTCACTTTTTTTGTGTGTTTTCATGGTGGTGTGTGAAAAAAAACGAAGGAATGATCATTCACTTTTTTTGTGTGTTTTCATGGTGTGTCAAAATGCATATCAATCGGAAAAAACATGGAAATATAGATGGACATACACAATGCATAACAAATCATCACCGAATAGACGCCGCGTTTGATATGTTGTAAATTCGTGTGCATGGCATGTTTTATATTTGTTTTTTGTTTTTTGTGGGAGGAATGACATTCTGTTGACAGTTGTGGTGGTGGTTGTGGTTGTGGTTGTGGTGGGTGCAATGATGGATTTCCGTACTGTATTTTTTTCATGTCGGGAAAAACAAACCCTTCTTCAATATCACAATAAAATCCATAATTCGATGCAAATTCAATGGGAAAATGAGGATCTATGAAAGGTCTGTTGTTTTTCCTTCGAATCATGGTTGTATTTTTTTTGTTATTATTTCCTATTTGTCTCATATATGCCTTCGATTTCCTTCCATCAAAGAATAAACAAATAAATTGGCGGGGAACCCACCTGCGAGTGCACAAGGCAGGCAGTCGGCTTCTGCTGACGCCTGACAGCCTTAGGAAACGAGCAGGTGAACAAAGGTTAACCTCAATTCACTTGGACTGATACACCGGTGTATCAGTTCGGGTTTGTAAAGTTTTATCTTCAAAGCAATTTTTCTTGCGAAAAATAATTGCTGGTGAACCTGCAAGTGAAACGAGCAGGTGAACAAAGGATTAAAAAATAAATATATCTTCCAAGTCTTAAACAAAAAACAAAACAAAAATCACCTCCTCCAAAAAAAAACAAAAAGAGAGACCAACATACACAATACAAAAAAAAAGAAAAAAAAAATACAAAATGTTGTCATTATTCACGCACCTTTTAAACGATGACTTGTTGCAAGAAATCATGGCGTTGCCGGATGTCGTCGACGCGCTCTCCCATATGCAATCTTTATCCGATCCAACCAAATATTCATTTACCACCAATCAATTGCCTATCGCTGTCAAAAGTTTGATCGGTGCGGCGTTCCCAGTATTGCAGGCGCAACTGGCGGATCCATCTATAATGATTCCCATGCGTTGGATTCGAGGAGACACCGCGCCACACGCCGATCAAAACCCCGTCGATACTGTCGAACAAACGTTTTTAGTCTATGTGACGGACTCGCCGGGGTATTTGTTGCTTCCCGAGACCAATGAAGTCGCGCCCATCCAACGCGGCACCGCGGTGTCGTTCCCTCACGGTGCGATTCATGAAACCAAATTGACGGGAGACGTGCCGCGTTTGCTGATTGGTCCCATGAACCAAAACGCGAGAGAAGTGGGGGGACCATATACAGCTGTTGCGGGTGACATTATTTATTTGCAAGAAGACGCGAACGGCGACCATTATTATTCACTTAATTCCCCAACAGACAATTTGTTTCATTTGTCTTGGCCTTTCTATATTCAAAACACGAATCCTTCCGACGGAGTCGTGCAAATCCGGTTACACACAAACTTGACTTTGTCGTCCACATATCATTACATTTCCTGTTATTCAAGCGGCCTGCAAATTGGTTCCGGTAGTCGTAAGAGTGATGGCACTCTTCCTACCATAACGGTGGATGGTGTGACCGACTATCCCGGATTTGTACAAAATGGTAGTGAGAATACTAATGGACACAACAATATTCGTATATGCAATTTGCAAGTGAATGTTGCAAATGGAACCTTGGCCCAAGACGGTGGATGGGTCGCCCAAACCTATTTTGGAAAACATGCCTCCGACAATTACATTGTGGATTGCGTATCGACGG
>JACCDZ011126799.1_pt1 | contig 11671 bp, 9 predicted proteins | sample 7449551 | NCBI WGS metagenome assembly JACCDZ01 (sample SAMN15323452, study PRJNA562643) | freshwater metagenome | isolation source: river surface water | place: USA:Blue River Watershed | collected 2017-08-18
AATTCCAAGTAACATAATAAAAATTTGTTGGGTTCAAAGTATTACTAACTGAAGTGCTTGCCGAACAGTCTTGTTCTTCATAATCCAATAATCCATCATTATCATCATCTGGATCATTAGCATCTGTTAAATTATCACCGTCTGAGTCTAAGCCTGAACTCAATGTTGTGGAAAGAATATTTGATGGCGCTCCTGACCCTACAGCATTTACTGCACGCAATTGAATAGGGTATGTAGTGCCGTTTGTTAGTCCTGTTATGGTAACTGGTGAACTTAGTTCTGCAGGTGAAAATGCAATCCAATTAATCCCATCAAGAGTGTACTCATAATTAGTAATTGGTGTACCTCCATTTGAAGTAGGTGCTGTAAAAGTTACTGTAGCCGAACCATTACTCGTTGCTATTGCAGTAATAGTTGGAGCTGAAGGAGTAGTAAAGCTTGCTGCTCCATAACCTGTTCCTGTAGTAATATTATCAATTTCAAAACCGCCACCTCCAACATTTTGCTTAAATTCTAAACGTGTAAAGGTAATATTAGGATTGTCTAATTGTAAGTTGATATATGCAAATGGAGCATTCCTTATATAAGCTGAAGAATTGTAAACATTCCCATCTACAGCAGTTATTGTTGGGGATGATAATAACGAAGTTACGGTTGAGCCAGAAAATTGAGCCAGTTGAATTTCGTTTCCTCCACAAGTTCCATATATGGTAACTTGATTATCATTGTCGCCACCTGCCCACCAAAAACCTAAATATTTGGAAGGATCTGTAAGTGTAACATTCACAATACCTCCTGATGAAACACCAAGATAAGTAGACAAAGTGGTAGAATTAGGTAATGGCGCGCCATAATAGATGTCTGAATTATATGTAGCTGTACCTGTTTTAGTATAAGTTCCTATAGTGTAAATTCCTGTAGAAGAGACACTCCCCACCGGTTTAGAATTAAAATCTTCTGTTCTTGTACCTACTTGCCCTTGAATTGCCGAAGTAGATACATTGGGTGGAGATACCTTAAATTGTAGATTAGGTAAAACGCTAACCGTTCCAGTTACAGCAACATTTTGAGAAGCTGATCCTGAAATTACAGTTATATTTCCACTAAGAGACCCAGTAGCCAATGCAGCCATTCTTACATAGACAGGTATTGCGTTTAATGTTCCTGTTGCGGTTATAGTAATAGTTGAGGCATATGATGTATTGTCTGAAGACACTTCAAAACCTGCCGGTGCTGTTACCACTACATTTGATGTTAAGCTTGTCCCTGAAACAAAAAAACTTTGAACGGCTGAGGCTGAACCTGAACATGCCGAAAATGGTACTAATTGCGAAACAGAAGTTACAACAGCTGAAACACCTGCTTGAGTAATAGCCAACTCACTAGTTGTAGTATCACTTAAGGTATAACCCGCTGTATTCGTAATTGTTGCTGTAACAGGATAAGTATTTCCAGCCGTTAAAGCTGTATTCATCGGTAAAGACCAAGTACTTCCTGTAATTACCAAACCATTAGTAGTAGTATAAACTACTCCATTAACCGTTACAGATAAGGTTTCTCCATTTTGTAAAGTTGCTGTTCCTGAAATAGTTGGTGTTGTATTAGATGTTGTTTGTGATGTTACTGTTACAGGACCTGCTGGTCGTAATCCTTGTGTTGCCGTTAAATACGCATTCAAATCATTTAATAATCCAGAGGTAGCAGCGTTTCCTGAAACGTTGGAGCCATCTGTAAATGTCAAGTTAGCTCCGATTTTTTTGAATCCTAAATCACTTGTGGAACTAATAGTATAAGTAGAAGATCCTCCGTAGGTAAAATTGATTGGGCTTATTGAAGAATTTGGCAAGATCCCAAACATATTTACCGTTGATCCATTAGTATTTCTCCAAACGATAGCTCCTGGGAATTCAATAATCTGTCCTGAAGACAGTTGTAAACGAATCGTCCCTGGTATATCATTTCCCTGATAACCTGAAGGAATCTCAAATATACCTGAAGCCGATTGTTGCACAAAAAATGCTTTAGTAATACCCAGGGTCGTAAAAGTTTTAATATTTGTTGCGTCCTGAGGGTTTGATCCTTTGACGCCAATAAACCCTTCCGAGAAAGGAACACTAACTTCTACTATTTGAGCATGAAGTGAAGATAAGAAGAATATTGAAAAAAACAATATTGCTTTCTTAAAATGTTGTTGAATACTTGAAATACCTTTTCTGTTTTCCATAAATTAAAATTTAACTATTTAAACTGACGAAATTAAAATGTCCTAGGGCTTGACATTCTAGTTCTAGAAAAGGGAACTGTGAAATTAATTTGATGCAAAGAAACACTCTAAAAAAATTAAAAAAAAAAATTGTCCTGTAAATTTGTCCTGTAAAACAAAAATTTAGACAGATTGAAAATTTTAATTATTCTTAGCTATTTTGACTATTTGCTCTATATTTGTAATGATTAACCTCGAATTTATGCTTCTATATTTATCTATTTTTACTATTGCAATTTCCATTATTCTTTTATATTACAATTGGAGTGCAAATAAAAATATTTTATTCGTGTCGTCAGTTTTTATTCTGACATCCTTGTTTGGTATTGGGCATTATTTTATGGCATTAGGAAACTCTCGGTTTTGGTTGGCGGTATTCTATAACCACTTTTCTCCATTGATGTTCCTTATAGGACCTTTTCTATATTTTTATGTTCGAAATACTTTAAACAATAGTACCGTACTAACGAATAAAGACTGGCTCCATTTTATTCCTGCGCTAATTGCTCTAATTGGCACTCTCCCTTATATTGTTCAACCCTTCGAGAAAAAACTAAAAATTGCTGATCAAATTATTCAAGATCTAGATTCTTTTAAAAAGATAGAAGTCAACCTTTTCTATGATATGGGACAAAGCTTTGTCTTACGGTGCCTATTTGCCTTTATCTATTTAATCTACTGTATCCGTCTTCTCTGGAAAACAAACACATCAGAAATTAATGAAAAAAGGGGGGATAAAAAGCAATTTTTAATAGTTTATAGATGGTTGATTATTTTATTAACTAGCTTATTATGCATTTTTGTTAGTTTTACGATACTAACTATGAATGCTATTCGATCAACACCTAGTGAAACAATAAACGATGGTTATATATTGTATTTTTTATCAGGATTAGCCTATAGCATAATGTCTTTTTCACTTTTATTGTTTCCAGAAATATTATATGGGATTCCTAATAGAAAAACCCCAAACCGGCCAAAAAATAAAAAAAAGAAAGTTACAGTAAATCCGAAAGAAGATCCGTTATTCGATTTATCAACTACGATACAAAAATACCTTATTGAAAAAAAACCGTTTTTAAATCCTGATTTTGAAATTAGTGATATTGCCCTTGAACTTAACGCATCTCAAAATCAAGTTTCCTATTGTATAAACTATCTAATGGGAACAAAGTTCTCAAGTTTAAAAGCTGGTTTGCGCATAGAATATGCTATCAAATTATTGAAAGACGGTACAAACTCCAAGATAACAATAGAAGCTATTGGGAAACAATCGGGGTTTAAAACCCGATCACACTTTTATACTGTGTTCAAAGACAAAACAGGATTTACACCAACTGAATATCTCGAACGTATAAATAGGCTACAACCTCAAAATTAGTAAAGAATCCATGCCATTTTTTGTTTTGTTCAGTCCCCAAAAAATTGACTAACAAGAACTCTTGTACTTCAAAAAAAAAACTTATTTTTACGAAAATATAAAGAGGAAATAAATCCCTTATATTCCTTCAAATTGACAACTAATTAGACACAAAAAAGATGAGTTCAGAAAAAGAAGCTAAATTAAAAGCGCTACAACTTACGCTTGACAAACTAGACAAAACCTACGGAAAAGGGACAGTAATGAAAATGGGCGACAAAGCCATTGAGGAAGTAGAAGTGATTTCTTCAGGTTCGCTAGGAGTAGATTTAGCTTTAGGAGTAGGTGGTTATCCAAAAGGAAGAATTATCGAAATCTATGGTCCAGAATCGTCTGGTAAAACGACTTTAACCCTGCACGCTATTGCCGAAGCGCAAAAAGCGGGCGGTATTGCTGCTTTTATTGATGCTGAACACGCTTTTGATAGAAACTATGCAGAGAAATTAGGAGTTGATATCGAGAACTTAATCATTTCTCAACCAGATAATGGAGAACAAGCATTAGAAATCGCTGAGAACTTAATTCGTTCAGGAGCAATTGACATTGTTGTTATTGACTCGGTAGCGGCCTTAACTCCAAAAAGCGAAATTGAAGGCGAAATGGGAGATTCTAAAATGGGTCTTCATGCACGTTTGATGTCACAAGCTTTGCGTAAATTAACCGGAACAATTAGCAAAACACACTGTACTGTATTCTTTATCAACCAATTGAGAGAAAAAATAGGAGTGATGTTTGGAAATCCAGAAACTACAACCGGGGGTAATGCCTTGAAATTTTACGCTTCTGTTCGTTTGGATATTCGTCGTTCGTCTCAAATTAAAGATGGTGATAACGTAATTGGAAACCGTACCAAAGTAAAAGTGGTAAAAAATAAAGTAGCGCCACCTTTCAAAACTGCCGAATTCGACATCATGTATGGCGAAGGAGTTTCTAAAACGGGAGAGATCTTGGATTTAGCCGTAGAATTTGAAATTATCAAAAAATCAGGTTCTTGGTTCAGTTATGGAGATACTAAATTAGGACAAGGTCGTGATGCCGTTAAAGCATTAATCAAAGACAATCCAGAATTAGCCGATGAATTAGAAGAAAAAATCAAATCGCAAATCAAAGAATTAGCAGCCGAATAAATCTTCGTAATTATTAAACAAAAACCGCAAGTGCAAAACACTTGCGGTTTTTTTATTGGTATTAACTATCAAAAACAACCAATTGATTGTAAATAATCTGATGGGCTTCTGCTTTAATTGCTCTTCGGTTATCCAACGTTTTTCCTTGTGTTTCGATATGAGTATGTATTTTTACTCGCATTAATCCAGGGCTACCGCTAAAAAAAGTATAGGACAATCGTTTTTTATTATCGCCAAAAGAAATGGGAACAATCGGAATTTGATGTTCAATTGCTAGACGAAAAGCGCCGTCTTTAAAGGTGTCTAGAATAATAGATTCATCGTAAGGAACCCCGCCTTCCGGAAAAATACACACACTCAAGCCTCGATTTAACCTGTTTTGGGCACTTTCAAAAACCGCTCTTCGGCTATGAGCATTGTTTCGGTCGACTAAAATACACGTTCTTTTATAGAAAAACCCAAACAACGGAATCGAAGCCAACTCTTTCTTACCCACAAAAACAAACGGACTATCCACCACCGCTAACATCAGCATGATATCAGTCATCGAAGTGTGGTTGGCTACAATCATATAACTTTTGTTGGGTTCCAATCCCTGAATAGTTTCCACTTTATAATAAAAACCCATTCCAAAAAGAATGACTTTAGCCCAAATTCGAGCCATTTTAAAAAAATACGGATACCCTCGCTCAGTAAGTATGGATAGAAGCAAAAATGGCAACATCACCAAAATAGGAATAGCCATCAACACATAAAACCATATACGCCAAAGTACCCAAAAAATCATTTTTGTTCCTCTCATAAGGTCAAATGTATGAAATGGAATGACATTTTGAAAAATAATTTTAAAATTCAAGATGTATCCCTTTAAAAACAAAGGTTTATCAAAAAAATGGTTTCACTGATTTCTAAATCAAAAAAAATAAGAGCGAAAAAAAAACGAAATGTCAAAATATATTTCTCAAAAAAAGAATATGACATAAATTATCAAAAATTCATCATAATTAATTTTTTACATAAAATAATTAAGTAATTTGGCTAAAAAACAATATTTTATTCAATTAAAATACTGAAATGTTTAACTTTTTTAAATAAAATTAAATATGCCAAATTTACTGCCGGAATTGAACCCAAAAGGTTGGGATGAAATGTTTTCTGATGATGGCGTAAGACATTCCTATCGTCAGGTATTGCACACCTTAGAAAGCCTAAACCTACAAAGCTTACAAGACAAACAGAAACAAGCCTCTGATTTTTTCATGAATCAAGGGATTACTTTTACTGTTTATAGTGATGATAATCAGGGTATTGAACGTATATTCCCTTTTGATATTATTCCGAGAATTATTACCAAAAACGATTGGCTAGAAGTTGAATCTGGAATCAAACAACGTTTGTTGGCTTTGAATTTGTTTTTGGAAGATATTTATAACGGGCAAAATATCATTAAAGACGGAATTGTTCCTGCTTCATTGATTGCTTCTTGTCCGCATTATATTCAGGAAGTACAAGGCATCAAAGTACCGCACAACATTCACGTTCATATTGCAGGAATCGACTTGATTCGTGGGGCAAAAGGCGAATTCTATGTGTTAGAAGACAATTTAAGATGTCCGAGTGGGGTCAGTTATATGTTGGAAAACAGAGAAATTACCAAGCGTATTTTTCCTGACATGCTCACGTCAAATCATGTGAGTATGGTGAGCAATTACCCTATGATTTTCCACAATATTTTGGTTTCGCTTTCACCAAGGAGCATTTCTAATCCCAATGTAGTTTTATTAACGCCGGGTATTTATAATTCAGCGTATTATGAACACACTTTTTTGGCACGCCAAATGGGAATCCCCTTAGTAGAAGGACGGGATTTAGTGGTAAACAACAACAAAGTGTATATGAAAACTACCTCAGGCTTACAACAAGTAGATGTCATCTATCGCCGTTTGGACGACGAATATTTAGATCCATTGGTCTTTAAACCTGATAGTGCTTTGGGTGTTCCGGGACTTATAAGCGCTTACAAACAAGGTAATATTGCGATTGTAAATGCAGTAGGAAATGGTGTTGCCGATGACAAAGCGGTGTATGCTTTTGTCCCTGACATGATTAAATACTATTTGAACGAAGAACCTATTCTTAAAAACGTTCCAACCTACCAAATGGAAAATCAAGACGAACGCGAACTTGTTTTTGCTGATATGGGCAATATGGTCATCAAAGAAACCAACCAAAGTGGCGGCTATGGAATGATTATGGGAAATAAAGCGACTCAAGAAGAACTCGACGCTGCTAAAATTGCCATTTTGGACAATCCAAGGAATTTCATTGCCCAACCCATCATTCAATTAAGCACGGTGCCGTGTTTGATTGATGGCCAACTCAAATTGCGTCATGTAGATTTGAGACCTTATGCTTTGTGTGGGCCAAACGGTGTAGAAATTGTTCCTGGAGGTCTAACTCGTGTAGCCCTAACCGAAGGTTCTCTTGTGGTCAATTCGTCACAAGGAGGAGGTAGCAAAGACACCTGGATAGTAGAATAATTAACCTGAAGAAACCTACCCAATGAAAGTAGATATGCTTAGCCGAGTGGCGGACGGAATGTTCTGGCTCAACCGATACATGGAAAGAACAGATGGAATGTTGCTGACCTTAAATACCTTTTATATCCTGTCGTTCGACAAAAAATTGAATGACACCCAAGGATACAAACCATTATTGGAACACTATACGGATTTACCTCTAGAAACCATAAACGAAGTACAATACGATACTAATTTTGTGTTGAAATACATTATTTGCGACAATCACAACCAAAACTCTGTCAAGAATTTGGTGATTAAAGCGCGTGAAAATGCTCGAGGTTCTCAAGATAAAATTACCAAAGAACTCTGGGAACACATCAATTCGTTGTATCATTTTATGAATTCCCCTAACCTGCCGCATCAACTAGAAACCCAAGATGCTTTGGCTATTATTACCAAATTGAACAAAGATTTTTTATTGTATAATGGAATTCTCCAAGTAACCATGCCTCGAGGATTGGGTTGGTGTTTTTCGAGCATTGGCAAACACATTGAACGCTGCCTACAAACTATTTCGCTAACGCAGGCCTATTTTTCTCCGATAGGATACAATCTCGAAGGCGAAGAAGATTTGTTATACTGGAGACGGTTATTGCTATCGCTTTCGGGCTATGAAATGTATTTGAAAAGTTACAGTAACATTCCGCACAATAGAAAGGTGGTACAACAAGTGGTGTTCAACCGTGATTTTGCACACTCGGTAATTTATACGTTGGACTTGATTAACGTGTACATCAACTATTTATTCAAGGATAATGTGCTAAGCGAAGCCCGAACGCTGCACAATCAATTTGGAAGGTTAAAAAGCTATGTCGAATACACCGATTACCACCACCTGAGTAACCAACAATTAGAAGAAGTGCTTCACAATACCAAAGTGCAGCTGAACCAATTCTCTACTGATTTTTCAAAATTATTCTTTTCTTATACCTAAAGCTATATGGCTCTTTTTAAAATCGTTCATATTACCAAATACCAATACAATTGGCCCATCAAAGAAAGCATTAACGAAATTCGTTTGTTTCCGCATAATTTTGAAAACCAAGATGTCTTGCAATACGAATTGTTAATTACCAATAATCCCGAAGTCAATTTCTCAACGGATTATCACGGGAATCGCGTGGGGAATTTCAACACTTTGGAAGCCCATGCCGAAATGACCATCGAATCCCGAATGTTGGTTCGTGTGAATCATTCTCTTAAAATACCCGATTTTGAACATTCGTATGTCAATGATTTGGTTGCCGAAAAAGAAAAAAACATCAACCTTTTACGGTTGTGTTATCCAGAAACCATTACCAAACAAGATACCATTTTGGATATTCTGAATGAAATTGGTTGTGAAAACAAAACCATTATTGAGATTGCTCAACAGTGTAACAATTATATTTTTAACCACTTTACATATACCAAAGGAATTACCAATATTGAAACCACGGTAGATGAAATTTTAGACCATAAAAAAGGCGTGTGCCAAGATTTTGCCCACGTTCTTTTACAATTGGTTCGCACAGCGGGAATTCCGGCGCGCTACGTCAGCGGTTACATTTGTCCAAACGAAAGTGGACTAAGAGGCGAAGGGGCTACTCATGCTTGGGTCGAAATTTACACCCCAAATCAAGGTTGGTTAGGAATAGACCCTACCAACAATATTTGGACGATGGACAACCACGTTAAACTAGCTGTGGGACGTAATTTTATAGATTGTACGCCAGTAAAAGGAACTTTTAAGGGGGTGGCAAAACAAACACTTTCGGTTTGTGTTTCAATTGGCTACGAAGACGGAAGGCATTTTGAAGAAATCAATGATGTTGAACTGGAAGAAGTTTCCTCAGAAGTACAAGAACAACTGGATTATATCGAACTCTTACACCACCAACAAGAACAACAACAGCAATAAGTGAAATGATTTTCAATCATTTTTAAATTTTTACAATAAATATTTATTGATAATCAATAAATTTATATTTTTGTCGGTATAATTTAAAACCAATTCGTATGAAACTACAAATTACGTCTTCAGAAATTTTAAAAGTACTTCACGTAGTGTCCTGGATTATTTTTATAGGGCTTTGCATAAATGCCGGAGGTTTTCTTTTCAACTCATTATTTGCATTGTACTACAATCCTATGGCGGCAAACAATTTTTGGCAAGGAATTGATCTCTCCTCTTTATATAATTTTGACAAAGGGTACTTTTTAGTAATTACATTTTTTATGTTTATTGTTGGAACATTAAAAGCTATATTGTTTTACTTAATTGTCAAATTAATACACGACAAAAATCTAAATTTAAACCAGCCTTTTAACAACAAAATGACACAGTTTATTGTAAGTGTTGCTTATTTAGCAATTGGAATTTCGTTCTTTTCAAAATGGGGAGCGGATAACCTTAAGTGGTTGATTGAAAAAGGCGTTCAAATGCCCGCAATTCAAGATTTGAATTTGGGCGGTGCGGATGTTTGGTTTTTTATGGGAATAATTTTTTGGGTACTGAAACAACTATTCAAGCGAGGAGAAACTATTCAAGCTGAAAACGACCTAACAATTTAAAGTATGGCAATAATCGTAAACCTAGATGTAATGATGGCAAAACGCAAAATGTCATTAAACGAATTGTCAGAAAAAGTGGAGCTAACATTAGCCAATCTTTCCATCTTAAAAACAGGAAAGGCAAAAGCGATTCGTTTCAGCACCTTAGCCGCTATTTGCAACGCTTTAGACTGTCAGCCAGGTGATATTTTAGAATATACCGATAACAAATAATAGCGCGCCTTGTGAGGCTTTATTTATACCAAAAAAGCACTACTCTCGTAGTGCTTTTTAGTTTATTATTTAATTCGACAACCAACCCGCAGGATTGATGTACGAAGTGTTTTGATATATCAAAAATTTAAGCACTGTTTTACCGGTTTCTCCATTGGAACGAATGCGCCCTAAAGCTTGTTTACGACTTACTTTATCTCCCATACTCACATTCACTGAGCTTAAGTTTTGATACACAGTGAAATAATCCCCATGCTGAATCATTACTGCCTTAGTAACTTTTGTTAAATCAAAAACACTAGTGACTACCCCATCAAAAACGGCTCTTGCAGTAGCACCCTGATCGGTGGTAATTTCCACTCCACTGTTGTGTACCATTAGGGATTTATACACTGGGTGGGGTTGGTATCCAAAACCTAGGGTAATTTTACCGCGTTCAACAGGATAGGGCAATCTTCCTTTGTTGGCTCTAAAATTATCCGCTACAATTTTTGCTTCGGGTGTTAAATCAATTTTAGTAGACGAAATTGGTTTTTTGGCTTCTTCTGCTGGTTCTTCTTCCACTACAGGTTTTACCGCTGTTTTGATGGTCTTACCGGTTTTGTTAGCATTCGCTAATTCTTTTGCAGCGGCAGCAGCAGCGGCTTTCTTTTCTTTGGCAGCAGCAGTAGCGGCAGCTTTTTGTTTCGCACGCTCAGCAGCAGCCTTTCTATTGGCTTCAGCAATGGCTTGACGAATCAAACGATCAATTTGCTTGTCAATTGCGCGCGCTTCTTGTTGTTTTTTCTTGATATCAGTAGCAAGTTTATTTTTGTCTTTTTTAATCGCATTGACCAACTTTTCTTGTTCTTGCTTCTCTTTTTCCAAAGACAAACGTTCTTTTTCTTTTTCGTCAATTAATTTTTGTTTGGCCGATTTCTGAACCTCTAATTTTTGGTTATAACCTATTAACTCTTTTGATTTTCCTTGAATTTCTTCTCCTTGAATTTTTCTAAAACTAGTATATTGTTTCATATACTGTAATCGTTTATAAGCTTGTTGAAAATTTTTAGATGACAATAAAAACATCGCTCTACTTTCTTCCGAACGGCTTTTATAGGACTTCATTATCATCTTTGCATAATCTTCCTTTAAGACAACTAACTCCTTTTTAAGCTTGTTGATTTGTACCTGATTGATGTACATGTCATTGCTCAGGAGTTTAGCTTGTTTCTCTGTGGTCTTTATCAAATTTTCTTTCAGCGCTATTTTTTTCTCTTGAATAGCCATAGCACTAACCGCCGATTTTTCTTTTTTCTTAACGGTTTGTAAGAGTCTTTCGTTCTCTTTTATTTCTTGCTGAATTTGAGCTTTTCGTTGTTCTAGTTTTTCTTGTTGCGAGTCTTGGCTCCAAACCAAAGTGGTGGTGCAAACAAAAAGTAGACTAAGGAGAAATTTTGGCATGGTGAACTGTTTTTGCAAATTTACTTAATTATTATTCTTTTATACCCATTTGGAATGCTATATGGAAAAG
>JACCDZ010568925.1_pt1 | contig 11669 bp, 10 predicted proteins | sample 7449551 | NCBI WGS metagenome assembly JACCDZ01 (sample SAMN15323452, study PRJNA562643) | freshwater metagenome | isolation source: river surface water | place: USA:Blue River Watershed | collected 2017-08-18
ATCCGTCGAATCGCAGAATTACTCATGCTGAACCGGCATCTTTGTCTTCAGACGGATTGATGGCAACGAGCGTCGATCAAAGACGCATGGGCATCACAACGTAAAGAGCATCTCCATCACCGCCCGCTGCTTCAAGCAGGGCGCTGCTGTTGGAATCATGCATGCTGATCTTCACTCGCTCGGACGACAGTACACTCAACACATCAACCAGGTAACTCACATTGAAACCAATTTCCAACGGCTCGCCTGCATAGTCCACAGAGACAGACTCCTCCGCCTCTTCCTGATCAGGATTGTTGGCCAGGATTCGAATTTCACCATCGGAAAGGAGAAGACGAACACCGCGATATTTCTCGTTGGACAGAATCGAGGCACGGGCAAATGCCAGCTTCAGCTCCTGACGATCGCCCACCACGTGCTTGTCTCCCCCTTTGGGCAGAACACGGTTGTAATCAGGGAACTTGCCATCGACCAACTTCGAGGTGAACGTGTAGTCCTGCGTGCGGGCCTTGACATGATTCCTGCCAAACACGATGGCGACGGTCTCTTCATCACCCGTCAAAAGACGAGCCAGCTCGATGACACCCTTTCGCGGGAGAATGATCTGCAAGGGAGAATCAACATTGGCATGCGCAGACATGGTCTGCATGGCCAGTCGATGTCCATCGGTAGCCACGACGCGAAGATGCTGCGTCGAGACCTCGAACAACATGCCATTGAGATAGTAACGGACATCCTGCTGTGCCATCGCGAACGAGGTGCCCTCCAGCAGGGCTTTGAGCGCGGACTGCGACAGTATCAGTTCACAGGTACCGGGCTCCTCTTCCGTCACGGGAAATTCTGTTGCCGGCAAAGTCGCCAGACTGAAACGACTGCGTCCGGACTTGATGACCATCTTGCCCTCATCAACGGAGAACTCGAGAGTGGCATCCTCCGCAAGCGACTTGCAGATATCCACCAGTTTGCGCGCGGGCACGGTGATGTCGCCGGGACGGGATGTTCCGCTGACTGGGATCCTGCCACTGAGTTCGACCTCCAGATCCGTGCCTGTGATCGTCAACTGGGAATCAGCACCCAGGGAAAGCAGGACGTTCGACAGGACCGGCAGAGTCTGCCGACGCTCGACAACTCCGGTAACCAATTGAAGAGGTTTGAGGATTGCTTCCCTGGAAATTGAAAAATGCATGCTTTTACACTCTGTCATCAATATGTTGTCAATGGGCTGCGAGCAGACGAAATCTATTGTATCCGGGATCAGGTTGCCAGCGCTCTGAGAAGATTGTTGTAGTCCTCAGAGAAGTCGAGCGACGTGCTTCTCAGATTCTTGACCTGCTTGCAGGCATGGAGAACCGTCGTGTGATCTCTCCCGCCGAAGGCATCCCCGATCTCCGGCAAACTGTGATTCGTCAACTCTTTGGAAAGGCACATCGCCATCTGTCTAGGGCGGGCCACAGAACGATTGCGTCTCTTTGAGATCATGTCGGACATCTTGATCTTGTAATACTCGGCCACCGAGCGCTGGATATTGTCGATGGTCACGAGTTTGTCATGGAGGGCGAAAAGATCTTTGAGTGCTTCCTTCACAAGCTCCAGGTCGATTGGCCGGCCGACAAATCTTGCGTGCACGATGACCTTCTTGAGCGCGCCCTCCAGCTCCCTGACGTGAGAACGCAGGCGCTGCGCAATGTACATGGCAGCGTCGGCAGGCAGTTCCACATTACTCTGCTCGGCCTTGTTGATGAGGATTGCAGCGCGAGTCTCCAGCTCGGGGGGCTCTACAGCAACAGACAAGCCCCAGCCAAATCTGGACTTGAGCCTTTCCTCCAACCCATTGATTTCCTTGTGGTATTTATCGCTGGTGAGGATAATCTGCTGGCCGCCCTCGAGCAGGGCATTGAAGGTGTGGAAGAACTCTTCCTGCGATCTCTCCTTGCCAGCAAAAAACTGGATGTCGTCGATCAGCAAGGCATCGACGGAACGATAGTAACGCTTGAACTCGTTGATCGCGTTGAGCTGCAGTGCCGTCACCATGGTCGCGACGAAAGTCTCGGAGTGCAGATAGACCACTTTCGCATCCGGCTTGCGCTCCACCAGATAATTTCCAATGGCATGCATGAGGTGAGTCTTTCCCAAACCAACACCACCATAGATGAACAGCGGGTTGTACGCGCCACCGGGATTCTCCGCAACCTGCATAGCCGCCGCACGTGCCAGCTGGTTGGACTTGCCTTCGATGAAGTTGTCGAAGGTATTTTCCGGGTTCAGGCTTCCTTTATGCCTGAGCTTGCCATCAATGATGACCTCCATATTGCGGGATGTTCGACGGATCAATGAGGTCTTGCCGCCTGCGCCAGTCACCGGCACAGGTGGTTCATTCATGGGGATCACTTCAACGGCAGGTGGCGGGGTGATGCCCTCAGCAGTCAAAGAAGGAATTTCTTCGTTCGTACTTTTCGCAACATCAGTCTGGGCAGCTGATACTGCCTGCGACTCACCAACCTCGAAAACCAGTTCAACAGACCTGTCCGGAATCTGTTCGTTCAGAAGTTCCTTGATGCGGCCGAGGAACTTGTCCTTGACCCAGTCCAGGATGAATCGGTTGGGAGCGTACAATCGCAACTCGTTCGAACGGCTCTCTGCTTGCAGGGGGCGGATCCAGGTGTTGAATTGTTGAGCGGGGAGTTCGTTCTTGAGGCTGTTTACGCAAGTTTGCCAATACGCGGAGTTCACGCTTTGCTTACCCTTCAATGGATATTCTTATAAATGATCGAGCAGCGATAATAGCGTCTGATTACGGACTTATCCACACAAGGCAATCCATTTAGCCCTCTTTTCGGCGCATTTTTAGTTGTTTAAAATCAATGTGTTAAATTTTATGGTTGCGCTTTCATCGAGAATTTCAGGGGTTTTCGCTCTAACGGCGCTCTAATGAATTACCTGTGGATAAGTTGTTATCAAGCAGGTATTGTCCGGTACAGCCCGGCTAAGGCGGAGTTGCTGGCGGGACTAGCGCGAATCTGGCGCCTCTCACTCAGCAATCGCTCAGGAATTCAATTGCAATGCCTGTACTAAACAACTAGAATTCGCGCTCATTTTGAAACCGACCCACTTCATAGCTATCACTGGGATACATCATGAAAAGAACCTTTCAGCCTAGCCTTCTGAAACGCGCCCGTACTCACGGCTTTCGCGCTCGCATGGCAACCAAGGGCGGCCGACTCGTGATCAAGCGTCGTCGTGCCTGTGGCCGCGCCAAGCTCACCGCTTAAGCGAATCACTCTCCAAGCCCGAAGTGCCCACTACTGTAGATCCTGTGTCTGAACTGAGTTTCGGCAAAAACCGGCGACTACTGGGCGCTTCGGACTTCCAGCCCGTTTTCAAGAACGCTCGCTTCAAAGTCTCGTGCCAGCACCTGCTGGTACTCGCACTGCCTGCCAGTGTGGCCTTCAGCCGTGTTGGCCTGGTCGTCGCAAAAAAGAACGTTCGTCGTGCAGTGGACAGGAACCGTGTGAAACGGATTCTTAGAGAGTCCTTCCGGCACAATCAAGGTTTGCTCCCTGAAGTGGACATCGTTATTCTAGCCCGCAGCGGAATCGGCACCCTGAGCAACGAAGACCTTCGACAGAAGATCGAAAAGCTCTGGCGGGACTTGATCCAGAAATCCGGACGACCCACGCCTTGCGAGGCCAGATAGATGTTGGACAGAATCGCCATCAAGCTGATTACCGTCTACCAGCTCACCTTGAGCCTGCTGATTGGCCGCCAGTGCCGCTTCTACCCCAGTTGTTCTCACTACACTCAGGAAGCCATCGAGAAACACGGCCTGCTCCGCGGTGTTCAGCTGGGCACAAGACGAATCCTGAAATGCCACCCATGGCACGCGGGAGGCATAGACCTCGTGCCAGACAATCCACATTCCACAGAACCCTCCAGGTCACCGAGATAGCACTCTAAGAAAATGGAATCCCTCAAATACTTCCTGATTGGCGGCCTTGCGGTCGTGTCCTACATGCTCTTGCTCGCCTGGCAGCAGGACTACCCGAGTGTTCCTGCGACCGAAGTAGCAAGCCAGGCAGCTGCGCAAACCACTGTGAGCGATGTGCCGGCCGCACCTGCACAGACAGGCACCGCCGTCAGTGATGTGCCGAACGTTGCTGGGAGCACATCGGTGCAACCAGTCGCGGACGCGAATGCCCGCATTCAAGTAACGACTGACGTACTGCATGTGACACTGGACCGCAATGGTGGCGACATCATCGAAGTGACTCTGCCGCAATACAAACGTCAGATCGACGTGGTAAACGATCCCTTTGTGCTGCTCGAGAACAGCGCTCAACGAGTCTATGTTTCCAAGAGTGGACTTGTGGGTCGAAACGGCATAGACAGCACCAGCAGAGCGCTTTACCAAGCGAGTTCAAACACCTATTCGCTGGCAGACTCAGCCAGCAGCATCAATATCGATCTCACTCATGTCACGTCAGACGGCGTGCAGATCACAAAACGCTATACCTTCGAGCGCGGCAGCTATCTGGTCAAGTTGAGCTACATCATCAACAACACCAGCAGCAACGTCTGGCAAGCCAATCTGTTTGGACAGATCAACAGAACCACATACCCCGACCCCAGCAGCGTAGGTGGCGTCGGCATGTCTTCGTTTCTTGGATTTGCCGCCACCTCCGTCGATGATCCCTATTACAAGGTCGAGTTTGCCGACGTCGACGCGGGCATCACCCCACATCAACTCACTGGTGGCTGGATCGCCATGAGTCAGCATTATTTCCTGTCTGCGTGGATTCCTTCCGCAGATGCACTGAACACTTTCTCCATGCGCAGAAGTCCGCAGAACACTTCAGAGTACATTGCGGGTTTCACTGGTCCTGAATTCTCCGTGGCACCTGGCAGCACTGTCACTCAGGAAGCCTCCTTTTACGCAGGGCCGAAGGATCAATATGTATTGCGAGACATTTCGCCCAACCTTGATCTGACGATCGACTACGGCTGGCTGTGGTTCGTAGCCCAGCCTATCTACTGGCTCCTCACAAGAATCAACGAGCTGGTCGGAAACTACGGCTGGTCAATCGTGCTGCTGACCTTGACGGTCAAGGGCCTGTTTTACAAGCTCTCTGCCACAAGCTATCGCTCCATGGCCAATATGCGTCGCGTCATGCCCAAGATGGTGCAGCTGAAAGAGCGATACGGCGATGACAAGATGAAGTTGCAGAAGGCCACCATGGAGCTCTACCAGAAGGAGAAGATCAATCCTTTCGGAGGCTGTCTGCCCATGCTGGTGCAGATGCCCGTCTTCATTGCGCTGTACTGGGTTCTGCTGGAAAGCGTTGAATTACGTCAGGCACCTTTCATGCTCTGGATCAATGATCTTTCTGTCATGGATCCCTATTTCATACTGCCTTTGCTGATGGGCGTATCCATGTATGCTCAATCACTGCTGAGCCCTGCGCCTGCAGATCCCATGCAAGCGAAGATCATGCGCTTCATGCCCGTGGTGATGACCATATTCTTCCTCTGGTTCCCTGCAGGTCTGGTGCTGTACTGGCTGTGCAACAGCGTACTGGGCATCCTTCAGCAGTGGTACATCACACGCAAGATCGACAAGGAATACGAGGCCAAGAAAGCCTGACACCGACATGTCGTTCGTTCTCGATAGCGACACCATATGTGCCATAGCAACTCCTCCGGGGAAGAGCGGCATTGGTGTCGTTAGAGTATCAGGGCCTCTCAGCAGGCAGATCGGAGAACGAATCCTCGGCTTCACTCCTACGCCACGCCATGCGCATTACTGCTCCTTCAATGACAGGAGCAATACTGCTATCGATCAAGGCATTGCTCTGTTTTTCTCCGCGCCAAACTCATTCACCGGAGAGGACATTCTGGAGCTCCAGGGTCACGGCGGCTATTTCGTCCTGGATTCGCTGCTCAAGGAGATCCTTGCACATGGCGCCAGAATGGCTCGACCAGGCGAATTTACAGAACGGGCATTCCTCAACGGGAAGCTTGATCTCGCTCAGGCAGAGGCGATTGCTGATCTGATTGAGTCCTCCAGCGCGCAGGCTGCTCGAAGCGCCATTCGCACACTGCAAGGAGAATTTTCACGACTCGTCAGAGAACTCTCCGAATCGATTGTCAACTTGCGCGTCTACATCGAAGCAGCGATCGATTTCTCGGATGAGGAAATCGACTTTCTCACAGAGGGGAACACTCTCGCAAAACTGGCAACAATAAAGGGCAGCCTGGAGGAGATCTTCAGCAAGGCGAAACAGGGCGCCTTGTTGCAGGAAGGCATGTCAGTCGTGATTGCAGGCAAACCCAATGCCGGCAAATCCAGCCTTCTCAACGCACTTGCCGAAAAGGACGCTGCAATCGTCACCGACATCGCAGGAACCACTCGCGATACCTTGCGCGAGCACTTGAACATCGACGGCATGCCCTTGCATGTCACCGACACTGCCGGTCTGCGCGAAAGCGTCGATCCTGTTGAGCAGGAAGGCATACGACGTGCATTGGAAGCCATCGAAAAGGCCGACAGGATTCTTCTGGTGGTCGATTCCCGAAATGACACTCTGGATACGTCCAGGTTGCATGACTACCTTGACCAGATGGGCCCGTTCTTCAAGGAGAAATCCCTGGATATGGCTCGCATCACCATCATCCGCAACAAGATCGACCTCCAGGAGCAGACTCCACGACTGGAGCTCGAAACGATTGCTGGTGACCAGCAGCTCGTCAACATTCATCTGTCAGCCAAGAAAGGGCAGGGGATCTCGTTGCTGCGTGATCACCTCAAGCAGTGCATGGGCTATCAGTCATCGGAGGAGGGGAGCTTCACGGCCCGCAGGCGTCACCTGGAAGCTCTGGAGGCAACGCGACAGCATCTGCACAACGCCTGGCAACAATTGTCCATCGGCATGGCCCCGGAGCTCGTGGCTGAAGATCTGCGCCAGGCACACGCGAGTCTTGGAGAGATCACTGGCGAATTCACTGTCGATGACCTGCTCGGACGCATATTCTCAAGCTTTTGCATCGGCAAATGATCCTGTGCATGACCTTGTGGATTGCGGCGGGAAAACCCCTGAACAAACTCCCGAACAAAATGGACTTCCCAGTACCTGTGGAAAACCAGCTTCCTTATTCACAGGCTGCCAAGGGCTTGCGAATAGCTTCAACAAAGCCTATCAACGCTTTTATATATTCTTAACGCCATGATTTTAATGAATTAAACCTGCTTGCTAACAGAAACGGGCGTTACCATCATCAGTAACTTCATCTATATCTCTATTCTATACATACCTGTATAAAAGTATTCTTTGATTTGTTGACAACTTGAAAACGCACGGAATTTTTCCGCTTCAATTTTGAAGTTCTGGGCTTATACTGTCCGCCCCCTGTTCCCGGGCTCACTCTTCGGATTCATCATGATTTTCTCGAAAACGTACGACGTCATCGTGGTAGGCGGTGGTCATGCAGGCACCGAGGCAGCACTCGCTGCTGCCCGCATGGGGGTTCGTACCTTGCTGATCACGCACAATATCGAGACTCTCGGCCAGATGTCCTGCAACCCGGCGATCGGTGGAATTGGCAAGACCCACCTCGTCAAGGAGATCGATGCCCTGGGCGGTGCCATGGCATGGGCCACTGATCGAGCCGGCATCCAGTTCCGCATCCTGAACAGCAGCAAGGGTCCCGCTGTGCGCGCCACGCGTGCCCAGGCTGACCGTGCGCTCTACAAGGCCGCCATTCGAAGCCTTCTCGAAAGTCAGCCTAACCTCGATATTTTTCAGCAGGCCGTGGACGACCTGGTGGTCGAGAACGGCAAGGTGGCGGGCGTCATCACGCAAATGGGTCTGCGCTTCAATGCAGGTCGCGTTGTGCTCACCGCCGGCACCTTCCTTGGCGGCAAGATCCACATCGGTCTGGAAAACAGCTCCGGCGGACGAGCCGGCGATCCGCCGTCCATCGCCCTGGCGAAAAGACTGCGCGAGCTGCCATTCAACGTCGGTCGCCTCAAGACAGGCACCCCTCCTCGAATCGACGCGCGCTCAGTGGATTTCTCGGTGATGGAGCCGCAGGGCGGCGATACCCCGACGCCCGTGATGTCCTACCTCGGCAGCGCTGACGAGCACCCGCGCCAGGTCAATTGCTACATCACCAGCACCAATGAACGCTGTCACGAGATCATTCGGGGTGGCCTCGACAGATCGCCCATGTATACCGGTGTCATCGAAGGACTGGGGCCGCGCTATTGCCCGTCCATCGAGGACAAGGTCATGCGCTTCGCCGACAAGACTTCCCATCAGGTGTTCGTCGAACCAGAAGGGCTCAACACGCATGAACTGTATCCGAATGGCATTTCCACCAGTCTGCCTTTCGATGTGCAACTTGCGCTGGTCCGTCAGATCAAGGGTTTCGAGAATGCGCACATCACGCGCCCTGGCTATGCGATCGAGTATGACTTCTTCGACCCGCGCGATCTGCATTACTCGCTGGAAACACGTTTCATAGCAGGTCTTTACTTCGCCGGTCAGATCAACGGCACCACAGGCTATGAAGAGGCTGCCGCACAAGGTCTGCTGGCCGGACTCAATGCCGCCCTTGCAGCACAGGGCAAACCCGCCTGGTGTCCCCGTCGTGACGAAGCCTACATCGGTGTACTCGTCGACGACCTCATCAGCCTCGGCACGAATGAGCCCTATCGCATGTTTACCAGTCGTGCCGAATACCGGCTCCTGCTGCGCGAGGACAATGCCGATCTGCGTCTTACGAGCATCGGACGTGATCTCGGGCTGGTCAGTGATGCGCGCTGGAGTCAGTTCAATCGCAAGCGCGATGCCATCGACAAGGAGCTTGCCCGACTGCGCAGCGTGTGGGTTCAGCCAGCTTCGGAGAAGGCCGAGCGCATCAACACCATGCTCGAAAAGCCCATGTCCCGCGAATACAGCCTTGCGGATCTGCTGGCACGTCCCGAGGTCAGTTATGACAAGCTGCTGACGGCAGCCGCGGAGGAACAGCCAGCTGACGACGTCTCGGTGGAAACCGCGCGACAGATCCGCGAGCAGGTCGAGATTCATATCAAGTATCAGGGCTATATCGATCGTCAGGAAGAGGACATCCAGAAGCTCAAGCGTCAGGAAAGCACCGAACTGCCGGAAGACTTCGACTATTCGCAGATGCAGGGGCTCTCCAATGAGCTGAAGCAGAAACTGCAGAGGACACGACCGGAAACCATTGCGCGAGCCAGCCGCATTCCCGGCATGACACCTGCTGCCATTTCGTTGTTGCTGATCTACCTGAAGAAATACGACGCGGCGCGCAAGAAGTCGGCCTGAAGGGAGCATCCTGCGGGACATGGAGCAATCGGCATCTGGATACCGCAGTGCGCTGTGCGATGGACTGGCACAGCTGGAACTGTCCCTGAGCGACGGTCAGCAGGACCAGTTGCTGGCCTATCTCGATCTGCTGTTCAAGTGGAACCGCAGCTTCAATCTTTCCGGTGTTCGCGACATGTCGCAAATGCTTGCCAGACATCTGCTCGACAGCTTGAGTCTGGCCCCGCTGCTGACCGGTCAGTGCATTCTCGATGTCGGAACGGGGCCGGGATTGCCCGGCATTCCCTTGGCGATCTGTTTCCCTGAAAAGCGATTCGTGCTGCTGGACAGCAATGGCAAGAAGACGCGATTTGTCTTTCAAGCGAAGCTGCAGCTCGGCCTCAAGAACGTGGATGTTCACCATGGTCGTATCGAGACATTCAGGGAAACCTGCCGTGTGGATACCATTGTGTCGAGAGCCTTTTCCTCGCTGGTGGACATGGTCACGCTGACTCAGCATCTGTTGCTGGCGAGCGGTGCAGGTGAACCAAGAAGAATACTGGCCATGAAAGGCCAGCTGCCTGCCGACGAACTGGCCTCACTGCCCGCCTGGATAACGCCGGGAAGAGTGACAAGCGTCAGCGTCCCAGGCTGTGACGGTGAGCGTCACATCGTAGAATTGCTGGCAAAGAATCCGGAGTAATCGCGAATTGGCCAAAATCATTGCAATTGCTAATCAGAAAGGCGGCGTCGGCAAAACCACGACCTCTGTCAATCTTGCCGCCTCTCTGCGCGCCACAAAGCGTCGAGTCTTGCTGATCGACCTGGATCCGCAGGGCAACGCGACCATGGGCAGCGGCATCAACAAGAGCGAACTCGCCCTGTCGGTCTACGAAGTGTTGATGGGAGAAGCCACGCTGCAGGAAGCCATCGTGACCTCGGCAGCCGGGGTGGACATTCTGCCTGCCAATGGCGACCTGACCGCCGCCGAAGTGGCTCTGCTGCAGGAAGACGGGGCAGAGGACAGGCTTCGCTCGCTCGTGGCGAGCGTCGATGAACTCTACGACTTCATCGTGATCGACTGCCCGCCATCGCTGAACATGCTGACGGTCAATGCGCTGGTCGCGGCTCAGGGCGTGATCATCCCGATGCAATGCGAATACTATGCGCTGGAAGGACTGTCGGCACTGGTCGATACCATCCAGGCAATCGGTGCCGCCTTGAACCCGGCGCTGCAGATCGAGGGCATCCTGCGAACGATGTACGATCCGCGCAGCAAGCTGACGCTGGAGGTCTCCAACCAGCTGTTCTCCCATTTCGGCGACAAGGTCTACAGAACTGTCGTGCCACGCAACATCCGGCTGGCAGAAGCGCCGAGCTATGGCATGCCTGTTCTGCAATACGATCGGCAATCGCGTGGCGCGGTGGCCTATCTGGCGTTGGCAGGTGAAATGCTGAGACGTCAGGAACAGGCGCAGCAAGCGCTCCAGTAGGGCATTCACTTTCTGAATTCAAACGAACGGAACGAAGATGACGACGAAGAAGAAACTGGGCAGAGGACTTGATGCGCTGCTCAACGCGGGGAAGAGCCAGTCTGCTGGCGCGAAGCCAGAGGCAGGCGCCAGTCAGCCATTGCCCGCCGAAAAGGATGGTGACCTGCGCAACATTCCGATCGAGCTGGTCCAGCGCGGAAAGTACCAGCCTCGCACAGACATGCACGAGGAAGCCCTGCAGGAGCTGGCGAGCTCCATCCGCGCACAAGGCGTGATGCAGCCGATCGTTGTTCGTCCGATCTCCGATACGCGCTACGAGATCATCGCAGGTGAACGTCGCTGGCGGGCCAGCCAGATCGCCGGGTTGGACACCATTCCCGCGATCATCAAGCCGGTGTCTGATGAGTCGGCCATTGCCATGGCCCTGATCGAGAACATCCAGCGCGAGAATCTGAATCCGATCGAAGAAGCCATGGCGCTGAAACGACTTCAGGAAGAGTTCGAGCTGACACAACAGGAAGTGGCTGATGCCGTAGGCAAGTCCCGCGCAACGGTCACCAATCTGCTGCGTCTCATCGCACTCAACCCGGATGTGCGGCTGATGCTGGAACATGGCGACATCGAAATGGGACATGCCCGCGCTCTGCTGCCATTGTCCGAGCTCCAGCAGAGCGAGGCGGCGAAACTGGTGGCAGGCAAGGGCCTTTCGGTCCGTCAGACCGAGTCGCTCGTTCGTCGCATGCTCGCTTCTCCACAGCTCAAACCAGGCGCGGAACTTGTGGGTGATCCGGACATCCGACGTCTGGAGGAACAACTCTCGGAGACCCTCGGGGCCCGCGTGCAGATTCAGCACACG
>JACCDZ011253236.1_pt1 | contig 11668 bp, 9 predicted proteins | sample 7449551 | NCBI WGS metagenome assembly JACCDZ01 (sample SAMN15323452, study PRJNA562643) | freshwater metagenome | isolation source: river surface water | place: USA:Blue River Watershed | collected 2017-08-18
ACCAGCAACACGTTCTTACCTTTGAACTCCATACCGATCGTGTTGAGTTTTTGCCGTACAGATTTCTTGCGAACGGCCTGTCCAGGCATGATGAATGTTCTACCGACGTACCGATTTTTAATAAGTCCTTCGCGGTAGTTCAAGCCTAAACGATCAGCTAATTGCATTGCCGAGGGGCGTGATGAATCGGGGATGGGCATCACAACATCAATGTCCCCCAACCGCAGCGTCTTCGCAAGCTTATCCGCCAAATACTCGCCCATTTTTAGGCGTGCACTATAAACCGAAACACCATCCAAAACTGAATCAGGTCTCGCAAAATACACGTATTCAAAAATACAGGGGGCATGCACGACCGATGGCGCGCACATCTCACTGCTCATCTTGCCGTCTAACGATATAAAGACAGCCTCGCCTGGAGCAATATCCCTGACGAACTGGAAACCTGATCCCTCAAGCGCCACCGATTCCGACGCAACCATCCACTCTGGTCCCTGATCGGTATCAAATCGTCCTAAACAAAGAGGACGAATACCATGTGGATCACGGAACGCCAGCAAACCGTACCCGGAAATCTGAGCGACAACTGCGTAGGCACCTTTCACGCGTTGATGTACCGCTCGCACAGACTTAAAGATTGCGTTCTCGTCCAAAGACACGCCGTTCGCTGCCCGTTGCAGCTCATGCGCCAGGACGTTGAGCAACACCTCAGAATCGGAATTGGTGTTGATGTGGCGCTGGTCGATTCTAAAAAGAGACTCCCGCAACTCATGCCAATTGGTTAGGTTACCGTTGTGTGCGAACGTGATACCAAAGGGAGCGTTAACGTAAAAAGGCTGCGCCTCTTCGACGCTCTCAGAGGAGCCGGCCGTTGGATAACGCACCTGACCGATACCGGAAGTCCCTGGCAAAGAACGCATATTGCGTGTACGAAATACGTCGCGCACCAAGCCGTGCGCCTTGTACATATTGAAATGATTGCCGTTCGATGTCGCAATACCAGCTGCGTCTTGACCGCGGTGCTGCAGCAGCAGCAGGCTATCGTAAAGCAACTGATTAACAGGCCCGCGACCAATGACTCCGACAATTCCGCACATGAAAATTCCTGATACCGGTTAAACCGAAAAATAAAGAACGAAAACGACGTTCAGTAAGGCATCCATCCAGCGATTGGATCTGGTAGCCGTAATTTAATCTGCTGAACTACCGCGACAACTTGCCCAGAAAACATGGCGTTCTTCCACCATGTTTCATTAGGCAATGGTGTATAGCCCGCCAGAGTCACCAAAATTAGAACAAACAAGGCACCCCGCACTAAACCAAACAAACCACCTAATCCATGGTCGGCTGGCGTCAAGCCTGTCTTGCTAATCAAAGCACTCAACGTCATATTGAAGAGGCCAATTGTCAGCAACACTGCAACAAATATTCCAATGTAGGACACGGCCATTCTTAAAAAAGACTGTGTAATCCAGGCCTCGACCCAATCAGAGACTTCTGGTCCCCACCAGATTGCCGCCAAAAAAGCTGAAACATAGGCAACCAGAGACAAAACTTCCTTGAGTAGCCCTCGCAACAATCCCAGGACAGCCGAGACTCCGAGTATTGCAATCAGAACGAAATCGAAACCGGTCACTGCGAAGCTATGAAGGCGCCGCTATAACCCAGTGTGCGCAAACGGGTCTGAGCGGCTTGAGCCGCTTCACGAGACGGGAATGGTCCGATGCGCACACGATATTTGGGATTGCCGTTCACATTTACCGGGCCATCGACGAAAGCATTACTCACACCTGAGGCGAGCAGCTTTCCGCGCTGACGCTGCGCATCGTCAGCGGAGTCCAGCGACATTGCCTGTACGACAAAATTACCTGCAGCAGGCGGGGGACGAGGCGTGGCATTCTGAGCGGGGGTGGGAGTCGAGCCAGCGGGGCGGGCGGGCCTGCCCTCTAGCAGAGCGAGCGCGCGCTCCCCGTCTGCTGAACGAGCACTAAGTGCTGGGGCTGCTGCTTTTGGTGGCTCTACCCGCACAGGAGGATCGTTACGCTTGGGATCTAATTTTGGGTCAAGCTTTGGGTCGCTAGACCCAGCTGCTGCAACCGGTGTCGGTGTCGACGGCGCACTGGGTGCAGCCTCTGCGACTGTAGTTCGCTCCGTGGCCGCAGGCGCTTCGGGCGCATTTGGGCCGAACGGAGCTTGACGGTCAGGTGTACGGATAGGAATGTTGTTGGCGACCGGAGTGGGCTCCGAATCTAACAACATGGGCAAGACGATGACGGCTGTTAACACCAACGCCACTGCGCCAGCGAGACGACGACGCGCCCGCACACGCATTTCCGCCGCCTGAGCCTCACTCGTAACCGATGGACGAGGCTTGACCGCTGGCTTACGCGCACTGGCACTATCTTTTCTTGAAAACAGTCCCATTATTCACACATCCTGGCCGGAAAACTGATCGCGCACATAGTCACCAAAAGTGATTGGACTCTTTTAAACGCGTCCGATCGCACTAAGCGCCTCGGCTACTGTTAAAAATGATCCGAACACTACGATTCTATCATCCGGGTTAGCCTTATCGACTGCAGCTTGATAGGCTTTTTCGACATTGACAAAACCAGAAACTTGTATGTTTTTAGTGCCGTCTGGATCATACGTTTGAACATATTGGCGTACACGTGCTTCTAACGCCTCACCACTCACTCCTCGCGCACCCGGCAGTCCTGCACAAAACCAGTGATCAATCCGTCCGGCCATATGCCGCAAGACACCATCGATATCTTTATCGGCCAGCATCCCAAAGACAGCATACGTGTATGGATGAAAACCCATGTTTCCAAGATTTTTTTCCAACACAGCAGCCGCATGCGGATTGTGCGCCACATCCAGAATCGTGGTGGGCTGTCCTGGCAGAATCTGAAACCGCCCCGGCAACGACGCCTGCAGTAAACCCTGCCGCACCGCCTGCTGCGGCACTGCAAGTCGCTCACGCAAGGATTCAAGCGCCGCGAGCGCTGCAGAAGCGTTCAATAGTTGATTTGCACCGCGCAGTGCTGGATAGGCAAGTGCATTGCGGCGCTGATGGCGGCCAGCAAACGCCCACTGCTGTCGATCACCCGAATAGTTGAAATCTCGACCAAAGAGCCACAAATCTGCACCAACTTCTTGTGCATAGTCCAGCAACGATTGAGGAGGTGCTGGATCGCTGCATATTGCTGGACGACCTGCACGATAAATATGGGCTTTTTCGAAACCGATTTTTTCACGCGTGTCACCCAGCCAATCCGTATGATCGATGTCGACACTTGTCACGATGGAGCAGTCTGCATCCACGATATTGACCGCATCCAGACGACCACCAAGACCGACTTCCAGCACCCAAGCATCAAGCTCATGGGAAGCAAAAAGTGCCATGACTGCCAGAGTCGTGAACTCAAAATAGGTCAGGGACACCCCTTGGCGGGCTGCCTCGATCTGCTCAAATTGGTTAACAAGCGTTGCGTCGTCGACAATGACACCATTCACACGCGCCCGCTCATTGAAAGAGATCAGGTGCGGGGAGGTGTACAACCCAACGCGATAGCCCGCCGCCAACAGGATTGACTCGAGCATCGCACAGGTTGACCCTTTACCGTTTGTGCCACCAACCACAATTTTGACTGCATCGGTCTTCAAATCTAGACGATGGGCAACTTGTTGCACACGTTCCAGCCCCATATCAATGGCGCTCGGGTGAAGCGCCTCGAGATAATCAAGCCACGCGGCTAGCGTAGCGCCTTCGGGTGGGTGCACCGGAACCATAACTATTGCCATCCAGATTGTTCTGCGTAAGCTGCAGTTTAACAGTCGGGCTACGCGCACCGCGCCTGGAAACGTCTTTGAAAGCGATGTGTAAAATCAGTTGTCATCAAGGAAACGTATGACCAACTCCCGGAAACCGTTAGACGGCACGGCCTTCGCCTGTATTGTTTTTCTGTGCACGCTTTGGGGCGGACAACAAATCTTTCTGAAACTCGCCGCAGAAGACATTGCTCCAGCCATGCACATCGCATTACGCGGCTTCATTGGCTGTGTACTGCTCGCCCTATTTATGTGGCACAAGAAAATATCACTCGCACTATGGCGTGGGCCTTGGGTGGTTGGTTGCTTGGTGGGTCTATTATTTGCTGCCGAGTGGTGGATGATTGGTGAGGGGCTCGCGCGCACCACCGCCTCTCACATGGTGGTGTTTCTATACACAACCCCCATTTTTACTGCGTTAGGCCTGCATTACTGGGTGCCCGAGGAGCGCCTCAGTTGGTTGCAATGGTTCGGCGTGCTGACTTGCTTTACCGGAATCGCGGTCGCGTTTCTTGGCGGTGCTGATCAGCCACATTTCAACCTCACGACGATATGGGGTGATCTTTTAGGTTTAGGCGCGGGTTTCCTCTGGGCAATGACGACGGTCATCATCCGCTGCAGTGAACTTGCCAAGTTGCCTCCAGCGCAAACAACCTTCTACCAGCTCTTTTGTGCATCAATCGGGATATTGTTGGTCTGCTTAGCCACGGGAAATGCCAGTGTGAACTGGACTCCGTTCGTCATCACTAGCGTTTTAATACAGGGTGTCGTGATTGCCTTTTTAAGCTTATTGCTTTGGTTTTGGTTGTTACGTCATTACCTGGCATCACGTGTTTCCATTTTTACGTTTCTGACGCCGCTGCTGGGAGTCACCTTTGGGGTGTGGATCTTGGATGATCCGCTCCATCCAGAGTTCGTGTGGGGCGCGCTGATGGTGTTGAGCGGAATGATTCTTGTCAACATCCCAAAGAAAAAACAGCAGGCCGCTTAATGTGCTTGGCAATCTTCTCTCTGAACCGCCTGGCTGACTGGCCGCTAATTATTGCGGCGAATCGCGATGAGTTGCACACACGCCCCACCCTCAGCGCCGAACCTTGGGAAGGCGCTGCGCATATCCTGGGGGGACGCGATCTGGAGGCCGGCGGCACATGGCTTGGCATGACGCTCTCAGGACGGATCGCATTGCTGACGAACTACCGTGAGCCGACCCCTCGTAAACTCGATGCGCCTTCGCGAGGACAACTCACAGAAAATTATCTGCGGGGAGACCACAGCGCCCAAGCGTATGCGCAGACCGTACATCAAGACTCATCACTCTATAACGGCTTCAACCTGCTTGTGGGGGATCATCGCGAACTTTGGTATTGCTCAAACCGAAGTGCTACACCGCCACAGCAATTAACGACCGGAGTCTTTGGGCTCTCTAACGCTGTACTGAATTCTCCTTGGCCGAAAGTATTACGCACACGCAACGCGCTTGAAAACCACCTGCGTGATGTAACAACCCCTTCTGCAGAAGTATTGTTTAGTATTTTGCAAGATACGACGGCGGCCGCTGAACATGAACTGCCTGATACCGGCGTGGGGCTTGCACGCGAAAAAATTTTAGGCAGCCCCTTCATTACAGATCCCCGGTACGGCACACGCTGCACCACGATTATTCTGCAACACGTTGATGGCAAAGCGATTTTTCTTGAAAAACGCTATAACTCATCAGGTCAAACCGAAGGTCTTACTCGCTGGGAAATCGACACGCAGCAACAAAAAATTATTGCCTGAAGTTTGTTTGAAAAAGAAAATAATACTGTATATTTGTACAGTATTATTCTTCCACTCTTTCAGCCTTCAGTATGCTTTTCTCCTCGATTTCGACGCAAAACACCCGTGCTATCGCTCAGCCACAGCACATTCATCCAGACCTCTGGCGAGGCTCTGAGCTCAGCACATACACACGCCCCACCATTGGCACAGGGCACGAGAGCCTTGATGCCGAACTACCTGGTCGCGGCTGGCCAACCGGTGTATTAATTGAACTCCTGATCGCACGTGCGGGGATTGGCGAACTACGCCTATTGCGCCCTGCGCTCGCCTCGCTCGACCCGCTGCAGACGATCGCGCTCATTAATCCACCGTACATCCCCAATATTGTTTGTTGGAAAAACTGGTTAAAGACGCCTCGTTCCATTTTTTATGTGCGTACAGCACAGCGCCGTGATCAATGGTGGGCAGCGGAGCAAACACTTAAGAACGGGAGTTGTGCGGCGCTGTTCTGCTGGACAGACAGCATCCCACAACTTGCACTCAAACGACTACAGCTTGCTGCACAAACAAGCCAAACCCTTTTCGTGATGTACCGACCACTTGCGGTCAAGGCAATCGCTTCACCCGCCAGTCTACGGCTCACACTAGAACCCGATCGCGCAGGGAATTTGCATATTTCTGTCATCAAACGACGTGGTGCATTGCACAGCAAGTTGCTTTGTCTCCCGCGCGACACGCATAACGACTTTATGAGCACTCAACATGGCGATCTGGATCGGCCTACGCCTACACGCACTCGAACGCTGGCAACCGCCTTGGCGCCCTGAGTCTGAGCCGTTAACAACTGAACGTTCCGTGCAGGTGCAACAATCGATTTTCGATCACTGCGCACAGCACGCACTCGCCTATACACCCGCAGTTTTTCAGGCAGAAAAACACACCATACTGCTCGAGGTAGAAGCAAGTCTGCGCCTATTTGGTGGTCTGCGAAAAATTCTCTACAACGTACGAATGCGCGCGAACACACTACATCGCCAGCTCACTACTAGTGTGGCACCCACCCCGACAGGCGCATGGCTGCTCACGAATACCAGCCAGGCACTCCACCGCTACGCATGCTCATCGGCCTCATTAAAGAGAGCACTCGACCCGCTTCCCTGCCTCGCGCTACCTAGCGCACACACGTATCGCGACTGGCTCGATGCAATTGGCTGCAAAACATTTAAGGATTTACGCGCCTTGCCACGTGCAGGGTTATCAAGACGAATCGGACCAGCGCTTCTAAAAGAACTCGATGCTGCGTACAGTCAAGCACACACAACTCTTAACGCCTATGTTCCTCCACCTAAATTCGTGCAGCGTCTGGATTTACCTGAACGTGTGGAGCATACCGCGGCCATCATGCACGTCCTAGAACATATGCTATCGCAGCTGTGCGTATGGCTTGTTGCCAAGCGTAGTGCCCTCGCCCGCTTACGCATTACCTTGCACCACGAACGCTACAAAGAGAGTGCCGTACACACACAGCACGATTTAGCTTTCGCCGAGCCTGTACATACGCTCGGCAGCCTCACTCTGTTAGTACATGAGCATCTTGAACGTTTACCGCTGAAAGATTCCGTTGTGGCTTTAACCTTAGAGAGCCTCGACATCAGGGAGCTAGAACATACGGCAGGAGGGTTGTTTCCGGAAACACTTCGTACGCCAGCTGAACGCCGCAAACTCTTTGACCTACTCACCTCAAGACTAGGTCCCCAGTCTTTATTACACCCAGCACCAGTCGCTGATCACAGGCCTGAGATCGCAAACAACTGGATATGCACACCTGCCACTCATGAAAAATCTATACAAGACGACAACTCCCATCTGCTCGATCGACCCTTCTGGTTGTTGCCTGTTCCAATCGCACTGCGTGTAGAGCAAGATCGGCCGTTTTATCAAACAACACTCGAGCTATTACGTGGTCCTGAACGCCTAGAGTGTGGCTGGTGGGATGGCCCGAGTATCGCAAGAGATTATTTTGAGGCACGCGACAAAACTGGCGCGCGTTATTGGATTTACCGTGAGCGTGATGCGGATCCAGCATATTGGTATTTGCATGGAATATTCAGCTAGCCCCATGCATAAAGAACAACTCTCCGGGCTGCCAGAATATGCAGAGCTCAGTGCGTCAAGCCATTTCTCTTTTTTGCGCGGTGCCTCTGCACCGGAAAGCCTCGTTGCACAAGCCGCTGCGCTAGGCTATCACGCGCTTGCTCTGACAGACGAATGCTCACTCGCCGGTATTGTGCGCGCGCATGTTGAGGCAAAAAAAATAGGTTTAAAACTTTTAATTGGCTCGGAGTTACGCATCACGCCCAAGGCATACGGATCATTCCGAATAATTTTGCTGGCACAAAATCGTGAAGGCTATGGCAACCTATGTGAAACCATTACGCGTGGGCGTATGCAAGCCGCCAAAGGTCAATACCTATTACACCCTGACGATGTACTCACCCAGTATTGCCTGGCCATTCTCCTGCCGGATCACTTTACAACACCCCGAGAACTAGACCTGCGCTTGCAATGGATCAAGGCAGTCTGCCCCGAGCGCGCTTGGGTGGGTGTCAGTTACTTGCATCGGAGTCACGAACGTTCAATTAATCAACAACTTGAATACGCCGCCAAACACCATGCATTACCTTGCGTCGCGCTAGGACAAGTTGAAATGCACAAGCGGTCGCGCAAACCTCTGCACGACACACTGGCAGCCATACGTTTACGCAAAACGGTTAGTGAGTGCGGTTATGTGCTCGCCGCGAACGCAGAGCAACATTTACGCAGTCGTATGCGTCTAGCCACTCTTTATCGAGCGGAACTGCTGGAAGAAACAGTTCGTATTGCACAACTCTGCACATTTACTCTGGACAGTTTGCGCTACGAATACCCCGAAGAGGTTGTCCCTAGCGGCTATACCGCCAAGCAGTACCTGCGCGAACAAACACTGCTGGGGGCACAACAACGTTATCCGAACGGCATACCCATTCAAGTACAAACGCAGCTCGAGGCAGAGCTGACGCTTATCGCAGAATTGCAATACGAGGCTTACTTTCTAACGGTTTATGACTTGGTGAAATTCGCAGTCAGTCGCGGCATCCTTTGCCAGGGCCGAGGTTCTGCCGCAAATTCTGCTGTTTGCTATTGCTTGGGCATCACCTCTGTCGATCCTGCGAACGGCAATGCCCTGTTCGAACGATTCATTAGTCGCGAGCGCAATGAGCCGCCCGATATTGATGTTGATTTTGAACACCACCGTCGCGAAGAAGTCATTCAATATCTGTATCAAAAATACGGTCGTACCCGAGCGGCCTTGACCGCTGTGGTCACGTCTTACCGACCGCGTAGTGCATTACGTGATAGTGGACGTGCGTTGGGTATTGATCCAACGCGCATCGACCGCGTGGCCAAATCCTATCGCTGGTGGGATGGCAAGCAAGACTTATTAAATCGTCTGGCTGAAGCGGGAATGGATACCGAAGAAGTTGTCACAAAACAATGGGCACAGCTCGCTCAGGCGCTTATGGGCTTCCCGCGTCATTTATCCCAGCATCCAGGCGGTTTTGTGCTTGCTCGCGGTTTGCTCTCACGCATGGTGCCTATTGAAAACGCCGCAATGCCTGAACGTAGTGTCGTGCAGTGGGATAAAGACGACCTAGATGCGGTGGGCTTGCTCAAAGTAGACGTGTTAGCACTAGGAATGCTAACTGTCATTCGTCAGGCATTGTATTTAACCGCCCAGAGGCGTGGTTTAGAACGCTTTGAACTGCACGATGTACCGCAGGATGACCTGGCGACCTACGACATGATTTGTCAGGCTGATACCGTCGGTGTCTTTCAGATCGAATCGCGTGCACAAATGAGTATGTTGCCGCGACTCAAACCGCGTTGCTTTTACGATCTAGTTGTCGAAGTTGCCATCGTACGACCTGGTCCGATTCAAGGTGGGATGGTGCACCCTTACCTGAGGCGACGACAAGGTCTGGAAGCTATCGTCTACCCAAGTCCTGCCGTACGTGAAGTCCTGCAGCGCACCTTAGGCATACCGATTTTTCAAGAGCAAGTCATGAAAATCGCCATGGTCGCGGCCGGTTTCAATGCAGGTCAAGCTGACGCGCTACGTAGATCGATGGCTGCTTGGCGACGTAAAGGCGGTGTCGACCAATTTCGAACTCGTTTAATCGATGGCCTACTGGTTAATGGATACACCCCAGAATTTGCAGACGCGATTTTCAAGCAGATTGAAGGCTTCGGAGAGTACGGATTTCCTGAAAGTCATGCAGCAAGCTTTGCTCTTTTAGCCTATGTGAGTGCTTGGCTCAAATGCCATGAGCCTGAAGCTTTTCTGGTGGCGCTACTCAATGCACAGCCCATGGGCTTTTATGCGCCTTCACAGTTGATACAAGATGCACGTCGTCACGGAGTAAAGGTCCAGCCAGTCGATGCTGAGCTGAGCATGTGGGACTGTACGCTTACACGGCCACTGCCAGGGACACGTCCTGCGGTACAGCTGGGTTTTAACCAGATAAGTGGATTAGAGCAGGCCTCAGCACGTCTCATTGAACAAGTTCGCAGCAAAGCGCCTTTTTTAGATCTCCAGGATTTCGCGCAGCGCACGGGGCTCAACCACAGCTCGTTGCAAAAGTTAGCGCAGGTCGGTACGTTTGATCGCTGGTCTGCGCATCGTCGACATGCTGCCTGGGAGGTAACAGGTCATATCGCAAGCAAAGGTTTGCTGCGTGAAGCGCCCATCCAAGACGATATCGCAGTCGATCTGCCACCACCTAGCGAAGCCGAAAACATGCTCACGGATTACCGTCAGCTCGGCTATACGCTCGGACGTCACCCCCTTGCTTTGCTGCGCGAGAAATTAAATGGTCTGCGGTTTTGCTCGGCCCAAGTACTGAACGACCTCGATAATGGTCGACTCGCGCGTGCCTGCGGGCTCGTGACGCTTAGACAGCGCCCTCCTACGGCTAACGGTATCTTATTCATCACCCTTGAAGATGAAACGGGTTGCGTCAATGTGATTGTGCGCGCCTCACTACTAGAACGGGAGCGCCAAACTCTTTTACATGCGCCTCTCCTCGGTGTGGTGGGCGTTTGGCAGCAGGTGCAAGGCGTCAAGCATCTATTGGCGGGCCGCCTTGAAGACCATACGAGATTATTACGTACGCTCAAGCTCAGGCACACTCTATAATTCAGCTGTTTCCAGTCACTTTTTTCGGAATGCAAATCATGTCAGATCTAAAATTGCGCCTCGCGAATGCCGTGAAAGATGCTATGCGCGCTAAAGCCTCTGAACGCCTCAGTACCTTGCGTTTTTTGCAAGCCGCAATTAAGCAACGCGAAATCGATGAGCGTAAAGAATTAAGTGATGCAGAGGTTGTCGCAATCATTGAAAAGCAAGTCAAGCAACGTAAGGAATCCATCGCTGCGTTTGAACAGGCAGGACGAACCGAAACCGCTGCACAGGAAACAGCTGAAATGGCGGTCCTAAAGGAATTCCTGCCCCAGGCAGCAAGCGAGGCCGATATTGCAGCAGCCATCGACGGCGCACTCGCCGAAGTGCAAGCACAGGGTGTGACCGGCGCGCCTGCTATGGGCAAGGTCATGGCTATTTTGAAACAAGCGCTTGCAGGACGCGCAGACATGTCTGCGCTTTCCGCTCAAGTCAAAGCAAAGCTCAGCTGACGCGTGAAGGCGACTACGCCTTCACCTTCAGAACCTTAAACGCAGCGGATGCCTTAGCAATCAACTTCCCGCTCGTATCCAGAATTTCACCTTCACAAAACGCAATTGAGGCGCCGCGTCTGATACAGCGCGCCTCGATCGTGAGATCCGTCATGGCGGGCTCGATGCAGCTCGTATGCATATCAATCGTTGCCATCCCGATTCCTAACGGATCGTTCGCCCGACCGGCTGCGCTGAGTGTGAAGTCCAAAATACTCATGAGTGCGCCACCATGAATATGGCCACGACTATTTAACAACTCGTCGCGCATGCGAAGCCGTGTAATCGCACGATCGTTCTCGCA
>JACCDZ010199752.1_pt1 | contig 11663 bp, 12 predicted proteins | sample 7449551 | NCBI WGS metagenome assembly JACCDZ01 (sample SAMN15323452, study PRJNA562643) | freshwater metagenome | isolation source: river surface water | place: USA:Blue River Watershed | collected 2017-08-18
CTGCCCGATGGAGGAAGACGCCTACGGCATCCCCAAACCCAAAGACACCGAAGTCATCGTGCCCACCTTGCTGTTTGTGCCCTGCGTGGGCTATGGCATTGGCGGCTACCGCCTGGGCTACGGCGGCGGCTTTTACGACCGCACCCTGGCCACCTTGCAGCCCAAGCCCTTCACCGTGGGCCTGGGCTACACCCACGGGTTCCTGGATGAGCTGGAGCCCGAAGACCACGACGAGCCCCTGGATGCGATCCTGAACGACAACGGGGTGGTCTGGCCTGTTTGAGCCAGACCTGAAAAAAAGCCATGGCACGACCCAAATCCGCCACCCACGACATCAAGCGCGACGCGATCCTCGACATTGCGGCGCAGTGCTTTGCAAAGTTCAGCTACCCTGCGGCCAGCATGAACGAGATCGCCACCGCCTGCGGCACCTCCAAGGCGCGGCTGTACCACTATTACGACAGCAAAGAGGCGATCCTGTTTGACTTGCTGGACCGCCACACCCAGCGCTTGCTGGCCTTGATTGCCCAGACCGAAGCCCATGCCCAGCGCAAAAACCTGGACGAACGGGCCACCTTGCACGCCTTGGTACGCGCGTTTTTGCAGGAATACGAAACCTCGGCCACCCGGCATGCGGCCTTGCTCAACGACACACAGTTCTTGAGCGATGCGCCCAACCCCGATTTGGCTGCGCCCCCTGTATCGCCTCGCGACCTCATCCTCAACCGCCAGCGCGACATCGTGGCCGCCATGACGCGTTTCATGAAGCGCGCCTACCCCGAGCGCTTGACCCCGGCCAACCAGACGGCGCTGACCATGATGCTGCTGGGCATGATCAACTGGACCTTCACCTGGCTGCGCCCCGGTGGCCCCATCAGCTACGCCGCCTTTGCCGAAGAGGTCATTGCCATGCTCGAAAAAGGTCTGGGTCAGCCCCATTGAATGGCCCTTCGGATTCAACAATCCGTAATGCATTTCGTTTAGGTAAAATCAAGCCATCCATTGACCGGAGAAGTTTCCATGTCCCAATCAGCTGCCAAGACCCCCGTCAAAGCGTTCGCCAGCCAGGCCGACCTGAGCGAAAAAAAGATCACTTTCGAGCAACTCAGCAAGCACTGCTGGGCCTACACCGCCGAGGGCGACCCCAATTCGGGCGTGATCATCGGTGACCGCTTCATCATGGTCAGCGACGCCACGGCCACACCCGCCATGGCGCAAGACCTGATCCAAAAGATCCGCACCGTCAGCGACCTGCCCATCAAATACGTGCTGCTGACCCACTACCACGCGGTGCGCGTGCTGGGCGCCTATGCCTATGCCGCCGAAGGCGCGACCGAAATCATATCCAGCGAAGGCACTTTGGACCTGATCAAGGAACGTGGCGCGCAAGATATGAAGAGCGAGATGGAACGCTTTCCGCGCCTGTTCCGTGGTGCCGACAGCATCCCCGGCCTGACCTGGCCCACCATGGTGGTCGGTGGCGGCAACCCCACCAAGGGCGAAGTGCCCGGCAAGCTCAGCATCAACCTGGGCGGCGTGGTGGTGCAGATCTGGCATCCCGGTCCGGGCCACACCCGTGGTGACACGATTGCCTGGGTGGAAGAAGAAAAAGTGCTGTTCTCTGGCGATCTGGTCGAGTACGAAGCCGGTGTGTACACCGGTGATGCGCAACTGGAAGAGTGGCCTGCCACGCTGGAAGCGCTGCGCGCCCTGAAAGCCGAGTTCATCGTGCCCGGTCGTGGCGAGGCGATGAAGGGCAACGCCAACGTCAACAAGGCGCTGGACTACACCAAGCTGTGGGTCGAGACCCTGTTCAAGGCGGGCAAAGAGGCGGTGGCCGGCAAGATGGACCTGAAAGCCGCCATGACCCACACCCGCAAGAGCATGGACCCGATCTTTGGCCATGTGTTCATTTACGAGCACTGCCTGCCGTTTGACGTGACCCGTGCTTACGACGAAGCCAGTGGCATCAAGAACCCCCGCATCTGGACCGCCGAGCGCGACATGGAAATGTGGAAAGCGCTGCAAAGCTGATCTGTTCAGCGTTCTTGCCGGAGTGGGCATCGTCGGACCTGAAGTTGCCGGCCTACAAATTTTTCACAGGTCGGCGGCTGAATGGATGGCTAACACTTTGAATAGATGGCTGTCATCCCGGACTTGATCCGGGATCCATCGCCCCCACACCTGGACCCCGGATCAAGTCCGGGGTGACAGTGAAGGGCTTTTCCGGCTCACCTCAAGGCCTGATCAAATCCCGCAGATCTTGCTCATAAGCCCGCAATCGGCGGGCTGCACGCTGGCGCTGCTCGGGGCTGGCGCTGTTGTGCAGTTGGGCCAGGTTCTCGCAGCCTTGTTGGATCATTTTTTGCACCACCGCGCGTCCAGTGGCGTCAGGTGGTGCCATCCACTGATCCCATACGGCCCACAAATCAGCCTCCACCTGCGCGAGGGCCGAGGCCTTGCTTTGAGATGCTTTTTGCAGTGCAGACATCAAGGCCTGATGCCTGCGCAAGCGGTCTCGCTGCCCCCATTCGGGCGTCCAGGCGGACTGCAGCAACTGCGCTTTGACCATCGCGCTTTGTGCCGCAGTCAATGACCCGTAAAAATCGCTGTAGCGCTCCACGGCCTTGCTCTGGCGGCGCTCCAGTCGTTCGCTGGCGCTGCCTTGCATCCATTCCTTTTCCCACTCCTGGTTTTTGCGCGTCCAGTACTGGTTCAGGTGATTCAATTGTTCGGGCCTCAACATCATGGTGACCGGCGCGGCCAGGCTCACGGTTTTCCGCATCGTCCGATCGAGGGCTTTGTCAACTTCATCCCAAGCACTGCACACCTGTTGCGCCTGCATGGGCTCGGCGCTTTGCGCTGCCAGGCGTTTGAGCAGGTCGGCATAAGCGGGCAACTCCTCGGTGCGGTGCCAGCGGTGCAGTTGTGCCAGCACATCCTTGGTCTGAGCGGTTTGTGCATCGCTGAAAGACACCGCGCTATCCAGCCACCAAAACGACAAGCTCGGCAGCTGTTGGTAACCCAGCTTGATGGCGCTGCAGCCCTGCAAGCAGAGCACCAGCATCAACACGATCCAGCGCGACATGAACACTCCTGAAGTCATCCAAGCGATTGTCCGTCCAATTCACAAGCCCTTGCGGGTGTGCGTGTGTGTTGCCGTACCCTGTCAGAAAGGGGCTGGAATGACTGGCGATAATTGAGCCCATAAGTAAACGGACCCATCGAAAGATTGCCATGACCCGAGTTGATTCCCAGCCTGTTGATGTTGTTGTGATGGCCGCAGGCAAAGGCACCCGCATGAAAAGCCGCGTGCCCAAGGTCTTGCAGCGTCTGGCCGGTGTGCCGCTGGTGCAGCACGTGCTGAACACCGCCGCGCAATTGCAAGCCCGCTCGGCCGTGGTCATCACCGGCCACGGTGCTGACCAGGTCGAGCCTTTGTTGCTGGCCCCGGGCCAGGTGCTGGCGGTCCAGTGCGTGCGCCAGGAGCCACAACTGGGCACCGGTCACGCCGTGCAGCAAGCCGTGCCCGCGCTGGCCGATGACGGCATCGTGGTCATCCTCTCGGGCGATGTGCCCCTGACCCAAGCCAACACCTTGCAGGCTCTGATCGCGCAGTGCGGCGGCGACAAGCTGGCTCTGCTCACCATCGACTTTGCCGACCCCACCGGTTATGGCCGCATCGTGCGCCAAGGTGATGTCGTACAAGCCATCGTCGAACAAAAAGACGCCACGGAAGCGCAGCGCCAGATCCATGAGGTGTACAGCGGCATCATGGCCGTGCCTGCACGTTTGCTCAAAGCCTGGCTGGGGCGCTTGGATAACCAAAATGCCCAAGGCGAGTACTACCTGACCGACGTGGTCAAGTTCGCCGTGGCCGATGGCGTGCCTGTGTTGGCCCACAAAATCACCGATGCCTTGCAAGTGGCCGGCATCAACAGCCCGGTGCAACTGGCCGAGCTCGAGCGGGCTCACCAACTGCGTCAGGCCCATCGCCTGATGGAGCAAGGCGTGCGCCTCAAAGACCCCGCCCGCTTTGATCTGCGCGGCCAGCTGACTTGCGCGCAAGACGTCGAGATCGACGTCAACTGTGTGTTTGAAGGCCGTGTGAGTTTGGGCGAAGGCGTGAAGATCGGCGCCAACTGCGTGATCGCTAACTGCACCATAGAAGCCAGTGCCGTGATCCACCCCTTCACCCACATCGACGGCGAAAAGCTCGGCGTCACGGTGGGCGAGGGTGCCCTGATCGGTCCATTTGCCCGACTGCGCCCCGGCGCGCAACTGGGTGCCGAGGTCCACATCGGCAATTTTGTGGAAGTGAAAAACTCGACCATGGCCAAAGGCGCCAAGGCCAACCACCTGGCCTATCTGGGCGATGCGACGGTGGGCGAGCGGGTCAACTACGGTGCGGGCAGCATCACCGCCAACTACGACGGTGCCAACAAACACCGCACCGTGATCGAAGCCGACGTGCACATCGGCAGCAACTGCGTGCTGGTGGCCCCCGTGACCATTGGCGCAGGCGGCACTGTGGGCGGTGGCTCGACCATCACCAAGAGCACTGAACCCGGTGCCCTGAGTGTGGCGCGCGGCAAACAAGTGAGTATTGCCAATTGGGCTCGGCCTCAGAAAAAGCCCAAAGCTTGACCCTTGTGGAGTCTGGCTTTGTGCCCCATGGCCCAACGGCAAGGAGGCAAAGCTATCATTGTTGACCTGCTGCGCAAATGGCTTGCCGTTCGTGCACACCCACAAAGATTTGACCGGGACATATTTCCATGAGCCGCCTCGTTGACAACGAAAAGAAAAAAGCCCTGTGCGCCCGATTGGCACGCATTGAGGGCCAATTGCGCGGCCTGCAGCGCTTGATCGAGAGTGACGCCGATTGCGAAAAAATCGCGCAGCAGATGGCTGCCTCTCGCAAAGCGCTCGACAAAACCTTTTTCTCGATGGTCGGCTGCATGATCGAACAAGGCGATCAGTCCGCCGAGCATGTGGCTGACATGTTGACCAAATTTGCCTGAGGTGTTGTTATGAACCCCATTCAGTTGTTTGACCCCGCTTCGTCCACCTACACCTATGTTTTGTTTGATGAGGTCAGCCGCGACGCCCTGATCATTGACCCAGTAGCCGAGCAATTGCAGCGCGACCTGAACATCTTGCGCGAATACGGCCTGACCTTGCGCTGGGCCATCGAAACCCATGCCCATGCCGACCATGTGACCAGTGCCGGGCTGTTGGTCGAGCATGCGGGTGCCCGCTCAGCCGCGCCGGAGGGCTGCGACATCGGCACTGCTGCCGTGCAACTCCAAGGCGGGCAAAGCCTGACGTTTGGCGCGCAAAGCGTGCAAGCCCTGCACACGCCGGGGCACACCGCAGGCAGCATGTGCTTTGTCTGGCAGCACGGCTCAAGTCGTCACGTGTTCACGGGCGACACTCTGCTGATCAACGGCTGTGGCCGCACGGACTTTCAGTCTGGCAGCCCCGAAGCCCTGTACCACAGCCTCACGCAAGTGCTGTTTGCCTTGCCCGACGACACCACCGTCTGGCCCGGTCACGACTACCAGGGCTGCACGCACAGCAGCATCGGCGCAGAAAAGCAAAACAACGCCCGCGTTGCAGGCAAAACACTGGCTGAATTTGTGAGCATCATGAACAAGCTAAATCTGCCCAAACCCCAGCGCATTGACGAAGCTGTGCCCGCCAACCGGGTGTCAGGCCTGCGCCACGACGCTGGTGGCGAAGAGTTCATGGCCGTGCGCCCCGCTCAAGGCTATGCGGGTGATGTCAGCCCCCAACTGGCTTGGGCTTGGGTGCGGGCGGGCGAGGCCGAGCTGGTGGACGTGCGCACCGACGCCGAACGCGCCTGGGTCGGCTTTGTGCCCGATGCCCATGCGCTGGCCTGGAAGCAATGGCCCGGCATGGCGATGAATCCGGAATTTGACACGGCCATTCAGGCCCTGGGCGCCGGCGGCAAGAAACTGGTGTTGCTGTGCCGCAGTGGTGTGCGCTCCATAGCAGCCGCGCAACGCGCCACCGAGCTGGGTGTTCAGGCCTACAACATCCTGGAAGGCTTTGAGGGTGACCCTGACGCTCATGCCCACCGAGGCCTGACCGGCGGCTGGCGCATGCGCGGTCTGCCTTGGCGGCAAAGCTGACTTATTAATATAGGCCAAAGCCCTGTGCGGGCTTGGCAGGTTTTAAATCCGGTGCGCGACCGTCGTCATCACTTTGGCGGCGGCTTGCATCAGGCCCTTGATTGGACCAGGCAACTCCACCGCCCCGGCTTTTTGGGCCATCTGGGCGTGAGCGATTTCATCGGCTTTCATTTGCGCCACGATGGCCCGTGAGGCACTGTCGGCGGCGGGCAGCCGGTCTATGTGGCTTTGCAGGTGGGCTTCCACCTGGCGCTCGGTCTCGACCACAAAGCCCAGGCTCACCCGGTCGCCCCCCAGCTTGCCTGCGGCGTAGCCAATGGCAAAGGCACCGGCATACCAAAGCGGGTTGAGCAGCGAGGGGCGGTCGTTCAGCTCATTCAAGCGTTGCTGCGTCCAAGCCAAGTGATCGGTCTCTTCACGGCTGGCCTCGGCCAGCTTGGCGCGCAAAGCCGGGTCCTGACAAGCCAACGCCTGGCCGGTGTAGAGCGCCTGGGCGCATACCTCGCCCACATGGTTGACCCGCATCAGCGCGGCTGCTTCTCGGCGCTCGGCGTCGGTCATTACCAACTCGGCCGTGGCTGATTTTGGCGTGGGTCGGCTGGCGCGGGGGGCGGCCCACAAAGTGCGCAAGGCGCTGTCGGCAGCAAGGATCAAGGCATTGAGGCTCATGAGAGAAGTTTACCTATGACAAACCCGTGGGCATATTTCTTGAATTGGTGAAAAAGCAAATTCCAATGCATTTGTTTGACTCATTTCGCATCAGGTGTTGCATTCAGCAAGCGCTAGAAGTTATTGAATTTAATAGAAAAACCCCAAAAAATGATCGCCAGTAAAGGGTTCACCCTTGGGTTTGTTGCATTGGTGCAACGAAATGCCCTTTTCTTTGCCAAATTTCTTGGCGAAGCCCGAACCGTCTGGTGCAATACAAGCAACCTTCTTGATTGGGGGTTGGCTCAGAGTTTCGTTTGGCGAAGATCGCTGGCTAAATTCTCTGGACCCTTGTTTAACCTTGGAGAAACTTGCAATGAAAAAATCTCTGATCGCTCTGGCTGTTTTGGCAGCTTCTGGCGCTTCCTTCGCACAATCTTCCGTGACCATCAAGGGCACGTTCGATCCTTCTTTCGTTAGCCAAAAAGACACATACGGCAACGGCAACAGCGTGACCAACACCGGTCTGCAAAACAACCGTCAAGGTACTTCGCAGGTCACTTTCCTGGGTACCGAAGACCTGGGCGGCGGTCTGAAGGCCTCTTTCCTGATCGAAAGCGACTTTGATGCCACCAAACAAGGCAACACCAACTTCGGTTCCAAAGGCGGTGAAACCTACGTAGGTCTGTCTGGCAACTTCGGTTCCATCAAGCTGGGCGCTCCCAACGCTCCCACGCTGACCACGCAATCTGCGGCCAATCCCTTCAGCACGAAAATTGGTGGCGGCTTCGGCGCCATGAACGCTAGCCACGTGCGTAACGACAATACCATCCGTTACGACACCCCCGTGTTCAGCGGCTTCTCTGCTGCAGCGGCTTACAGCAGCAAAACCAAGAACTCTTCTGACGTCGTGACCACCGCCGATATCACCGACATCGGTTTGTTCTACGCTAATGGTCCTCTGGCTCTTGGTTACACCAACTACAAGGTCAGTGGTATCAGCGGCGCAGCAAACAACGTGCAAAACAATGCCTACGTGACTTATGACCTGGGCATGGCCAAGATCGGTGCCGGTTACTACACCGAGAAAGACGGTGCAGCTGCATCCGCTACCGTCGCTTCGGGCTTGACCGACAGCAAGGCTTACAACGTGTCGATTTCCGTGCCCCTGGGTGCTACGACTCTGATGGCTAACTATGGCAAGAAAGATGACCGTTCTGCCGCGAACAATGACCGTACTGTGGGCGCCATCGGTGCCAAGTACGACCTGAGCAAGCGTACCAGCGTGTATGGCCGCCTCGTGTCTGACAAGATTGACGGTTCTGTGAACGCAGCTCTGGTCGCCAAGTCGACCTACACCATCGTTGGTCTGCAGCACAACTTCTAATTCCCACGCTGTCGCAAGACAGTTTGAGACTTAGAAACCAAAAACCCACCGTGGCAACACGGTGGGTTTTTTATTGCCTGCGCGGCGTTGCTGACGCAGTCATCAACTACCCGTAACGTCCAGTCGCTGGACGTTCATGGCTCCAAGAGGTCATCGTCTGGATGCTGGACGATCAGCGAAGGATTGCTCTCAAACATGGGTTGCCATAATCCTGAAGCTACTGCCGCTGCCATTTTTTGCTGCTGCGCTGGACGCCAAACTATGGGCGTGTCCAGTGGCTGAACGCTGGGAAATACGCCAACAGCAGCGTTGGCCGCGAGATTGTTGGCACGCACCAACATTCGCGAAACAGCCACCTTCATCCCGTTGACACGCTTGGCCGCACGTTCAGCGTTGTCAGTGACCTGGGGCATGCAGCTTCGCACCAATCGCAGCTCCTTGCCTATTTGATACAGGCTTTTGCTGCCCTGAGCCTGCCCTATTTTCTCCACTGTGCGCCCGTCACGCGATTGGTAGTGCAGTCGCCAAACGGCATAGGCTGACTCGATTACGTCCTGCCTGATCCCTATGAGTTTGGCTAACTTGCGCTGGGCGCTACTGGTGCGCTGAACTTCCCGTTCGGGATGCTGGCGGATGAGCTTGCGGACTTGGCTGATGATGGTGCGTTCAGTCAGGTTGACTGGAATTTCCAGCAACAAATGGCGTTCCCACTCTCTGCTTAGCTGCATATCGTGTGGATTGATTTCACGCACAGCAGGTAGCGCCACCTGTTCACTAAACAGTGCCACCCCCCGTTTGTTCCACCACTGCTCAAAGGTCATCTCATAGACCTTGCCGAAGTCACGGTACATGTCTCGCAGGCGCATGTCATCGGCTACGCCCCTGCGCTGGCACACCCACCAATAGTCTTTACTGAGCCGCAAATAGGCCCACCACCAGTAGTAGGGACTGTGTTGTGCGTCATTAAGTAGTAAATCGTCGCGCCTGTAGCGGAAACGGCGCATGCCCTTGAAGACCAGTTGTTCGGTATTTTGCTCCATGTGTTTATCTTACCGTTAACAGATAAAAGACGAAAAGGCATGTTATCTGATACCGATGGGACTATTCGTTTGTCGGCAGCGAGCAAACAAAAAGCAAGTGGCCTGAAAGCTCCGTCGACAGCTCATCTACTTAAAGGAGATTGATATGAGCAAGCAAATGACTGAAGAGCAAAAGCGGATCAGCGCAGCTAACGCAAAAATGAAGCGGGAAAACAAGAAAGAATTCAATGCAGCGGTCAAAAAGTCCAATGCGGAAGGCTTTGCTGTTTCCATCGTCCAGCAACTGGACGTTCTGTCTGCACGTCGCGAGCAATGGGAGGCAACGGACTACAAAAAGGCTAATGAAGGGTTGTATGCCTTGTTGGCTGACTGCTTGGGTATCTTTCAGACGGAATTCTTGAAGGGTTCGGAAGACGATAAGAAGGCGCTGCGTGGCAGCTTGATGCAACGGCTGAAGGCAGAAGGCATTCGCGTGGTTGCATCGTCTACGACGTTGGCTATGTTGGCTCGCTACGTCTTTAACTCGGACCGCAAACGTGCACACGGCTACGGCTACGTGCTGGCTGCTGCTGTGTCTCACAAGGTGCAGGCTGTGGACTTTCCTGCATGGGTGGTGCAACAGGGTGGGCTTGAGGAAATCAAGCGGCAGATGGTTAAGTCCGAGCAGGCAAAGGCGCGGAAGGCTGCAGTGGACACGGCTACTGTGGAAGTGAAGGGTGAACTGGAGCTGAACACGCTGCAGCCTTTGGCTCACGTGGATCTGGAAGGGTTGACGGGCAACTACGCTGTTCTGCTGGCAAAGCCCAATGTGGCTGGCGGCGTGGACATCGTTGGCTCGCTCAGCGAGGTTAATGATGCTCTTGTTAACGCACTCATCCTGCGTATGGCTAAACAGCTTGCTACGAAAACGCAGGCTGATGCTGAGCTGGGTCGTCAAGTTGCAAAGGAGCAGGGCGACATGCTGGCTGCAGCTAATGATGTGCAGCAGCGCATGGTGGCGAATGGCTAAGGTGAATGGCAGGGGCATGCCCCCTGCCTATCTATATATCTAAGGAGTACGAAATATGAAATGCGAAATCAAATACGCACCAACGAATCTGGGCGAAGTGATCTATCCCAGTGTGGCTGTTGAACGGCGGATCAATGGCATTGCAGTCGGGCAGCTGGAAGGGCATGTGATGCTGCACGGTCCTAATGGGACTGGTAAAACGACGGTCGCAAAACTGCTGATTCAGGCTATTGGTGGTGCTGATGCGCGGCTGGAAGATTGGGATGGCGAGGAATTGCTGGCCAAACCTAAGCTGCGGGATTATTTGAAAAATGAAGCGGGGGTGGCGCGGCTGACAACTAGTGGCAAATTTTTCCTGCTGCTCAATGAATTTGACAACGCCAAAAAGGGTATCAACAAATTGTGGACGGCATTGGACGCTTGTGGTGACGGCGTGGTGGCCGTCATCACTACAAACGAGCCAATGGACGTGCATCGTAGCGTTCGCGATCGCTGTACGGTCATTGAAATGCCTGGCATTCCCGCGATTGCCGCCTTGCCTCGTGTGCAGTATGCGTTGCAATCTGAAGGGCTGCACCTGCCAGATCAGCAAGTCTTGCACTATCTGAAACCTCAAGAGCAATCGCGGAGCTTGAGGAAATACATGCGTGTTGCAGACGAATTGCTGTACCTGCACAGCAACAGCCTGTCGTTTCCTGCGTGGAGCGCTACGCCGACTGCATTCAAAGTTGTCTAACCATCGTCCAGTAACGGGACGTTCAAAAGCCCTGCAAGGCAACTTGCGGGGCTTTTTACTTGTTAGACCAATTCCACTGCGTTGCGCTTCATGTCGTCGTTCACGTCGATGTAGCGCTGCGTGACGGCAATGCTGCGGTGGCCAGCGAGACTGGCAAGCACACGCACCCCGATGCCCTTTGTGGCCAAGTTGGTGATGAACGTGCGGCGCATGGAATGTGATGTGGCCCCTGCGATGCCTGCCCGTTTAAATAGCCAGTAAAAGTGCTGCGTCAGTACGTTGGCCGTGAAGCGCTTGCGGCCTGAAGTGACGAATAGTGGGTCAGTCATTTTTATGTTCGGGCGCATGTCCAGGTAGGCCTGCAATTCATCGCGCAGCTTTTGCGGCAGGAATACTGTGCGCGGATGCCGCCCTTTAGTCTGTTCTGCAGAGAGACGCACCTCAGCTTTGACCGTACTGTCAGGGTTCATCACATCCCCAATGCTGAGACTGGCGATTTCGCCAACTCGCATGCCTGACCATGTGCCAGTTAGGAGCATGACGCGGTTTCGGAGGGGGAAACTGTGGTGTGAGATGTGTTCTAGAACCTGTTCAAGTTCTGCGGGTGTGAGTGTTTTTGCTTGTGCCATGTTGCTGTGTCCTTTTCATAAATAAAAACGCATGTACAAGCATGTTTTCTTTTGTCGAA
>JACCDZ010938509.1_pt1 | contig 11660 bp, 11 predicted proteins | sample 7449551 | NCBI WGS metagenome assembly JACCDZ01 (sample SAMN15323452, study PRJNA562643) | freshwater metagenome | isolation source: river surface water | place: USA:Blue River Watershed | collected 2017-08-18
ATTTATTATCAAATTGCATATAAGAAGAATATATTTTATTATTCTTATTTATATATTCATTAATGAACCTATCATATATCATTTTCCTACCTTTTGATGAATCAAGAGCTGCGAAAATTATACCTTCTGGTTTAATATTATTTAAAATAAAAAGTAAAGATTCTTTTATAGTAGGAATGACTCTTATGAAATTATTAGATTTATCATTAATTAATTCAGTAGAATATGTTTCGCCTTTTTTAATCTTAAATTTAAATGTCAAAAAATCATTTAACGTATATTCTGCTATAATTTTATATTCTATATCATTTATAATAAAAATACCCGTAATAAAAGGTTCATTATAATCCCATGTTATTTCAACGGGATTATTGAAAACCTCTATTAACTCCAACATTTTATCTTTAAAACTTTTTATATTTTTCACTATACATTAATAACTATACCATTAATTAAATCTAAAAGTTCTCTTTGTCTCCAAAATATTTTTTTATCAGCTTCATCAAAACTCATAAATCGAGCTTCATCAATCTCTCTTTTATCTAATTTATCACTATCAATAGTTTCTGCTATCATACCAATGTCTGATAATTTTTTAATTTTTAAAACCGCATAATGAAGTTTTTTATATGCTCTGTTTTTAGTATTTCTATAAGTTATAGTATTCCATTCAATGTTATTAGGTATAACATCCTTTTTAATTTCTAAACCTATTTCTTCTTTAGTTTCACGTATAGCACAATCTAAAAAAGTTTCATCCCTTTCTATCTTACCTTTAGCAATACCCCACATATCCCCTCCTTGTTTAGAAGGATGTGATAATAATATTTTATTATTCCACAATATTACAAACCCTACTGAATTAACCATAACATAATATCTTTTTTTATAGATATCCAACAAATATGCTAAATATCTTTATATTTTCCAAATTTTAATACAATTTAAATTCTATATAAACAATATTATTAGTTTTATCATATAAAACCTGTACCGCATCGTTTAAAATTATATTATTTCTTGTTTTATTTTTTTCATCGTTAGGTCGATTAGATATAGACCAAAAACCACCTATAAATTTACCACTACTATCCGTCTTACCCGCATTCATATATTTATCTGCTAAAATTTTTGCTAAAAACTTATTAGTATTATCGGGACATTTTATTCTCAAAATACCGTTAAATATGAAATTTGTATCCCACATCTCTAAAATCGTTTTATCTACCCAAGGTGTTAAAGAAGCATCACTATTAGAATATTTTAAATTATCCTCCCATAAACTATAAAAAACACCGTTAGAACCACCACCTCTTATTTTTGTACCATTTTCAACCGTAATATCTTTATGAATAATATTGCTTGTTTTTAATTGATTAACTACTTCCAAACCATTTACAGTAGGAGGTAATGTAGAAGCACTCGTAGAATTAATCATTCTTACTATATTCTCACTTTTTCTTAATTCATCATCTACAAATTTTTCTAAATCTTTTAATTTTTTCTCTAAAACATCATTAGCGTTTTCATCGCCTAACAAATCTAAGAATTCATCTCTTCTAAACATTATTTAAATTATATTTTCTTATTTATTAGGATTTCACCTCTCTTATCACTACTTTTGTAAAAGAATTTAAAATAAATGTTGAATTTTTTAAAAGCGGTTTTTAATATTAAAAAAAGTTATAAAATAACAGGATATATCTATTTAGATAGATTTAATAATCCTGTAGATTTTGAAACTAACAGAAATACCATACTGAAAACACTCGAAATTAAAGAAATCAACGAGATAAAAGCAATAGAATCCGCAAAAACTATATTTAAATCCAATTATCCCCAAATTAACATAAAAATATATTATAAAATAGTATCTATATAGTATATCATAATCTTGTATGTTTTTTGTTTTAAAAAATAGGTAAAAATATTTTTTATAATTTTTCTGTATATTATTTTTTTTCGTTTTTTGTGATAAATTTCATTTTTATGAAATAATATATAACAAAAAATAACAATATACAATGGCAAATATAAACATTGCAGATTTTAAGAGACCTGGTATCTATATCAGAGAGATTGATGCTTCGGTACGTCAAATACCTGCACAGACAGAATTGATTAATTTGGTAGCAGGGTTTTCAAGAAAAGGACCTGTTAACAAACCTATATTAATCACCACACCGCAACAATTCGTGGAAATATTTGGTGATATTGATAGATTAATGGAAAAAAGAGGTTGTTTCTTCCATAGAACAATACTAAACATCTTGAGAAATTCTCCTGTATGGGCGTTAAATTTATTAAAAACAGATGACACATTAGACCAAATAGATTGGAAAACTATATCTGTTGCATCAAATGTAAATAATTCGATAGTTAAGAAAGCACCATATTCAGCATTCTTCGATAGAGCAGATTTTTGGGAAAGAGATACAGAATCATTCTTAGCAGCAGCTAATGATAATTTAGATGATAATAGACAAATCATGCATATTACTAATATGTCTGATAAAAAAGTTTCAGTCTTTATTTATAAAGCTTCTGTTGAAGGTTATAACGATACTTTAGATATATTCTATGGTGGTATTAATAACGTGCCTTTATATTTAGACCCTAAAGACCAAGCAAAAGATTATATAGTATCTATGTTAATAGTACAAGGTGATTGGTCTGATTATAATACTCTATCTGTTGATTCAAGATGGGGTAAATATTTTAATAAAAAAGGTTTAATTAAAGAACAAGTAGGCAACTTTACTAATGACCCTGCTGTAACAGTTTTAAAATATTATGCAGATTTATCAATAGTTCCTTATTTTAAGGATTTAAATGGTAGAGATGTTTTTATAGAAACTGTCGTAAATAGAGATACTGATAGTCATGGCATATTCTTAGCATATGATATCGATAAAGTTGAAAGTACCGAATATAGAACAGGTTTATTAGATTTAATAGGTTCAAATTTAGTAGGTAGCGAGAAAAGTATTATCGATTATTTATCATATAATGAAACTATAAGCGAAAATGTTTTATTTAAAACTGTTGTTCTTGATAGACAAGGTAACGCTTTTGGTAAAAATTTAGAACATGAAGCTAAATATTACGGAACACCTATATTTACCCAAAATACAGGAGCAGGTTCTACAGAAGTTACACTATCGGGTATAACAACATTTAATTTAAATAATAAAGATGTTGCTTTAGATAACGATTTCTCAACAGTAGATATACCAAATGTAAATATTGGGAAAATAAGAAAAGATACTATTTATTTAGACGATAACGGTATGGTAGGTACTATACAAGGCTTTGAAGTAAGTAATCAAACAACATGGTCTAATGTACCTTTAAAAGCGATTACAAACGGTTTAATGCCTATTGGTATCGTTGGTGTAGGTGAACAATCTTCTTCAGGCTCAAGTGCAGGTTTAGCTATTGAATATATCAGTACAATTCCTAATGTTAAATGGGGATTAGGAACATTCGAAACAATCATTAATACTATCGTAACACCCGTTTCTTTAGGAAGCACTTGTGGTACTTCGGGTACTGCTTTTTGTGGTTATACAAACTCTACATCATTTATAGTAACAAATATTACCAATGATATAGCAATATCATATAACGGTATAAACGAAATTAAATTTGAGTTTACAGGTACTAAAAATTCAGACCCTGATACGAATTATAGAAAGACTATATTGAATAAAATTTTCTCTGATTTACAGTCACATTTAAAATCAGGTCTATCTATCTTAAAAGATAGTAGCAATAATAAAGTGACTATTAATAATTTTACATTTAATACTAACGGAAGTTCAAACAAATCTTTAACGATTAATGTTTCTCCTTCTATAAATATTAATAGAACAGATGATGCTCGTATATTCTTTGTAGATGATGAACAAATTTTCGAACCTACTTCGGGATTCGTATCATTAGGATTAAGAACAAATCCAATCGCTTCAACAACGGGATTTGGTCACGGTGTAGCAGCTATCAACTCTGATTTTTATAAAGCGTTTGATAACGGTATGATAAATTCAGGAGACTACTTCTACCCTAATTTATTCGAACATAAATTTGGTAGAGTAGATTTCTATTCTTTAGCGGGTAACGATTATATTACTTTATGGTATAATTCGGGAGAAATTGACCCTACTAAATTATTTACTAATAGAAAAATAAGAGTATTCGGAACTACTGCGAATGATACAATATTTACTATTTTAAATAATAGCGGTGAAATCGGTTTCCAATTAGGCGATTATGATACAAGATTAGATTTAATAGTTAATGAAAATATTACAACCGAAACAGTTTTAAATTCATCTGTTACAATAAGCGGTGCATCAGAATCAGACAAGAGATATTTAAAAATGTACTTCATCGGAAGTTCATTATATGTCGATTTCACACAAGATTCTACACTCGTAGGTGTTAATGGTTTAGATACAACTGAATACGATTTGGGTGATATAAGAGTATTCTCTGATATCGGAAGCTTTAAACAAACTTTAGAAATCGAATCTGTATTAGAAAGTAATAAAATTTTAATCAGTGGTGCAAGATACGGTGAAGTTAAAATAGGTGACTATTTACAAGCATACGTAGACCCTACTACATTAAGAGCAGGCGAAGTTCCTCGTAAATTAACAAGAATAATCGACAAAAGAGCATATTCAGGTGACCCATCATTATCACAAATTAAAACTGATGCAGCTATAGATGTGATATCTTTTGGTAGTGATAAACAAACATATCGCTATACCACAATGGAAGATTATGTAAAAACTTACAAATCTATAACATTGGGTGGATTTAAAATGAGAGAAGATTCATTACCTAACGGTAGTGAACAAAGACAATCTGAAATTTTAAATTTATTAGCAGTTAACACACCAATATTCAAAGGTTTGATAAATAGAAATAAATTATCTTGGAGATATTTAGTGGATTGTTGGGGATTAGGTTTAACTTCAAACTCTAAACAACAATTTGTAGACTTATGTGGTGAAAGATTAACAGCATTAGGATTATTAAATATGCCTTCTGCAAAATCATTCAAAAAATCAACTTCTCCATCATTCGTTGACCAAGACACTAAAGCGTTAAACACTGCGTTTATTCGTCAAGGTGGAGACCCTTCTACAAACCCATCATTCTTATATACATTTGGTGATGGTAAAGGTCAATCCAATGTTGCATACTTCTTCCCTTATGTAACTATAAGCGATAACAGTAGACCTCTTGATGTACCCCCTGCTTCTTATGTAACTAATACTTTCATGAGAAAACATACCACAAGATTAGCATCAGTTAAACCTTGGACAATTGCGGCGGGTATTAATGACGGTTTAATTACAGGTATAGGTAATGTTGAGATGGATTTAACTAACGAAGATATCGAAAACCTTAACTTAATGAACGCAAACCCTATCGTTTATAAAATGAATAGAGGTTTTGTTATCGAAACAGATAACACAGCACAAGTTTCTCCTCGTTCAGCTTTAAGCTTAACCCACGTTAGAGAAGTTTTAATTGAGTTAGAAAACGAAATGTATGAAATGTTGTTAACTTATCAATGGAGATTCAACACTAAAGAAGTTCGTGAAGAAATTAAAGCAAATGCTGATAGAATCTGTGAAAGATATGTTAGAGAAAATGGATTATTTGCATTCGTAAATATTATGGATGAATCTAATAACACCCCCGACATCATCGACGCTCAAATAGGTATTATAGATACGTATGTCGAGCCCATCAAAGGCATGGGAGTAATCGTAAACAATATCACAGTTCTTAAAACAGGTGATATTGCTGCGGGAGGTTTCCAAAACACTGTTGTATAATTTTTTTTTAAAGGAGCTTAAAATTTTAAGCTCCTTTTTTTATAAAAGCCTTATAATTTTTGAATATATATTCAAATTGTTTATTATATGAATTCGAAGGAATATTTTAAAAAAGAAGACAAATCAGGCACACTTTCAAAAGAAAAATTCGTTAAAAAAGATAAAATATCTGCTTATAACGATATCATAAACTATACTTCAAAAAATAATTTACACGAATTACGATTCAAGGAAATCGTTTATTTATATATTAATGATATAACAGAAATACCTAAATGTAAAAATACTAAATGTTTAAAAAAACCTAAATTTATAAATAAAACTTTGGGATATTTGAGTTTTTGTTCTAATAAATGTCAAGGAACATCAACAGAGATAAAAGAAAAAAGAAAAAATACGAATATAGAAATATATGGGACTGAACATCCAATCGAAATAATAGAAAAAAGAATAAAATCGTTTAAAAACAACATCGACGTTTGGAAAGAAAAATATAAAAAAACAACGTATACTTATTATAAAAATTTTTACAATAAATATGAAAATGAAACATTCAAAATATTAGAAACATATAAAAGTGAAATAAATAATCAAACTATTATTCATGCTGAATGTAACTTATGTAAAAACAATTTTAATATTAATTATCCTATATTTTTTCATAGATATAAAAATAATTATACAGTATGTATAAACTGTAATCCGTTAAACAATAATATTTCTTCTTTTCATTTAGATGTTTTAAATTTTATTAAAAATATATACTCTGATGAAATAATTATAAATGATAGGAACGAATTAAACGGAAGAGAAATTGATATATTTTTACCTAAGATGGATATTGGTATAGAATGTAATGGTTTATATTGGCATTCGGAACAATTCATACATAAAACATATCATCGAGATAAATACTTAGATTCTAAAAAAAATGATATTCGTTTATTTCAGATATGGGAAGATGATTGGAATTATAAAAAGATATTTTAAAATCCAAAATATCAGAAATTTTAAATTTATCAGAACATATAATTTCAGATAACACAACTATTAATTTAGTATGTGAAAAAGAGGCTCAAATATTTTTAAATGATAACTATTTATACGGTTTTGTTAAATCCGATTTTTATATAGGTTTATATCACAATAAAGAATTGGTTAGTATTATGACATTTAATACAATAGAAAATAAAAAGATGAAACAATATTTTGAATTATCGAGCTTTTGCAACAAATTGAATATGAATATTATAAATTCTCATTTAAAGTTGTTCACATATTTTTTGGAAAATTATTCACCTGAAAAAATAGTCACTAATAATATATTGGAGTGGAGCGAATGTGAAATCTATTCAAATTTAGGAATGGTATGTGATAATAAAATTCATATAAATAAATTTTACATGATAAATAATAAAAAAGTTAAATATTTAAAAAAACATACTAACAAAAGAGTTAGTATAATATGGTGTTGTGGTATAGAAAAATATATTTGGAAAATTGAAAATAATATATAGTTAAAATAAAAAATAAAAAAAAATGGATAAATACATAAAAAAATTCGAATCGTTTGTAAATGATTCAGAAGCAAAACAAACCGAAACAGAAATAATAACAACCACACGTGGAGATGTTATTGTTTCAAACAACGCAACAATTTCCACAGATGCAAGATATGCAGCAATGGAAGAAAATTCGAGAAGATATGTCATATATTCTAAACATATATCGGGAACATTAGGATATAATCCAAGACTTATAATCGCAACTATATTACCATTAAAATTAGAAGGAATTCCCGCTATTGAACCCGAATCTGACAAAGAATAAAAAAGGAGCTTAAAGCTCCTTTTTATCTTACTAAAAAAACGAAAGCAATAATTCCTAAAACAATTGTTATAATTATTAAATATATATAAAATTTATCTACATAAGTATAACAATATGTATATGATTCATTATTTGATAATTTTTTTTCTATTTCATAATATTTCTCGGAACTAATATTAACTTCTTCAATAACATTTTTATTTTTTATATAAATAAGATATTCATAACCATCCGAACTACTACATTGACATTTATCTTTATTTATCTTAATAACATTTTCACATATAGTAGTTTTTTTATTTTCGTAAATGAAAATATTATAAACACCTACCATAGTAGCTGTTAAAAATATCCAAAAAAATACCCAATCCCAAAAACTACTTCCAAACATATTTTCTATAAATCTATAGAAAGTTTTTCTTTTTTCATTTTTTAAGAATTCATTAAAATTACTCATATATTTTTTATTGTTTTTTAAAATGGAAAATTGGTTCATATTTAAATCCCTTATTCATAAGGGCTGATAAGCTCATTTTATAAGTTCTAATTAATTTAAAACCTATTTTTTCAGCTATATCAACCGTATCTTTTTCTAATTCGGGATATGTTTTGACATTTGCTATATTTATAACAAAGTTAGCATCTTTTTTCAAATATAAAAAATTTTTACTAATAATTTTTTCTAAAAATCCCTCTCTCCACTCATTTTTTGTTTTATACCTTATAAAACTCTGAGTATCTTCATATGAATATTCTTCAGTGTTGAAGTATGGTGGAGATGAAAACGATAAATCATATACATTATTTTCTAATTCCAAATCTTCAAAAGCCTTGTTATATAATTTAACATTTTTATATACAATAATTCTTTTATTTATCTCTAACAAAGAATTATACGTTTTAGTGCACGGGTCAGTACCTGTATAACTTTTAACTTTTTTACTCGATAAAGCCCCGAATAATCTACCACCATATCCACACGAAAAATCTAAAACATTCCCATCCCCTGAAAAATTATCATAAACCCATTTAGCAATTGTGGGTCTGAAATTAGAAACTCTATGTGTACCCGATACCCAAGATAATGCTTTCCTCATACCCGCATCCGACATATTACTACCAAATAATATCCTTTTATTAATAGCTTTCATAAACATTTCATCGTTTAAAAAAGCATCCATTGGTGTTGTGAAACTATGACACTTAGTTTCCCACATATGTGGCATAAAAAAATTGACAAAATTTAAACCCGTCATTACTTGTTTCAATTTATCATCTTCTTGTAAAATATAAGACGTATCATAATTACGCATTTTATAGATTTCTTTATCTATTTCTTCATCGCTTAATTTGAAATATGGAAAACCAACATCTCTATAATGTTTAAAAACATTCGTAGCAAATATTTTCAATTCATCATCACTATATTTTTTCCAAATTTTATTGTTTATAAAAATTTCATTTTCCATAATGTTTATATACTTTTTTTATAGAAATGTTTAACTTTATTTTTCTAAAAAATTAATAATCTTTAATAAAGTTTTCACATATTGTTTTTCTTTATAGTTTATTCTTAGTAAACCAATATTATTATCTCGACAATATAAATTCTTTATATTGTCACGTCTTTTTATAGATTCTAATCCCGTTACACCACCAAAAGCATCCACCGATTTAAAATGTTGTATACCATCAAACTCTATACATTTATTATATTTAGGTATATAAAAATCAAACATCAGATTCCCTATATCTTTACAATCATCAAATTTCATCTGTTGAACACAATCTATTTTTAAATAATCTAATATTTTTTTTATCATCTTTTCTCCTTGTGATGTATTACATATAGGACACCCATTACCCTTTAAATGATTATTAGCTACCTGTTTAAATACATAATCATGAGTTATACATCTTATTTCAACTTTTTGATTAGATTTTATATATCTTGTTAAAGAATAATCATATAAATTATTATGGACAACATTAGCCTTTTTAATAAAATCTTCTGTTGTATAAGAATTACATATTTTACACCCACACTGTTTTTGTAAATTTAAATAAGGCTTCTGTTCGAATAAATAATTATGTTGCTTACATATTAATTTAATAGTTATATTAGATTTTTTATATTCTACTAAGGAATAATCAAATTTTTCGCCCCATACTGCTTTAGATTCCTCTATAAAATCATCAGTACTTTTAGAATTACAATATTTACAATTATTAGCACCTCTTAAATGATTAGATACTTTTTGTTCAAATATATGATTATGTTTTTTACATATCAATGTTACCGACTCATTACTACCTAAATAATTTACCATACTATAATCCCAAAAATCTTTCCAAATAGATTTTGACTTTTCTATAAATTTCGATGTATCAGATTTCACGTTAGAACAAAATTTACAACCTTTGTTCTTTCTGAAATGCGAACCTATTTCTTGCTCAAATATATGATTGTGCTCATTACACACAAGTGTTATAGGAGTTTTTCTGTCAATATAATTTACCATATCATAATTGTACTTATCTTTCCAAATAGATTTCGACTTCTCTATGAATTTTTTAGTATCCATTTTATTAGATACACAATAAAAACAACCATTCTTCTTTTTTAAATGTGCGCTTGCTAATTGTTCAAAAAGATGATTATGTTTAACACATATAATCTTTATTTTATTATTCATACCTTTATATTCACTCTTCGAATAATCCCAAAAAGAAGTACCCCATAAATTCATACTCTTGTTTATGAAATCGGTTGAGTTGGTTCTAATGTTCATTAAGATTAAATAAATTTATAATTATACCAAGATAGAGGTTTAAGTTTTAAATATATACTAAAAATAAACTAAATTAAACTATGGCTTTAGCACACTTCTCCAATGTTACTCCAACAGCTACCAATCTATTCGAGCCGTTGTATGGTAACTTATTCGAAATTACGTTTAATTTTCCCGCAATCTTAGGTTTCCAAAATGGTCAAACCGAAATGAACATGATGATGTTAAATGCGAGAAATATTAAATTAGACTTAACTAAAAATTTAAAAATACACGAACAATATTTTAAATATTCGGGTAGACAATTCTTAAACGTTAGTAAAGAAAATTCTATTATCAAAGATTTGGATATTAACTTTAACGTCAATGTTGATGATAAATTTTCTATGACTACTTGGAATTTATTGAAAAAGTGGTACGATTTGGCTTGGAATTCACAAACAGGAGAACTCCACTATAAAAGAGAGATGGTGGGGGAAATTGTGGCACATATTCACGATAGGCAAGGGGTAGTCATCAGGCGTGTGGAATTCAAAAACGTTCAATTATATGGTCTTAAAGAACAAGATTTTAATTGGGAGGAAGAAAAAATATTAGATACCACGGGTAAATTTATTGCAGACTATTGGATAGACCAATACTTTGATATAAAGTAACCGACCATGAATATTAAAAGGAACTGATGAAGTTCCTTTTTTTATATGAACCGTCAAAGAAAACACAGAAGTCTTTAGCTTCTGTGATGAATTTGACAAAAATAACCTTGTGTGTAGTCGATATAATCTAAGTAAAATATTTACAAAAAAATTAAAAAAATGTAAAAGGGGACTTTTAAAGTTTAATATATAAAATATATGAAAACAATATTTAAGTCATTTAAGTTTAGAATATATCCAAATAAAGAACAAGAAATCTTGTTTTCTAAACATTTTGGTGCTTGTAGATTTATTTTTAATCATTATTTAAACAAAAGAAAAGAAACTTATCTCGAAGATAAGAAATCTCTTAATTACTATGATAATGCTAATGACTTAACTCAATTAAAGAAAGATGAAAATTATATTTGGTTAAAAGAAATTAATAGTCAATCATTACAATCATCTTTAAGAAATCTTGATATTTCATATATGAGATTTTTTAGAAAACAATCTAAATTTCCAAGATTTAAATCAAAATATGATAA
>JACCDZ010363134.1_pt1 | contig 11658 bp, 8 predicted proteins | sample 7449551 | NCBI WGS metagenome assembly JACCDZ01 (sample SAMN15323452, study PRJNA562643) | freshwater metagenome | isolation source: river surface water | place: USA:Blue River Watershed | collected 2017-08-18
GCGAAATCAACCGCGCGCCGCGCTTCTATCATTCGGGCGATGCCGATGAAGTGGGCTGGATACTGCAGCGCATGGCGCGGCATCCGCTGGCGCGCAATGCGTCGAACTTCTTCGCGGCCGGCGTCTCTCTGGGTGGCAATGCACTGCTGCGCTGGCTGGGCAGTTATGCCGAAGACAGTGGCTTTGTCGACGCGGCCTGCGCGATCTCGGCACCGCTCGACCTGACGGCCGGCGGCGCGGCACTCGGGTCAGGCGTCAACATGATCTACACGCGCGTATTCCTGAACACGCTCAAACCCAAGTGCCTGGCCAAGCTGGAACAGTACCCTGGCCTGTTCGATCGCGATCGCATGCTGGCCGCGCGCGACCTGTACGAGTTCGACAATGTGGTGACGGCACCGCTGCATGGCTTTCGCAACACGGATGACTACTGGCACCGCGCCAGCGCCCGTCATGTGCTACGCGACATCACGGTGCCGACGCTGGTGCTGAATGCGCGCAACGACCCCTTCTTGCCCGGTCGCCATTTGCCGCGCAAGGCCTCGGCTTCGGTGATCCTCGAATACCCGTCGCAAGGCGGGCATGTGGGCTTCGCCACCGGCCGCCCGCCCGGCGCGTTGAACTGGTTGCCGCGCCGACTGGTGCGCTTCCTGTCCGAGCAGGTGCGGCTGAAGCAGGACACCGACGCCGCAGCCTGATACGCTCGAGCCTATGGATGAGATTGTCCGACAGGCGATGGCCAAATGGCCGAGCGTGCCCCATTGCTATGGCTGGCTCGCACTCGATGCACGCGGTGCGTTCCGCGTGCGCGACGAAGCCGCACAGGCAGCGCACGCACCGGGCGACGTGATCCGCCACCCGGCGCTGCTTTCCTTCATTTACCGCAATTATCTTTGCGACGAACGCGGCTGCTGGTATTTCCAGAACGGTCCGCAACGCGTCTATGTGGAACTGGAAGCCACACCCTTCATTGCCCGCACCGACCCTGTAGAGGGCTTCGTCACGCATGATGGCGAAGCACTATCCCCTATCGAACAGGCATGGATGACCGAGGAAGGCCGGCTGGTGTTGCGGGCCGGCGAGAAGCTGGCGATGGTGGACGATCGTGACCTCGGCGACTGCCTGTCATCGCTGCGGATGGAAGGCAGGCTGATCGAGGATATCGTGCTGATGGACTGGCTGGCCGAGCCACGCGGCGAATTGCAACTGGCGATCGAGCATCGCTTGCTGCCGGTACAGCCGCTCAGGTCGGCCGACCTGGAACAATTGGGCTTCGTCGCACATCCGTCGCATCTGCCACACTGAGTGGCTTGTACGTACCTGCTTGTACGTAACTGCTTGCACGTAACTCAGCGCTTGCCCTGCTGCTGCTTCATCACATCGCGCCAGATGGCCTGCAATTCGCGCTCACGTGCATCGATCACGGCCTGGTCATAGAACGACGCATCCGACGAGCCGCGCGCAATGCGCAATTGCTCGAGCGCCGCAGGCAGCGCGCCCGACAAGGCGTAATACTCGGCCAGCGCCATGTGCTGCAGCGCCTTCTTGCCCAGCTCTGCATAAGCACGCGCCAGCGCCCGCTGCACGCCCGCATCCTGCCGGTACAACTGCGCCTGGTCGCGCAGGAAGGCTACCGCGGCTTCCTTGTCTCCCTTGGCCAGCAGGCAATCGGCGTACTGCATCGCCATCGCGCGCGACAACGGGAAACGCAGCCGCGCCTCGTTGGCAATGGCGAAGGCGCCATTGGCATCACGGGCCGCCAGCTTCTGGTCAATCTGCAGGCTGCGAATGACCGAGGTTTCCGGCAAGGCTGGCTTGCGCTGCACCTCGGCCTCGATCTCTTCCAGTAAACCCTTCGCTCGTGCGCCGTCGGACTGCCGCAGCGCGATCATGGCCAGTCCGTATTTCGCGCCGAGCGCCTGCATGCGTGTGCCCTGCCGCAGCTGTTCATTGAAGATGGCGGTCGCATCGCGCCAGCCCTGCGGCGTGTCATCCTGCAGTACGCGCAGGCGCGCCTTGATCAGCACGAATTCCAGGCTATCGACGCGCTGCCGGTAGGGCAGATTGCGGATACGCGCCTCGATGTCGGCAATGCGCTCGGTGGTCAGCGGATGGGTGCGCAGGTAAGACGGCACGTTGTCGTTACGGCTGCGGCTGGCCGCTTGCAGGCGGCCGAAGAAGTTCACCATGCCATTGACTTCAAAGCCGGAGCCATTGAGCAGCGACAGGCCAAGGCGGTCGGCCTCGCGTTCGGCATCGCGGCCGAAGCTGAGTTGCCGGGAGGCTGCGATGCCGGTGCCGCTCATCATCGCCGCGCTCGCGAGGTCAGGACTGGTGCGCGCGGCCAGCAAGCCGACCAGCAAGCCAGCCAGCGGCAACAGCGCATCCTGCTTCTGGTTGCCGATCATGCGCGCGATATGCCGCTGCGATACGTGGCCGATCTCGTGAGCGAGCACCGATGCCAGTTCCGATTCCGATTGCGCAGCCAGCACCAGGCCGGTATGCACACCGATGAAACCGCCGGGCAGCGCGAACGCATTCAATGACGGATCACGTACGGCAAAGAAAAAGAAATCGTAGCCCGCATCACCGCGCGCTTCCGGGCTGGACGCCAGCAAGACGCCGCCGAACTGGTTCAGGAAATCGAGCGTGACGCTATCGTCGAGGTAATCGCGGTCGCGCCGTATGCTGGTCATGATCTGCTCGCCCAGCTTGCGCTCCATCAGCGGCGACAACTCTTCGCCATCGGTGCCGCCAAGGTTGGGCAAGGCTTGCGCATGCAGCGCTGCCGGCGCCAGCAGCGCAGACATGGACAAGGCCAGGACGCCGGCAGCCAGCAAGCGTCGCAATGGCGAAGCCAGGCGCGACAGTAAAGGCATTGAAGGCCGTTGGCAGGCGTGGAAAGTCATGGTGCTATGATACCCGCAACCCGACGCGGCCAATGCCGCTTCACAACCGTTTACAAAGCGCAATTCGAGCGCAACAAGCAGAGCGCAATGAGCCAGAAGAAAGACACGAACGCAACGCCGGCAACCAGCAACGATAACGGCGGCCTGACCCATTTCGACGCGGGCGGCCAGGCCCACATGGTCGACGTCGGCGCCAAGAACGATACCCATCGCGTCGCCATTGCCAAGGGCATCATCCGCATGAAGCCTACGACGCTGGCGATCGTGATGGGGGGCACCGCGAAAAAAGGCGACGTGATCGGCATCGCGCGCATCGCCGCCATCATGGCAGCCAAGCGCACCAGCGACCTGATCCCGCTGTGCCATCCGCTGGCGCTGACGCGTGTTGCCGTCGAGTTCACCGTCAATGAAGACGACTCCAGCATCATGTGCAATGCGCAGGTCGAGACGCTGGGCAAGACCGGCGTCGAGATGGAAGCACTGACCGCCGTGCAGGTGGGCCTGCTGACCATCTATGACATGTGCAAGGCCGTGGACAAAACCATGGTGATGTCCGACATCCGCGTGATGGAAAAGCACGGCGGCAAGTCGGGCAGCTGGAAAGTCGAGTAGCAGGTGCTAACTGAAGTGCTGCACCGAGGGAGAGAAATCAGGGTTTGTCCAATTCCTGTCCAATCGAGGATCAGGAAATGGCTTCAATACGTAACCGCAACGGAGTTTGGCAAGCACGGGTAGTCCGCAAAGGGTTTCCCACCACCTCCAAGTCATTCACCACCCGGCAGGACGCAGAGCGATGGGCACGACAGGTCGAAGCCCAGATGGACCAAGGTAAGTTCGTATCGCTGCGGCTTGATGAGAGAACCACTCTCGGTGAGCTGGTCAGTAGGTACATGGCCGAAGTCACCCCATCGATGAAAAGTGCCGAGGCCGACCTCATCCGGCTGGCAGCCCTCAAACGAAATCCGCTTTGCAAACTGAGTATGGTCGCGCTAACGCCCACGCGAATCGCGGAATTCAGGGATCAACGTCTGAAGCACGTATCCGGCGGCACTGTTATTAGGGAACTGGCTTACATCTCCTGCGTCATCAACCACGCACGGCGCGAATGGGGAATCAGCATCGATAATCCTGTCAGACTGGTACGAAAGCCCCCCACTCCCCAAGGCCGAAGCCGTACCGTCAGCGAGGCGGAAATGTTCCGCATACTGGAAGCCCTTACGCCGACGCGCACTCGTCGAGTAAGTCCGTGGATGAGGCCTCTGGTAGAACTTGCTGTGGAGACAGCGATGCGTCGTGGCGAACTGCTGCGACTGAAGTGGACTGACATCAACATTGGTAGTCGTGTGGCTCACTTACCCGTAACAAAGAATGGGGAGGGACGTTATATTCCCCTGTCATCTCGAGCAATCACAATTCTTCAAGCGATGCCCCGCAGCCTTTCCGGCTACGTATTTCCGATCAAACCTCAAACTGTAGCTGCAGCATTCATGAGGGCCACTAAACGCGCTGGCTTTAGCGACGTGCGGTTTCACGACCTGCGGCATACAGCTACGACAGCACTTGCAACGAAACTCCCGAATCTGATCGAGCTGGCCGCAGTTACTGGGCACAAAAGTTTGACGATGCTGAAACGGTACTACCATCCGAAGGCAGTCGATCTGGCAAGAAAACTTGGCTGAAGGAAAGTCCGCACGCTGTATTTATTCAAACAGTATTTGCGCTTCACACCCTTGCGTTTCGCAAATCACTGACGTAGGATGTTCTCAACGCTTCACACCATGATGCGCCACGAAGTTCGCACAGCCTCGAAACGACTTCGCTGCTTACGCAGGAGGTAACAGGATTAGCCGGTCTGACCACCGGCCCTGCCTGTTATGGGTCAAACAGCCACGTCCCCCTGTTTGCGATTCAACGGTCAATGTTTCCCCGGTTGCCGCCGGGGTTCTTTGTTTCCCATCCGAGTCGCAGCCAAACTCTCTCAGTGTTCGGATGGTTCCGTTATGGAGCCCGCATGGCCAATGTTAATAATTTTTCCCATATTAATCAATGGGTTATAGAAAATTCTCCGTCAACAGGAGGTGTTCCCTCTCTTCAGATTGAAAGTCGGCCCGAAACCGATTATTTGGTTACGTTAGATTCGAACCACCAGCGAAGATTCTTGGAACTTACGCGTTCAGGTGGAGGAAGGCTCTGCTTCAAGCCAGTCAACGGCACATTTAAAGAGATTTCCTTCTCAGAGGTGGACGAAGCCCTCAAGCTCATAAAGCAATTTGGGCAAACCGCGGATGTATGGGTTTCGATGGCAACGTATTCGGATCACAATCTGTCCCGTTCACAGAAGAATGCAGAATGCCTTCATGCGCTTTGGATCGACGTAGATGCACATGCTGGTTGTCGGTATTCAACCGTACAAGAGGTCAAGCACGCCGTAGCCGATTTCGTGACCGTCACTGCACTGCCCGCCCCGAATCTTGTGCACCTAACGGGATATGGGATGCATGTACTGTGGACCTTCAGTGAAGGCATCTCTACCCACCGTTGGCAAATCGTTGCAGCCAGACTTCAAGAGCTGACCGAGAGGTGGTCACTCGGAGCAGACCCAATAACAGCTGACGCGGCACGTATCCTTCGCGTTCCCGGCACAATGAATTTTAGGGATCCAGCTACCCCCAGAAAATGTAAATTGGTTGGGACGGACCGGAAGCAGCTTAACTTCGATAGCTTTGCTGACGAAATCGATAAAGCACTCTCAAGCGCACCGTCGATCATCAAAGCCGACGCCACTCGCCCGGGCTCAGTAAGGAACGCAATATCTGAATCTCCGGAAAACATTGCGATCGTTGAAAAAATGCTTTTGGCGATTAACCCTGATGTCGGCTACCCGGAATGGAGGAGCGTTACTTGGGCCACAAAGTCGACAGGGTGGTCAGTCTCCTACGATATTGCACGAAATTGGAGCACTAAGGGGAAGCAGTGGGATGAAAAGGCTTTCGACCGGGTATGGCACTCCTTTGATCCAGCTGCGGGAACTGGCTTTGGTACCTTGGTGCACTTTGCCCGACTTTACGGGTACTCGGGACCATTACCAACCCAAGACAGAAGTCTGCCGGGTAACGGTGAGATAACACGCTCTACGCAATGCAAACTGATCACGGCATGCGCTTCCGACATTGCGCCAGCGCCCGTTGATTGGCTTGTTGATCAATCAATCCCGCTTGGCGCGATGGTTGTTCTCGGTGGCCAGCCTGGCATGGGTAAAAGTCAAATTGCCATCAGCCTCGCGGCGTCGATTACTACCGGCAAAGGACTGCCCGACGGAGGCACGTTCGACAAACAGGGAAGCGTCATTATTCTCGCCAACGAGGATGATTCAGCTCGGACTATCCGACCGCGGCTTGATGCAGCAGACGCAGACTTGACTAAGGTTCACATTGTTCAAGGTGTCTCCCGAGAAGGCCGAGCAGCCGACCTATTTCAGCTTGCGACTGATATCCGCGAACTTCGTAATAAGGCGGAGACACTCGGGGATGTCCGCTTGATTATTATCGATCCCCCCAGCGCCTACCTTGGTTCGAAGGTGGACGCCTACAAGGACGCTGACGTTCGGCAGGTTTTAACCCCGTTGGGCAATTTAGCTCAAGAGACAGGAGCGCTGATTCTATTGGTAGTCCACCTGAACAAGCGTTCTGATGCAGGTGCACAGCAACGCTTTGGGGGGTCAACCGCTTGGGTAGCCGCTCCGCGAGCAGCTTTTCTAGTCGCTGAGGATCCCGCAACTCGAGAGCGCTACATGGTCCCGGTGAAGAACAATCTCGGCGACGATCGAACTGGTTTCAACTATCAGATTCACGAAAAGCTGATTACCTACGGCGATCAAACAATCAAAGCACCTTACGTGAAATGGCTGGGCAAATCGCAGCGTAATGCAACCGATCTGCTTGAGCCTCCTCGCCGTTCATCGACAGTCGTTGACGAAGCGCAATCGTTGCTTAAAGACCAACTTTCAGCTGGGAAGGTGAAGGTGGCAGAACTGAAGTTTGCAGCTGAGGCAGCCGGGGTCTCGTGGGCCAGTATCCAACGTGCGAAGCAGACACTACCTATTTTGAGTAAACGCGTAGCAGATGGTTGGGTGTGGGAATTGATTCAAGGGAGCGACAATGTCTGACTGGAACGAAAAGATGAACGGTAACTTCGTCACCATTGACAACGGTCAGGTTACCACTGTATTCCGCAACAATGAGGGCCACTGGCAAGGCATACGCGATGGAGAGATTACAGAACGTGCATTTGATACTCCCGAAGAAGCCATGGAAGCCATTGACGAAGAAGAAGTCAGCTTCATTCGCATGAAGGAGAGAGTCGATGATACCGGTTGGCGAACATCTAAATCCGGCGGGTTATACCGGCGTGCATACGGACGAATGGCAACTGTGAGGCAAGCTAAAAGCGGGAAGTGGTTTGTGATGATTAACGGATCGATGATTACCGACCAGTGGCTTGATACCGCGCTCGAGGCAACAAGGGTAGCGGACCGGTTAATGTATTGATTGCCTTGCTTACCTTGATCATCTTGGAGGGGGTGGAGAAAGTTCGAAGCTTCATACCATTCAAGGTGATCAAGGTATTCAAGGTAAGCAAGGCAAGCAACATACACACAGGGCAGACGGCATCGCTTTGCAAGAGGTCAGCGAATTTTCACATTACGTGGCCAGTTTGAGTTCGCCCCACGGGGTTATTCACTGTCAAAGGAGGATTAATGCCATTACCCAGCCTGCATCTACATGGCGCAAAACAGTGCCGAGCTCGTTCAAAGCGAAGCGGAAACCAGTGCCGAAATCCGGCCGCCTTCGGCATGCCAACCTGCCGAATGCATGGTGCGAGACGTGCGCATACTGTATTAATCGGGAACAAACATCCGAATTATCAGCATGGTAGAGAGACGTTAGAAGCTAAAGCTCATCGCTTTAAAAAGCTTACCGAACTCCGTCAGTTAGAACGTATTCAAAAATTACACGAGCGACTTTTACAAAGATTTTAATTATTCTTTCCTACTGGGAATTTTGTTTTTCGCCATGAAGGTACGGGTTTCACTTGGGGTTGCATGTATTGCGAATCCAGTTATGCAATAAGAAAACTTTTTCCCGCGAACTTTGGGAATGTCGCAACGTGCGGTTCCGGAATTGTTTGGGCCAATGCCAGTACCTCCGTTGATCCAGCATATGTATACTTCATTGTAATCTTGCGCGGACCAACTGCAGGACTTATTCGCTGATTTTGTTATTAAACCAATTTCGATCCCTGTAATCGGAAACGGATTTCGGTTTGTAATGGTTACGTCATAATAATCATGATAGTCATATGATTTGACGCCGAAAGAATTTGTACCCGGATTGAAGATTTCAGAGGATACGATTGATATATTCCCTATCAAAGAATTAAGGGTCGGCCTGTATACACCTAACCCAGAGAATCCCTGATGGTCAGGAACTTCCACAGGATTGATATTTTCCTTTTTCGATGGAAATTTTTTCTCGCACGCATACATCACTGCCCTTGCTGCTTGATCGCTTTTTACGCCTTTCATTTCTTCGAGAATGCATTCCTCTGCGTTCGAAGGCCCAAATAACCCAGCCCAAGCGAATGTTGGGATCATCACAACTAAAAATACAAAAATATTCATGTTGAAGACGGATTTTTTGATTTCACAATCAATCGTTGAAGGATATTTCACCAAGCCAGCAACAGCCCTCTACGCCACATAAAAATAAAATTATTATTGAAGATTTTTATATTTTTAATCTAAGTACCATTAAAACAAGCCACATTTGACTTTGGCTTTACATTTCAATTAATTGATTGATTTTTATTTGTAGTATATGTTTTATATTGTTTTGTGACTCCAATTTATTATTCTCCACATAATACTAATAAACTAGTCTTTCATGGCTTTTCACTCTTGACTAATTTAACAGTAACGCATTTGTAGGGATTTTTTTCTCGATACTCTTTTAGCTTTTTCATAGTTTTTTTGTTTTCACGATGGTACTTCCATCGTTGCAAAAGCGACAATGATCGTATCTCGTTCTTTTGTTCATCCGAAAGCAGAAACCATGGAATGAAGAACTCCCCCTCCTTAAAGCGTTGGCTCATACAGCAAGCTCCTAAATGGGTAGATACAAATCTTATACTTAACCACGTTCAAGGCCAAGCAGTGAGTAAATGCTGAAACTTGGTTTGGTCCGATCGGGTGCGCAAGTTTGTGTACAGCTTTCGTAGGGGACCCATTTTCTATGGGGTGAGGGGGATGTACGGTGGGGTCGTGGTGGATTCCTTCTGGGAGGGGTGACGGACATCAGTACCCCGCCATGTCAACACCCCGGAACGCCAAGAGTAAGGGTCGTCAAGCCTGCAAACCATATACGCCCAAGTTTCAGATTGATTGTGAGGTAAACTGGAAGGCGACAAATCATTTTGTCCAACTACTGTCCAACTTTAACCTTTTGGGATTGGCAACCCGAGGCTCTCCCATCTCTAACTCATTGATCTTCCAGACACCAGCGTGCGGTTTTTGACCATCTATGACATGTGCAAGGCCGTGGACAAAACCATGGTGATGTCCGACATCCGCGTGATGGAAAAGCACGGCGGCAAGTCGGGCAGCTGGAAAGTCGAGTAATCGGCGCCGGCAGGCGCTCCTGTCCCTGCAGGCGCTCGCGCGCCCGCGACTGAACCCTTGAACGGAAGTCGGCCGATAACCTCCGGGTTCCGTCGTCAAAACCTGAACGACACTTGCAATCGATGCGGAACCATAGGCAACTGGCATCACCCAATCGATTGGCAGGATCAGATCACAGGTGGAGCCCATGGGCCAAGCTATCGGCGGTCCGACATCGCTTGACCCGACGAAAGAGCCGCGACTGGTGCTGGCAAGCGACTTGACGGTCGTCGGCGTGACCGAGGCTTTCCTGGCGGCGTGGTCATTGAAGCGTGACGAGGTGATCGGCCGCCCGGTCTTCGAGGTCTTTCCCGACAAGAGCGCCGACGCAACCGGCTCGGCGCAAACACATGATCTGGCCGGACAGTCGCAAGCGAACAAGACCTTGCCATTCAGTGAATCATGTTTTCACCTCGCGCTGGAAGCGGCCGGCGATGGTGTATGGGATTGGTACATACCAGAGAACCGGTTTCTGTTTTCCGCGCGTGGCCGGGCCATACTCGGGTATGAAGAAAACGAGATAGGCACACGGCTGGACGACTGGCTGGCCATTACCCACGTCGAAGATCAGGAGCGGATCAAGGCAAACACCATGGCTTGCCTGAAGGGGCGCCTGCCGTTTTTCTCTGCAGAATACCGGGTGCGCTGCAAGGACGGCAGCTGGAAATGGCTGCTGTCGCGTGGCGCCGTGGTCCAGCGCGATGATCAGGGCATAGCGATCCGGATGGTTGGGACGACGATCGATATTTCAGCGGAACAGGAAACCCTGCGGCGTGCCAATTTCGATTCGCTGACCCGCCTGCCCAATCGCAATCTGTTCCGTGACAGGCTGGGCAAGGAGGTGGTGGGTGCCCGGCGCAGCGGCAAGTCGTTCGCTTTGCTGTTTCTCGACCTCGACCGCTTCAAGGAAGTCAACGACCTGCTCGGCCACAATGCCGGCGACCAGCTGCTACGCCAGTGTGCTGACCGTATCTGCGCTTGCGTACGCGCTGCCGATACGGTGGCGCGCCTGGGCGGGGATGAATTCACGGTCATCCTCAACGACCTTCAAGGCAAGGCTCATGTCGAAGATGTCGCGCAAAAAATCCTCGACGAGCTTGCGCGCCCATTCCAGCTCGGTGCGGCACAAGTCCACATATCGGGAAGTATAGGCATCACGCTGTACCCGCAAGACGGCAGCGACCCGGAACGCCTGGTGCAAAATGCCGATCAGGCCATGTATGTGGCCAAGAATGCCGGTCGCAACCAGTTCCATTTCTTTACGCGCGCGATGCAAGAGCAGGCGTGGCACCGCCTCACGATGATGGACGACTTGCGCAGCGCGCTGCCGCGCGGCGAAATGCGGCTGCACTTCCAGCCTGTCCTGGACCTGGCCAGCGGAGAAGTCGTGAAAAGCGAAGCTCTGCTGCGCTGGCAGCATCCGCGCCGAGGCTTGTTGCCGCCGTCGGAATTCATCGCACTCGCCGAAGAGACGGGCATGATCCATGAGATCGGGCATTGGGCATTCACGCAATCGCTGGTCTGGTCCAAACGCTGGAACGCACTGACCGGCGCGCCCTTCCAGATCAGCGTCAATGCCTCGCCTATCCAGTTCATGCAGCACAAGCGGGCAATGAACTGGGGGCGTGAGCTGAGCGAATTCGGCGTAGCCTCCAGCAGCATTTCGGTCGAGATCACGGAAAGCGTGTTGTTCAACACGTCGGCGGCCACCGAGCAGCATTTGCTGGAGATGCGCGATGCGGGCATCCAGGTCGCGATCGACGATTTCGGCACCGGGTATTCATCGATGGCCTACCTGAAAAAATTCGACGTCGACTACCTCAAGATCGACCAATCCTTCGTGAGCGGCACGGCTTCGCCCAACAGCAGCCGGACCATTGCGGAAACCATCATCGTGATGGCGCACAAGCTCGGCCTGCAGGTCATCGCCGAAGGCATAGAAACACCGGAACAGCGCGACTGGCTGCGGCAGGTCGGTTGCGATTTTGGACAGGGATTCCTGTTTTCCCGGCCGGTGCCGCCGGAAGACTTTGA
>JACCDZ011692718.1_pt1 | contig 11647 bp, 7 predicted proteins | sample 7449551 | NCBI WGS metagenome assembly JACCDZ01 (sample SAMN15323452, study PRJNA562643) | freshwater metagenome | isolation source: river surface water | place: USA:Blue River Watershed | collected 2017-08-18
ATTTGGTATGCCGAGCAAAAAACAGGATAAGCGGGTAACAGTCGGAGTGATCGGAGGAAGCGGACTGTATGAGATTGAAGGGTTGACGGGTGCTCGCTCCATTCGAGTGCGTACGCCGTTCGGAGCTCCCTCCGATGTGATCAGAGTGGGCATGCTCGAAGGGATTCGGGTGGCATTTCTGTCTCGCCACGGACAAGGGCATCTGTTGAATCCCAGTGAAATCAACTATCGCGCCAACATTTTTGCACTCAAGTCCCTCGGGGTCTCGCAGGTCATTTCGGTCAGTGCCGTCGGTAGCATGAAAGAATCGATTCATCCGGGGGACGTCGTGGTGCCAGACCAGTTCATCGACCTCACCAAACGCCGCGTCTCGACTTTTTTTGAGCGGGGTCTTGTGGCGCATGTTGCATTCGGCGAACCGATTTGTGCGGAGCTCGGCCGCGCGTTGCGCTCCGCTGGTGAACAAGTCGGAGCCACGCTGCATGCTCGTGGTACCTACGTGTGCATGGAAGGGCCGCAGTTTTCGACCAAGGCGGAATCACGGCTCTACCGGCAATGGGGTGTCGATGTGATCGGGATGACCAATATGCCGGAAGCCAAGCTGGCTCGTGAGGCGGAGTTGTGTTATGCGACATTGGCCTTGGTCACGGACTATGACTGCTGGCACGAGACGGAGGAGGCGGTCACCGTGGAGGCCGTGCTCGACACCCTGCATCGCAACGTTGCCTTGGCGAAACAGATTCTCCGGACGGTCATGCCGTCGTTCGCACATCCGATCGAGTGTGCCTGTCATCGCGCGTTGGACCATGCGATTTTGACCGCACCAAAGCGGATACCGGCAGCGGTACGGAAGAAGCTCTCAGTACTCATCGACCGTGCCCTGACACCACAGAAAGGAGCTCGTTAGGCAATGGGGAAATTGTTAGCGGTTGGATCGGTTGCGTTGGATACGGTGAAAACTCCGTTCGGCGAAGGGACGGAGATTCTGGGAGGGTCGGCCACGTACTTCTCCACGGCGGCAAGTTTCTTCACGTCAGTGGCGCTCATTGCGGTCGTCGGGGAAGACTTTCCCCAGCAGCATGTCGCGTTTCTGAAGAGCCGCGGAATTGATCTGACGGGATTGGAGCGGCGACCAGGAGCGACCTTCCGCTGGAAAGGGGAGTACACGCATCAGTTGAATGAAGCGCACACGCTGGATACGCAGCTCAATGTGTTCGAGACGTTTCGCCCGCAGATTCCCGAGGCGTATCGGGAGCCGGATGTGTTGTTCCTTGGGAATATTCACCCGGAGCTTCAGCTCGATGTGTTGCAGAAAGTGAAACGACCGGCGCTCGTGGCTTGTGACACGATGAATTTCTGGATCAACGGCCAGCGAGAGGCCTTGTGGAAGGTGCTGGAGAAGGTCGATGTCTTGATCATCAACGACGGCGAAGCGCGTGCCTTAGGCCAGGACTCCAATCTCGTGAAAGTGGCGAAGTTGGTGCTGTCACGAGGACCCAAACATCTCATTGTGAAGCGGGGAGAATACGGCGTCCTCATGTTCAATGAAAAGCAGGTATTCGGTGCACCGGCGTTTCCACTTGAAGACGTGCGCGATCCGACCGGTGCCGGCGATACCTTTGCCGGTGGGTTTTTGGGCTATCTCGCCGCGACCGGAAACCGCTCTCCTGAGGCGATGAAGCAGGCTATCATCTTTGGAAGCGTCATGGCGTCATTTACAGTAGAAGCCTTTAGTCTTGACCGATTGCGAATCCTGGATTACAAAGAGATTCAGGCACGGTTCGCTGAGTTCAAGCGACTTACGCATTTTGAGGACGTATGACGATCTGGAACAGACACCGACCCCATCGAGATCAAGCCTTTCGCGCGTTGCTCTTGATAGGGCTTGGACTCACCAGTGTCGTGGCCGGTTGTGCGACAGAGAAAGAGGTTCTGCAAAAATCTCAGGGGCATTATCAAGAAGGCGTGGCGAGCCTCCCGGGGGATCGACAGCAGGCCTTCGTGTCGTTCCAGAAAGCCGTTCAATTAAATCCGAACAACAAGGAAGCACGATATGCCTTAGGGCATGTCTACGCACTGCAAGGTAAATTGCCGTATGCGGAAGAGCAGTTTCGTGCGGCGCTGAAGATCGATGAGAACTACTCCGAAGCGCATACGTACCTGGGGCAAGTCCTCGCCAATCAGGATCGGTGGGTGGAGGCGATGCAATCCTATCGGTTGGCGTTGGCAAATCCCTTGTATCCCACGCCGGATCTGGCTCGCTTCCATCTGGGGCGTGCCCTGGCGCACCAGGGCGATCTCCAGGGAGCGATGGAGGCGTTCGAAGATGCGGCCTCCGCCAGTCCGCCGACGGTGCCGCCGGCGATGACGCATCTTGAGCTGGGTCGTGTGTACTCTCAGCTCGGCTACACGACGCGCGCGCGTGAAGTGCTGAAGAAAGTGGCGACATTGGACAAGGGGGGCGAGTGGGCGACAGCGGCGTCAGATCTCTTGACGCGATTGAAGTAGGAGACCTATGGAGTCGGTCGGCGAATTCTTTCGGCAGGTCCGTGAAACCAAGGGATTGACCATCGATGAGGTGGCGTCGAAAACCCGTATTCGCACGGATTTCGTCAAGGCGCTCGAGGATGGCAATTTTGCCAAACTGCCTGATCAGGTCTTCGCGCGGGGGTTCGTACGGTCGTATGCGAGATCGCTCGGGCTGGACGAGGAGGACGCGATTCATCGGTTTATTCAATCGGCCGGCTCTTTTTACGAGAAACAGGATGAGCGGGAACGGCTCAAGGTTCGCCAGATTGAGGAGGACCGTAAGCGTCAGGCCAATCGAAAAGCGGTGGCGATTGCTATTGGTATTGCCGTCCTGACGCTGGTCTTCCTGTTGAGTCGTGAGCAATCCACGGTGTTCCGGCGTGGTGCACCGGAGCAGGTCTCGGCCACGAAGCGGGCGACTCAACCGAATAAGGATGTGGCGGAATCGGCGACTCGCGAGCCTGAGCGTTCGGCCGATGCAACCAAATCACCCGAATCACCGGCCGGAGCTCTCCAGAAGGCGACCGCAGAAGCTCCGCGTCGCCAGGAGCCGGCGGTGGTTGAGGTCGTGGCGTCACGAGTTGAATCCGATGCAGCGCCGACAGGAGCGCTTGGTTCTTCTGGCAGTGATGGTCCTCTGGCGGGGATTGGTCTGAGCGCGATCGAGAACCATGGGGATGGGCAACTGGTCTTGGACCTGGAAGCAACCGAGTTGAGCTGGGTCGTTGTCCAGATCGACAACGGGAGTCCTCAAGAGTCGTTGCTTCGGCCCGGTGAAAAGGGTCATTGGACTGGGCAGGATCAATTTGTTCTTACCCTCGGGAACGCCGGTGGTGTGAAGGCTGAACTCAACGGCAAACCGCAAAAACCATTCGGGCCGAGCGGCAAAGTCGCTCGCGACATCGTATTGAAGCGATAGTTCTACTGCACTGGGCGCATTTCTTTTCATGTAAATAGCATCGTGAGAGTCTCACGAGCCTCACTGAGGCATGGATGGCCTTGTGAGGCGCAAAGGTGTCACGAATAGATCGATTTTAAGAAAAGATGACTCTACAAGTGGTGCAGGTGGCTGAATTTGCATGCTTTATTGTTGGCCTCATTGGCACGAGGTTTGAAGCTCAAGTGGTAGGATCAGAAAACAGTCGGGGTGGTGTCGTGGGATGTTTTCTTGACAGAAATTTGGACTGGTTGGTATAGTTCGAGCGTTTAACTGGCTGTTGAAAGTAGAAAAGATGAGTCGGCGACCTGACGATCCGTGCAGGTAGGGTGGGTTTAACATATTCTTAAGGAGGACATGTGATGGGGTATCTGTCCAAGTTTTTGGGAATCACTGCAGCAGTTATGCTCCTCTCCGTCTCGGTCGTGGGAGCAGAAGAAAGGGATCCAACGAAGCCTCGCGTTCCGCCGGATCAGATGGCGGATGCAAAGGCAGTGAAGAATCCGATCGCAAGCTCGCCAGAAAGCATCGCCAAAGGCAAGGCGTTGTATGAAGGGAAAGGCACTTGTTTCAATTGCCATGGCAAGGCCGGCGATGGACAGGGCGAAGCGGGCAAGATCCTCAATCCGAGCCCACGCGATTTCACCAATTGCAAGTTCCACAAGAATCGGAAATATCGGGAGCTTTTGTGGGTCATGAAGAACGTTAGCCCTGGGACTGGCATTGTCTCCCTGGTACCGGCTGCGGTCACCGAAGAAGAAGCTTGGAACATCATCAATTATGTACGGAGCTTCTGCAAGGGCGAGTAATCAATCGCTCGGCAGATCCTCGTAAGTTCTTAAGAACGCTTTGAAAAGAGAGGGTGGGGGGGGGAACTCCTCACCCTCTCTTTTTTCGTGTCTACCTACGGTTGGCACGAGTGTCCCGTGCTCTTTATGACGCTTTTCTGACTCGGGCGATACGTTCTCCACTTCACCACGTCAGCCGTTACCGCAAGCCAGATTCTGGACGGTCTCTTCCGCTATCCCCTCGTTTGGGGGCTGGGAATATTGGCGTTGGAAGGCTTGGGGGGATTGCACCTTGCATACAAAAAAGGGTACAGTCCGCCGGACGAGCCAGAATCGCGCTAAAAGAGTACATGCGGTAGCAAATACAGCCAAACCATCGATGTTCTTATTTTGAACAATTAGGAGGGCGACTATGCGCAGCCTATGTCCATGGGTGCAGTGCCGAGGTGCAGTCGTAGCAGCATCGCTCGCGCTTGTGTCAGCGGGAATTACGTTCAGCGTGGCCACAGGAATCACTTATGCCGCGGAGGGCTCCCTCCCACCGGCTATCGTGGCGGCAGACCTCGAATACAATGGGCAGGTTACTGTCGGCGGAGACTCTGTGATGGTCAAGATTGCCACTCCGAACAAGAATGGGGCAATGACGTTTCAGGGTACGGCCGGTCAACGCATCAATCTCGGTTTTAGCGCGGTCAGTCTCACACAGTTCCAAGTGTCGGTCTATGGGCCTGATGGTGGGTTGATCGCCAGACAGCCGACCGCAGTGAAGAACTACTATGCGACCATGGGTAATCGGCCACTTTCTTCACAGACGCAGGTCCAGACATCCGCGACCGCGTACCAATTCACCGCTGACTCAGGAGCAACCATCTCCTCGAGCGAGATGAACGGCAGCAGCATAGACCTTGTGGAATTACCGGCAACCGGGGCCTATACGATTTTCTTTGACCCTCTCAGTACGTACACCGGAAGCTTCACGATTACCGTTTCAAATGAGTTAGAAGGTGCGATCGTTCCCCAGGGTTCGGCGGTACCGGTTGCTATCAGTCGTGCCGGGCAAAACGCTCGGTACACCTTCTCCGGCAACAGCGGTCAGGCGGTCAGCTTGCAGTTGAGTGATGTGACGATCAGAAGCGGGTATGTGTCAATCCTCAAGCCGGATGGCAGTCCCCTGGGTCAGCCTACCTCATTCGCCCATGCTGGTGCGGTGGTCGATGCGCAAGTTCTTCCGACCTCCGGGACATATGTGGTTCTGATCGATCCGGAGTTAAGCTATACCGGAAACGTAAAGCTCGCGCTCTACAATGCTCCGGATCTCCTGGGCAATATCATGATCGACCAGATGACGGTCACGCCGACATTGACCGTACCGGGCCAACGCGCGCTGTATACCTTTAATGCGTCGGCGGGACAATGGGTCAATCTCGGTCTCACCGGCGTTTCAATCGCCTCAAGTACGTTGTCGCTCTTGAAACCGGATGGCAGCAAGTTGGCATCCACCACAATCGGCTCCAGCGGTGGCAGTCTCGATCCGGCCATGGCATTACCAGAAACCGGAGCCTACACGATCGTCGTGGATCCGGTCGGCAATAACACCGGCAGCATGACCCTTGCCCTGTCGTCACCCGTTTCAGGCACGCTCGCTCTTGACGGAGCGCCGGTGACTCTGAGCCTGAACAAACCAGGCAAGACCGCACGCTATACGTTTAACGGCAATGCCGGACAATGGGTGAGCCTTGGGCTCACAGCCGTTGGGCTCACGTCGAGCAGCATTTCGCTATTGGACCAGAATGGAACCCCGCTGGCCTCCACGGCAGTAGGCACGGCAGGTGGTGCGCTTGAAATTTCCAACCCATTGCCGATCACCGGTCCCTATACCGTGCTTGTTCGTCCGGGGGGGCCTTATACCGGCAACATGACATTGACACTCTCCACAGAGGTCTCGGATTCCCTCAAGGTCAATGCCGTGCCGAGGCCGATCATGATCAGCCGGGCTGGTCAGAGCGGTCGCTATACGTTTAGCGGTACGGCCAATCAGCAGATCACGATCAAAGCGACCAATAATAAGTTCGATAGCGTGGCAGTGAATCTCTACACGCCGAGCGGAGTCTTGCAAGCAGGGGCGACGAGTTCCGCGTCCAACTTTAATCTCAATACGGTGACGTTGGCCACAACGGATACGTACACGATCACCATCAATCCTGCCCTGGCGGAAACAGGGAGCATTCAACTGCAAGTAGCCGGTCAATGAGAAGCACCGCGTGAGCAGAGGCGATCACTAGCCTGAGCTCACACTGATATCGAGTAAAAGGGGGTGGGAAGGAAACTTCCCACCCTCTTTTTCCATAACATCACTAGCGACTGCACCCTAGTAGTGGGATTTCCACTATACTGTGCAAGAGCGGGACCCCTGACGGCGAAAGGTATAGGCTCTGTCTGCGTTGTGATTGATGGACGTGGCATATTGAAGCGGATGCCCTGCGATTACAGGTCGGGCAGAGTGCCAATCCAGGCGAGGTGGACGAACGGTACCGAGAGCTGTTCATTCAGCGCACGGGAGAAGAGCGGCTGATCCCGGGCTGTGCTATGTGGGAGATGGCATGAGCTGGTAGAAACGTCCTTGTGTGACCAGAACCCGCTCGCCAAGGATCTTACGCAGTAACTTGAGCCGTTTGACGAGGCATTTCTGAACCGAGTTGGTCAGAGGCTTGAGCTGTGGCGAGGCTTGGTTCGGCTCTCGATAGTCAAACTGCTATGATTCCCAAGAGTTACGGCGCTTCCGATGCCGCAAGTGAGGGCAGTGTGGTGAGAACCAGGTCAGCGGCTTTGTCGTCTGGGTTCAGCAGTGGGATCATTTGCGGGCGTTGGGTCGCATTAAACTGAGATTTTGATGCCCATGCGACTTTTTGTCTTACGAACCCGCTTACCTCTCCGAGGGTGACTTTTCCGTCTCGGTTCGTATCCGCTTCTCCGCGCAGGCCACGCAGTAAATAATAGGTAAAGAGTCCATGACGATGGTTGTCGTCATCCACTCCAGTGGCAAGGCCCTCGACGGCAATCAATCGAATAGTGTTCTCTCCGTCAAGGTCCCATCGTGGAGTAGCGGGTGTCTTGGTCTGGTTGATAATGGCAGCAGTCTTTCCGTCGAAGATCAAGATGGCCTGCCGTGGATTGAGCTTCGCAAGGACTGATTCCAGCGCACTCAGACGATACAGACTGGTTGGGATCTTTGTTCCGTCATACGGGACGAGGTAGACCTCTCCCCGCAGGGAGACCATCGCTTGGCCGGAAAAATAGATAATGACGACTCCGTCTTTCGTCGAACGAGTCGGGAGCCATTCGCGCAGGGTTTTCTCGATCTGTGCAGAGGTGGCCTTGCGGTCCGTCAATAGCGCGATATTAGAAGAAGGTACGCCTCCGAGCGTTTGGAAGTATTTGGCGACCGTTTCCGCATCGTGGGCAGCATGCGTGCGTGATGGAATCTGCTGCGTGAGGGTGGAGCTGATGCCGATGGCAATGACGGAGGTGTCTGGGTGCAGAACAGGAGATGTCTGAGCTGACACCTGATCGACATCGTCGCCTCTGGTTCCCGTCGGAGCGATCGTGAAGGACAGTGTTTGAGGTGGGGCCGAAGCACGACTGTGTTCTTCCACGATCACCCGGATTTCGGCTGGTTCCGGCTGTGCGAGCAGGGGTAGGGTGGCGACAAACTCCAATGATCTGGTTTGGCCCGGTTGCAGCGACGGGACTCTCAAGACGGTCGTGGGAAAATGTTCGAGGGCGAGTCGAGTTCCGGTCAAAGAAGCCGAAGCGCTTTCTACCGACGTTGGTCCTGTGTTCACGACGTCGACGCGGACACGAATATGTTCGCCACCTTCGAACAAGAGGTCACTGTTTTCATCGAGTAAGAGCGCCTTGAATCGGAGGGTGGGTGAAGCAGCGGGGCCGTTTGTTTGGTCGGCAGGTGTCGGGCTCAACGCGGAGGCCACAGCGAGGGGTCCCCGTGATGGAGCAGTCGGATCGGTTGTGCTGATGTTGTCATGGCTTCCCGCAGCCTGCTTTGCCGTGAGGGCGACCCTGGTCGCAAAGTCGATCGAGGTGTCCTGGATGAATGGATCAATGATGTAATCGCAGTTCTTCGAGACCTGTTCGAGTCGGAGACGCTCCTGACGGGACACCGCGATGTCCGTCTGCCGGAGCAATGTTCCCGTATGGTCATAGACACGGGCGATCGCATTGAGATGGATGACGGCCGGGGCGCGGTCGTAGAGCGCCTCTTTATTGAGGTCGAAGGCCGAGTCAACAAGGTCGACCTGGACGACATGGTCCGGTGGGCCGGTAGTTTCTCCTCCGTCCACAATCACACGGTCAAAGGTTCGGTGAAGGCCCTGCTGTAACGCGTCTTGTAAGCGTTCCCCTAACGGAACTTCCTGGAGTTGCCCGCATGTATTCGTATAGCGAAGCGTGAGGTCCTTCAGGGTCGAGGATGTCTCCAGTTTGGCACTGGCGGCAAGAGGGGTGCCCATTGGGGGAAACTCAAGATGTGTCGCACAGCCGGCGAGGACGAGGAGTGCGGCGCCGATCCAGGATTCTGTCAGCATGCGGATATCGCGGAGTCGGTTCATTATGGGTTCTTGCCAGGCCTTGCTTTTCTTAAATGACATGATAGGACTGACCGTTGGTCACGGTACTGGAAACCTCACGTGAATGCAACGGGGCTATAAACGGAGGCCTGGTTTACAATACCGACCGTCTGGTACGGTAATGACGTGTCACGCGCTTGCCGATTGATACGGATCGTGCTCAGCGCCCGTCACCGCACCTTTTCTTCTTTGAAGCCGGTCGAACGAGTAGTGTAAAATGGATTGTTAAACTGGTGTAGGGGCCTATTTCCAATAGGACTCTGAACAAGAGTCACATCCTGGAGGAATTCAGATATGTTCATGTGGACTCAGAAATCGACGAACATGCTCATGGCTTGTGGATTAGCCGTATCTGCTCTGATCGGAAGCGGATGCGTGTCGCCTGTCTCGGCTTCAGGGGTTCCTCCGGCATGGGCCCAGGGGTTCTCGGAGATTGTGAAAAAGACGATGCCGGCCGTCGTGAATATTGCCGTTACCGGTGGAGGGGAAGGGAGTCGGAGGCGAGGAGGGGTCCCACCGAACCCGTTCGGGACGCCGCCTCCTGGGGATGAGCCTGGCGGTGAATCACCGATTCCGCCGGCTCCACATGGCCCTCCCGGTCCGCATGGCAAACCTGATCAGAGTGCGGGCTCGGGAGTCATTCTTGATGGCAACGGTTTTATTGTGACCAATAATCACGTTGTGGAAGGGGCGACCCAGATTACTGTCACGCTGAGCGACCGGCGGGAGTTTTCCGCCAAGATTGTGGGGACCGATCCGAAGACCGATTTAGCGGTGGTCAAGATCGATGCCAAGGACCTGCCGTCACTCAAGTGGGCGGAGTATGAGAAGCTTCAGGTCGGGGATCTGGTGTTGGCCGTCGGAAGTCCATTCGGCTTGAGCTCGACCGTGACGCTCGGCATTATCAGTGCCTTGGGGCGTGGCAATGTGGGAATTGCCGACTATGAAGACTTTATCCAGACCGATGCGGCCATCAACCCTGGAAATTCGGGTGGGGCGCTCGTCAATATGAATGGGGATCTGATTGGGATCAACACCGCGATTTTCTCAAGGACCGGCGGATCGGAGGGCATTGGGTTTGCGATTCCCAGCAGCATTGCGCTCGATATCGTCGATAGCCTTCAAAAGACCGGGAAGGTCGTGCGAGGATGGATGGGCGTGGCCATTCAGGAGATCACGCCGGCCTTGGCAAAATCCTTTAAGCTTCCGGAACAGCGAAAGGGCGTCTTGATCAGCGACGTCAATGAAAATGGTCCCTCGCATGCCGCAGGAATCAAGCGAGGGGATGTGGTGGTGGCGTTCAATGGGAAGGAAGTGCAGACGGTCAGCCAACTGCGCAACCTGGTCGCCAGAACGGTCGTCGGCAAAGATGCCCAAGTGAAGGTCGTCCGCGAAGGGAAGGAACAGGTCATTGCCGTGAAGGTGGCTGAGCGTCCCTCTGATGAAGTCTTGGCCAAGAAGGAGCCGGGGCCACCGAAGGAAGCGGGAGAGCAGATCAAGCCACCGGACAATGTGCTGGCATCGCTTCGTGTCCAGGCGCTGGACAATGCGTTGATGAGCCAATTGAACATTCCTTCCAAGACGGTTGGCGTGGTGATCACCTCGGTGGAATCGGGTGGACAGGCGGAAGCGGCCGGCTTGCAGCGCGGCGATGTCATCCAGGAAGTCAACCATGAATCCGTCAAGACGCTCAGCGAGTACCAAAAGGCCGCCGAAAAAATTAAAAAAGACGAGCTTGCGGTCTTGCTGGTCAATCGTCAGGGGAACAGCCTCTTCGTGGCGATCAATCCGAAGTAAGAAGCACAGGGGTAGTTGTTGATCCGTCGATCTGTTGATTGCCAGAAACCTGATCGGCAGATCGCCGGATCGACAGATCCCAGGTTGTACGAGGCTCTGTGTTGAATAAACTGAACCAGTGGCTGCAAGACTCGGTGTTCAAGCCGCTGGAAGATAAGAAAATGCCGGTCATGGAACACTTGGTGGAGTTCCAGGTCCGGCTGACCCGTGCGGTGATCGCCTTGGCGGTCGTGTTCATGGGGACCTTCTTGTATGCCGACGCGCTTGTCAAATGGCTGCGCGTTCCGCTCCAGAACATGTTCGTTCCCAGTCAGTTGACATGGGAACCGACTGATCTCCCGACTGTGCCGTTTGTTTTTCTCGCTCCGGCGGAGGCGCTCTGGCAGAACGTCAAGGTGGCGGGCTTGTGTGCTATTGTGCTCGCCATGCCGTATCTGCTGTATGAGATCTGGCGGTTCGTGGTTCCTGGGTTACACGCCCAAGAACGGCGATTTGTCGGACCGTTTGTGTGTGTCAGCGCGGCGGCGTTTTATGCGGGGGCGGGCTTTTCATTTTTTTTCGTTCTGCCGTTTGCGTTGAATTTTTTGATTTCGTACGGCGTCAACGCAGGATTTGCGCCGCAGATTTCTATTGCGCAATATGTCGGGTTCGCCCTCTGGTTTCTGATGGTGTTTGGGCTGATTTTTGAAGTGCCGTTGGCGCTGACGCTCATGGCGAAGCTCGGGTGGGTGGATGCGCCGTTTCTGATCCAATATTGGAAGTGGGCGCTGTTAGGATCATTCGTGATTGCCGCCATCCTGACTCCCACGCCAGACCCATTCAATCAAACGCTGATGGCCGGCCCCATGTTTCTGCTCTACTGGGTCGGGATTTTTGGCGCGAAAGTCTTTGGAAAGAAAACCGCTGCTGAGTCCGACCAGGCGTCTGTTCCAACGGCGGCAATGGCAGGATCG
>JACCDZ011667806.1_pt1 | contig 11646 bp, 16 predicted proteins | sample 7449551 | NCBI WGS metagenome assembly JACCDZ01 (sample SAMN15323452, study PRJNA562643) | freshwater metagenome | isolation source: river surface water | place: USA:Blue River Watershed | collected 2017-08-18
AAGTGAAGTCGAAGGGCCTCGAGCCTGAAGGCCTGCAGACCTACCTCGACTTCTTCAAGTACGGCGCTCCTGCACACGGCGGATTCGGAATGGGTCTGCTTCGAGTCATCATGTTGCTGTTGCACCAGCCAAACATTCGCGAGGTCGGCTACTTGTTCCGCGGACCAAACCGCCTCGAGCCATAAGACTCAATAGAAAATCCCCCGGATGTGTTCCGGGGGATTTTTCTATTTCATCCAGTTCTCGACCTGCAAGCCCTTGACTCGCAAAAAGTGTTTCGTGTTGTTAGTTACGAGCGTTAGTTGATTTGCGATGGCTTGACCTGCAATCAATGTGTCAGCATCACCTATTTGTTTTCCGGCTTTTATTAGTTCCGCATGGATGCGACCTGACTCGCGTGCGTCGCCCTCGTCAAAATCAATAACACGAACATTCGATAGAAAGCTTGTGACAATCTTTTCAACTTTGTCGCTTTCAGTCTGCATAAGTCCACGCCAAAGTTCGTGATAGGTAACTGAAGAAATAGCCCAGTCGTTTACGTTTTCAAGCATTTTCAGTTTTAACGAAGTTGAAGTATTTTTAGCAAAGTTGCTAGCGATGTCTGTGTCAATCAAATACTTCACTATGCGGCCACCTTCTGCTTCTTTCGACTGCGAATAGGTGCGGGTTCATGACTTCGTTCAAAGTTAGGCCACTCGTCATCAGAGATCGGGCCATACTTTTCGTGCAAAGCGAAAAGCTCTTGAAAAGGATTTGGGTTTTGCCGCTTGATCTCGATGTCACCGGTTTCTTCATCTATCTCGAGATAGACGACTCCGCCGGTGATGTTGAGTGATGCCGGTAGGCGAATCGCGCTGCTTCCACCGTTTTTGAAAACCTTTGCTTCGACAACTGTTTTCATGTCTGCCCCAATCTGTCAAATGTATAGACAAATTGTATAGACATTATCAAAAAGCGGCAAGGCCTTACGGATGTGCTTTGCCTCGGGGTTACTTGAATTTCTTGATGGTGGTGTGCGCCTTAGCTGCCCACGGATACCTGCGGCCAAGCCTGCTCAGCGCAAAGACGAGTATCGGAAACCAGAAACGCCTCAAGATCCAGACGACAGCCTTGAACATTAGCGCACCGCCTCCTCTAGTGCCGCCATGAGACGAACGGGGTCGATTCGCCAATAGTTGTGAACCTTGCCGTTGAGCAATAGAACCGGAATCTCCTCGGAGTAACGTGCGGCTAACTCGGGGTCATCCAAGATGCTTTGCTCGGTTATGTGCACCTGAACCGAGGCCGCGATGCCTGCATGCAGAGAGCGAAACTGGCCCGCGACAGTGTTGACCACCAAGCGCGCATCGTCGCACAGGTGACAGCCGGGCTTGCCGATCAGCGTAAGAGAGATGTCGTATGACATAACTCAAGACTAAGCCAACCCTGCGCACAACTAAACTTGTGAAGTGCCCCAGACCCCGCCTGCGAAAATCGAAGCCGCTTTCTTCGACGTAGACAACACCATTCTTCGCGGCTCATCAAGTTTCTTGTTTGGCAAGGCTGCTTTCAAGCGCAAGTTCTTCAGCCGTCGCGATTTCTGGAACTTTGCCTGGCACCAAGCGCGCTTCATTGCTCGTGGCGAAAGCGCAAAAACCATGACCGAGATTAAAGACCGAGCACTTGGTCTTATCGCCGGACACAAGGTCGAAGACCTAGAGGTATTAACCGACGAGGTTTACAACGATCACATCAGCACCAAACTCTGGCCAGAAACAGTTCGCATCGCGCAGCAACATATCAAGGATGGTCGCGAGGTTTGGCTGATTACCGCTGCACCGATCGAAATCGCAGAGGTTATTGCCTCACGACTCGGCCTAACCGGAGGCCTCGGCACACTTGTCGAACGCAAAGATGGAATTCTGACAGGCAAACTCGTTGGCAAGCCTTTGCACGGCAAAGCGAAATACAAAGCCATGAAACAACTTGCTAAAGAACGCAACATCAGCCTGAAGCGCAGCTATGCATACAGCGACTCATACAACGATCTACCGATGCTCACGCACGTGGGTCATCCGGTTGCGGTCAATCCAGACAAAGTTCTAAAGACTCACGCCAAAGCTGCCGGCTGGAAAATTCTTGATTTCAAGAAACGCGAGCTGCGCGCAAACCGCTAGGCGCCCGGCAGGCATCCGTGCCTAAATTTCTAAACAGCCCTTAAATGCAAAACCCGCCGACTAAGTCGACGGGACTGCAAAGTTTCTACTTCTTATTGCGACGCTGGTGGCGAGTCTTGCGAAGCAACTTGCGGTGCTTCTTCTTCGACATACGCTTGCGACGCTTCTTGATTACTGAACCCATGAAGACCTCACAATTGATTTGACTGACCGCCAGACAAACCAGCGAACAAAATAGATTCCCATCCTACCCGCTAGGCGGGCCTACACTCAAAACATGACCGAACAGCAGCCCTACACCGTGATTTCACGCACCGATGGCATTGAGTTGCGCCACTACCCTGCCTACGTGCTGGTTCAGGTGCGCGAACCGGGCGACTTCATGCCAGCCGGTAATCGGGCCTTTCAGCCGCTGGTGAGTTACATCAGCGGCAACAACGCCACAGGCCAAAGAATTGCCATGACCGCGCCTGTTATTCAAGAGCCGTTTGGCGAGGCAGATCACCTGGTCAGCTTCGTCATGCCAGCCGACTTTGACTTCGAAAACCTGCCTTTGCCAACGAGCTCGAGACTCAAGATTGTGCCAGTTGGCGAACACTACGCCGCAGCAATCAAATTTTCTGGTGGCTGGAATGAGCAGCGTTTTGCTGCAAAGGGTGAAGAATTGGTGTCGGCGGTGAAATCGGCTGGCCTAGAACCTATCGGTTCGGTTTATTGGGCGAGATTCGATCCACCATACAAACCAGCATTTTTGAGACGAAACGAAGCACTAGTCCGTATCAAAGACATAAAAGAAGGAACAAAATGAATCTACCTCCACTAGTAAAGAGAGCACTCGCCGAATTTTTGGGCGTAGCGCTCTTTCTAACAGCAATCTGCGGAGCTGCTGTTTATCAGAACAAGGAATTGGGCACCGCAGCGCTTGCAGCTGTTCTCGGATTGGCAATTCTTGTTACCGCACCAATCAGTGGTGGCCACCTAAACCCAATTGTTTCGATCTACTTTTTCTCGCGTCGCGAGATTGGCCTAGTTCAGCTGCTTACCTACCTGGTAGCACAAATCACCGGTGCAATCTTTGGTGCGTTCATCGCAAGCCAGATGTTCTTGCAGCAATTCATGTTTGATACAAATGTGAGCACTGCTAACTCTGGTGCGCTACTCAGCGAACTATTTGTTGCCGGTGGTTTGGTCTGGTTGGTTGGACGTTTGGCCACAACCTCAAAGGCCCACCTAATTCCTGCAGCTGTAGGTCTATGGGTTTTTGCAGCGGCTGTATTCTCTTCAAGCGGCGCGCAGGCTAACCCTGCAGTCACCATCGCGCTTATCTTCGTCGGCCAGTCGACTGCCACAGCAGCGGGATACATTCTTGCTCAGCTCGGTGGAATGCTAGTTGCCGCGATTTTCGTTCTGATTTTTGCAGAGCGCAAGCGAGTGGTAGAGGAAACCGTTTCGGCTAGCGAGCCTGCGGTTGCGAAGAAGCCGGCTGCAAAAAAGTCCGCTACTAAATAGCTCAAACTAAAAAGAGGGGTGCGCCGAAAGGTGCACCCCTTTTTTCATCTACGTTTAGCGAAAGTTAACCTCTTGATGGCAAACTTTCGAGCATGACTATTAAGGCATCTGTTCTTTTCGTTTGCGTTCACAACGCCGGTCGCTCACAGATGGCAGCCGGCTTTCTCAAGCACCTCGCTGGTGATCGTGTTGAGGTGCGCTCAGCAGGCACCGCCCCGGGAGACAAGGTAAACCCATCGGCGGTTGAGGCCATGGCCGAGCTCGGCATCGACATCAGCCAAAACTTTCCGAAGAAGCTCACCGATGAAGCGGTCAAAGACTCCGACTATGTCATCACAATGGGCTGTGGCGACACCTGCCCGTTCTTTCCTGGCAAGACCTACCTCGACTGGGTGCTAGACGACCCTGCCGGCCAGGGCGTTGAGGCGGTTAGGCCCATCCGTGATGAGGTGCGCAAGCACGTCGAAGCTCTCGTTGCCGAGATCGACGCTAAGTTCTAGTAAATCTCGATTTCAAGGCTCGCTTAGCGCTTGACGCGAGTCTTTACTTCTTTGACGGCAGCCTTAACTTTCACGGTGACCTCAGTTTCGGCATCTTTCTTTACAGTGGCAACCTTGCGGCCTAGCTCTTTGGCTAGGTCATCAACGTTCTTAACTTTCGACTTTGGGTTGAATTTCTTGCCCAGCCAGGTCGAACCCTTGTTAATGTATTCGGTTGCGAGTTCTGCAAGTTCGTCGGCACGCTCACCTAGTTCTGAAGTGATTTCGGCTCCTGCGAATTTTGCGACCCAAACACCAAGAGGCTTCAGCGCTTTCGGGTTCGTCGAGTAAACCGCGGTCTTTGCGCGACTGGCTTTCACGAGGCCGGCATCCTTGAGAATTGTCAGCTGCTTGGTTGTCGCTGCCGGGGTCTCTTTAATGGTCTTGGCAAGTTGCGCAACCGTCTGCTCTTCTTTTGCGAGAGCCTCGAGAATTTCGCGACGCTTCGGGTCTGCGATTGCTACAAATATGTCTGACATTTGGTTACCTATCTTTTTAGTTTCCCGCCGCGATTTCTTTCGCGCGGGCTAGTGCTGCATCTGTTGCTTCAATGAACATTTGGTCTAGGTTGGCTGCCTGCATTCGAGCAATTGCCTGCATCGTTGTGCCATTGGGGCTTGTCACCTGGCGACGCAGTTCAGTTGGATCTTTGCCAGAAGCTACCAGCAACTCTGTCGCTCCCAGAAAAGTTTCATTAACCATCAATTGGGCCTCTTCGGCGCTAAAGCCGTGATGCTGCGCTGCCTTCACAAATTCTTCGACCAAGAGAAAAACATACGCCGGGCCACTGCCACTGATTGTGCTGAGCGCATCGATTCGGTTTTCTTCGACTACGAGAGTCTTGCCCACGGTTGCAAAAAGTTGTTCAGCTAATTCTGAATTCTCGGATGTCGCCCGACTGCCGAGAGCTATTCCAGTCATCGCGCGACCAACAATCGCAGGAGTGTTTGGCATCGCGCGAATTACGGCGTTGCCCAGCGGCAGTGCAGCTTGCATTGCGTCACAGGTTATGCCGGCTGCAACACTGATCACGAGAGCTTCGGCCTTCAGCTGTGGTGCACTCAGTTGCTCTAGGGTCTCGATTACGTAGGCGGGTTTCACGGCGACGATGATTACATCGGCATCTGCCGCTGCTGCCGAGTTCGCGTCTTCTGCTTGGCCTAGCTCTTCAATCGAAAACGCGCTGACCGTGTGGCGGTTGACCAACTTGGCTGCGCTTTCCGCTGTTTTTGTTGACACTTTTATGTTGGCGGGGTTTAGTCCGCTGGCGATGAGGCCATCGAGAATCGCCGTGCCCATTGACCCTGAGCCGAGAATTGCGATTCGAATGTTCTTCACACTCAAAGTTTAGGCAACTTAGCTGTCTCTGGCTCAGGGTAGTTTTAACGCATGGCCTCTAAGTCTTCTTACTCCTGCACCGAGTGCGGTTGGTCGTCGGTCAAATGGGTCGGCCAGTGTGGCGAGTGCCAGGCGTGGGACACCATGCGCGAAGGCTCATCGGGCGGTGGCAAGGGTCTCGGCTCTGTGCGATCGGTCAAGCCTTCTGTAATTGTGGCCTCGAGTGCGGCTAAGCCAATCACCGAAATCAGCACCGAATCGGTGGCGAGCCGAAGCACTCAGGTTGCCGAATTCGATCGGGTTCTCGGCGGTGGTCTCGTGCCCGGCGCCGTTGTCTTGCTTTCTGGTGAGCCAGGCGTTGGCAAGTCAACCCTGCTGCTCGAGGTTGCGGCCAAGACCGCTCAGGGCGGCGCTCGCGTGCTCTACGTGAGCGGTGAAGAGTCTGTTGGGCAGATTCGCCTGCGGGCCGAGCGAACCGGTGCGCTCAGCGAAAACCTCTATCTCGCGAGCGAAACCGACCTCGGTTCGGTTCTCGGTCAAATCGAGGCAACCCAACCAGAACTGCTAGTTGTTGACTCGGTTCAGACCATCGCACACGCCGAGATCGATGGTGCTGCCGGAATGCCCTCGCAGATTCGCGAAGTTGCTACAAATCTGATTCGCGTTGCCAAAAATCAAAACCTGCCAATCATTTTGGTTGGTCACGTGACCAAAGACGGCAACATCGCCGGCCCGCGAGCCCTCGAGCACCTGGTCGACGTGGTCTGCCAATTCGAAGGTGACCGTCAAACTTCGCTTCGTTTTGTGCGCAGCTTGAAAAACCGTTTCGGCCCAACCGACGAGGTTGGTTGTTTCGAAATGACCGGTGAGGGCATTCGAGAGGTAGCCGACCCGAGCGGGCTCTTCTTGTCGCGCGGTGACACTCCCGTTTCTGGCACCTGCGTAACCGTTGCTGTCGAAGGCAAGCGCGCACTCATCGCTGAAGTGCAAGCCCTTGTAGTTAAGTCGTCATCTCCGAATCCACGAAGAGTTACAAACGGTGTCGATGCATCGGGCGTGGCTATGTTGCTCGCCGTTCTCGAGCGACGCGCTGGCATGCGACTAGGTGAGCTTGATGTTTATGTTTCGACTGTCGGCGGTGTTCGAATCACAGAGCCGGCGGCAGATCTTGCAATCGCAATTGCGATTGCATCGGCAGTTCAAGACAAGCCCGTTTCGCACAACCTCGCAGCCTTCGGTGAAATATCACTAGCCGCAGAAATTCGCCCGGTCACAAACAACAAACTTCGCAAACAAGAAGCCGAGCGTCTCGGTTTCGTGCGTAGTGTCGAGAGCAGTGTGGGTGGCTTGAAGCAAGCGCTCGCGCTCGCGTTGAACTGGTAATTAGTTCAAAACAAACTGAACAACGTTTGACTCAACGCCGTTGACGGTTGCCCTCAATTGATATGTTGCACCGCCAGCAACCGCAGGTTGCTGACCGGTTGAGCATCCGGTGATTGAAGAGAAAACACGCAGCCAGGTAGATGACGGCGAGTTGACCGATTGACCTGGTTGCAGAATTCCAACTGCACTCACGTCTTGACTTCTGTCGCATTGTTTCGAATCCCAGATCAGTTGCTCGCCGCTCTTGATCTGAAAGAACGAAACGAGCGAGCCAGCATCAAATGTGCACGCCACCTTTGAATTGTTGGTCATGTTGAACCACAGAAACGGATTCTCGCCAGCTGGCACAGCTGCCCAAGAGTTGTAAGAGTCGTCACCGATGCCGGCGGTTATTTGAACCATTCCTGGTTCGCAGGCAACAATCACCGACTGACTTGCATCGGGAGTTGCAGCGGCCTGAGGCGATAGGCCACTGAAGAAGTTGATGACCGAACTGATCAGACCCCAGAGCAGCATCAAGACCACTATTGCTGCTGCGCCAAACACGATTCGACGGCGACGCAGAATCTCAGGCCTAACTGATGTGCTTGGTCGAGAAATTCTTCGGTTTGACATTTTTTAAGGTTAACCAGAGCCGCGGCTACAAGAGCCTAAGCATGCGGGTGTTGCCCAAAGTGTTTTCTTTCACGCGGTCAAGATCAAGAAACTCGGCGACACCGACGTCGGTAGAACGAACCATTTCTTCGAAAGTTTCGGCGTCAACCGGAACATCACTAATTGGCTCGAAGCCGTGTTTGGCAAAAAACGCGGTCTCAAAGGTCAGGCAGAAAACACGGCCAACGCCAATTTCGCGAGCTCGGTTTAGCAGGGCTTCGACCAAGAGGTGCCCGATGCCCTGGCCCCGCATCTCGTGGTCAACGACAACCGAGCGAACCTCGGCTAGGTCTTGCCACATAACGTGAAGTGCACCAGCGGCAAGCACTCGATCGTTTTGGTCAACCACAATCGAGAACTCTTGGATTTTCTCGTAAAGCCCAACCAGCTCGTGGTGTTGCAAGACCTTGCCTAAGAATGGTTCGCGAATTGCCTGAATAGCGCGCACGTCTGAGGTGCGAGCTGGGCGAACGCTATAGGTGCTGTTAGGCATGCCTAAATGCTACTCGCGACCGCTCGCTCTCGGCTCGTGAAAATGAACTCGCCATTGAAGAAGTCGACATCCATGTGCTCGGTGTTTAGCAACTCGCCGTGCAAAATCTTCTCGCTGAGCTTGTCTTCGATTTCGCGTTGAACCGCACGACGCAATGGTCGCGCACCTAGCGCTGGGTCGAAGCCGATCTCGATGAGTCGGTCTTTCGCAGCAGGTGTGAGGCTGAGCGTCATGTTGCGATCTTCAAGGCGAACCGAAAGCTTCTTGATGAAAAGATCGACAATCTGAACCAGCTCTTCTTTGCTGAGCTGTGGAAACACGATTGTCTCGTCGACACGGTTCAAGAACTCTGGCTTGAAGCTCTTCTTGAGTTCTTCGTTGACCTTGCCCTTCATGCGCTCGTAGTCGCCCGCGCCATCGCCCTCGAGCGCGAAGCCCATCACGCCGCGTGCGATGTCGCGGGTTCCGAGGTTCGTGGTCATGATGATGATGGTGTTCTTGAAGTCAACAACGCGACCCTGACCGTCGGTTAGACGACCCTCTTCGAGAATCTGCAACAACGAGTTGAAGATGTCTGGGTGAGCCTTTTCGATTTCGTCGAACAAGACAACGCTGAACGGCTTGCGGCGAACCTTCTCGGTTAGCTGGCCACCCTCTTCGAATCCTACGAAGCCCGGAGGCGCACCAAACAAACGAGACACGGTGTGCTTTTCGCTGTATTCAGACATGTCGAGCGAAATCAACGCGCCTTCGTCGTCGAACAAGAACTCGGCAAGCGCCTTGGCAAGCTCGGTCTTACCGACACCGGTAGGCCCGGCGAAGATGAACGAACCTGATGGGCGGTTCGGGTCTTTCAACCCGGCGCGCTGACGGCGAATCGACTTCGAAATCGCACGGATGGCGTCTTCTTGGCCGACCACTCGCTTGTGAAGTTCGTCTTCCATGAAGATGAGCTTGGCGCTCTCTTCTTCTGTGAGCTTGAACACCGGAATGCCGGTTGCCTGGGCTAGAACCTCGGCAATTAGACCTTCGTCAACCACCCCGCCGATCTCAACGTTTCCGGTTCTGAACTGCTTAGCAAGCTTTACTCGCTCTGCATTCATGCGCTTCTCTTCGTCGCGCTTTGACGCGGCTAGTTCGAAGTCTTGGTTTTCAATTGCGGTCTCTTTTTGCTTCTTTACCTCTGAGATGCGCTCTTCGAGTTCTCGAAGCTCAGGTGGCGAAGACAAGAACGACAGGCGCAAACGAGCGCCGGCCTCATCGATTAGGTCGATGGCCTTGTCTGGCAAGAAGCGGTCGGTAATGTAGCGGTCTGAGAGGTTGGCTGCTGCAACTAGAGCGCCATCGCTGATCGAGACCTTGTGGTGTGCCTCGTAGCGGTCGCGAAGACCCTTCAAGATGTTGATGGTCTGCGGCAGGCTCGGCTCGTTAACCATGACCTGCTGAAAACGACGAGCAAGAGCTGCGTCTTTTTCGAAGTGCTTGCGGTATTCGTCGAGAGTTGTTGCACCAATGGTCTGAAGCTCGCCACGTGCAAGCATCGGCTTCAAGATCGAAGCCGCGTCTATTGCACCTTCTGCGGCACCGGCACCAACAAGCGTGTGAATCTCATCGATGAAAGTGATGATGTCGCCGCGCGAGCGAATTTCTTTGGTTACCTTCTTGAGGCGCTCTTCGAAGTCACCGCGGTAACGCGAACCGGCAATCAACGCACCCATGTCGAGTGTGTAAAGCTGCTTGCCCTTCAAAGTTTCAGGAACGTTTCCGTTCACAATCGCCTGAGCCAAACCTTCGACCACAGCGGTCTTACCAACACCAGGCTCACCAATTAGAACCGGGTTGTTCTTTGAGCGACGCGAAAGAATTTGCATAACGCGTTCGATCTCACGCTCGCGACCGATTACCGGGTCAAGCTTTCCGTCGGCTGCCGCCTGAGTTAGGTTGCGACCAAACTGGTCGAGAATCTGCGAACCCTTTTGCTTCTCGTGATTTTCGCCGCCAACGTTGACGGTTTCTTTTCCTTGAAAACCTGAAAGCAACTGGATGACCTGCTGGCGCACCTTGTTGGTGTCTGCGCCTAGTTTGGTTAGCACCTGCGCGGCAACACCTTCGCCTTCACGAATCAATCCGAGAAGAAGGTGTTCGGTGCCGATGTATGAGTGGCCGAGTTGCAAAGCTTCGCGAAGTGAAAGCTCTAGAACTTTCTTTGCGCGAGGAGTAAATGGAATGTGACCGGTTGGCGACTGCTGGCCCTGACCGATGATCTCTTGAACCTGTTCGCGAACCGACTCGAGGTTAATGCCAAGCGCTTCTAGCGACTTGGCCGCTACACCCTTACCCTCGTGAATTAGGCCGAGCAGAATGTGCTCGGTGCCGATGTAGTTGTGGTTGAGCAGCTTCGCCTCTTCTTGGGCGAGAACTACAACGCGACGGGCTTTGTCAGTGAATTTTTCGAACATACAAAGATGTTAGGTCGCTAGTTGCCCTTAGAACCAGCCTGTTCGCCGTCAGCGTTAGCCATTTTGGCACGCTCTTCGGCCTCGATTGCGGCATAGGTTTTGCGCTCAGTGGCGTCAGCCCTGATCAGCGACCTAAACAGCCACCAAACAAAGATGCTCATGCCAATTACAGGAATAGAGGTCCAGGCTGCGTCGCTGATCCATTCGAGCGGGGTCATTTTGCCTACTTAACTAGCGGAAACATGATGGTCTCGCGAATGCCGAGACCGGTGAGGCTCATGAGCAAGCGGTCGATGCCCATGCCCATGCCGCCCGAAGGTGGCATGCCGAACTCAAGCGCCGTCAAGAAGTCTTCGTCGAGTTTCATGGCCTCTGGGTCACCAGCGGCCGCCAAAGTAACCTGCGCGACAAAGCGCTCGCGCTGAATAACCGGGTCAACCAACTCGCTATAGCCGGTGGCCTGTTCATAGCCACGGATGTAGAGATCCCACTTCTCAGCCACGCCAGGCAAGCTGCGGTGGTCTCGAGTGAGCGGTGAAGTGTCAACCGGAAAGTCGTTCACGAAGGTCGGCTTGACCAGGTTGGTCTTTACGAAGTGCTCCCACAATTCTTCGACATACTTGCCGTGCAGCGGGTGTTCGATTTCGATGTCGACAGACTTCGCTAGTTTTTTCAAATCTTCGATTGGCGTCTCTGGTGTGATTTCAACACCGGCAGCAGCCGAAAGAGATTCGAACATCGAGATGCGATCCCAGTTTCCAGAGAAATCATTTTCGGTGCCGTCATCAAGAGCAACAACGTGCGAACCGAAGACATCCATGGCCGCATTTTGAATTAGCTTCTGGGTTAGGTTCGCCATGGTGTTGTAGTCACCGTATGCCTCGTAGGCCTCAAGCATCGCAAACTCGGGTGAGTGAGTGCGGTCTGCGCCTTCGTTTCTAAAGTTGCGGTTGATTTCGAAAACGCGATCGATGCCACCGACAACTGCGCGCTTCAAGAAAAGTTCTGGCGCAATGCGCAAAAACAACTCAGTGTCAAACGCATTCGAGTGTGTCTTGAAAGGTCTCGCACTTGCACCACCGTGCATTGTCTGCAACATCGGAGTTTCAACTTCG
>JACCDZ010103844.1_pt1 | contig 11644 bp, 12 predicted proteins | sample 7449551 | NCBI WGS metagenome assembly JACCDZ01 (sample SAMN15323452, study PRJNA562643) | freshwater metagenome | isolation source: river surface water | place: USA:Blue River Watershed | collected 2017-08-18
CCCGAATGACTCGCGCATTCGACTGGCCTACGCCCGCACACTGGTCGAGCAAGGACAGCTGGATGCGGCCCAGCTTGAGTTCACCACACTGCTGCAACAGAACCCCGAAGACGATGACCTGCGCCTGTCGCTGGCACTGGTCTCGATGGAAGTCAAAGCCTGGAATGAAGCCCAGGCCTATCTGCGCGACCTGATCGACCGCGAACGCCACCTGGATATCGCGCACTTCAACCTCGGTCTGATCCACGAAGAACTCGACGATAACGAAGGGGCGCTGATCGAATATTCACTGGTCGGCCCGGGAAATGAGTACCTGCCCGCCAAGGCCCAGCAAACGAAACTCCTGCTTGAAGAAAAGCGCAGTGAGGATGCTCGACAGCGCCTTGCCCAAGCCCGTGGTGAGCAACCCGAATACGCCATCCAGCTCTATATGCTGGAAATTGAAAGCCTGTCCGAACACCAGCTCCTCGAGCTTGCCTGGCAGACCTCCCAGAAATCCCTGCAGCAGTTCCCCGGCGATCTGAATCTGCTGTATACCCGCGCCATGCTGGCCGAGCAGCGCAATGACCTGGGTCAGATGGAGCGCGATCTGCGCCACGTGATCAAGACCGACCCCGACAACGCCATGGCCCTCAATGCGCTTGGCTACACACTGGCGGACCGCACCACCCGTTATGCCGAAGCAAAATCGCTTATCGAGCGTGCCCATCAGCTAAAGCCGGAGGATCCGGCAATCCTCGACAGCCTTGGCTGGATTAACTATCGCACCGGCAACCTGGTTCAAGCCGAAACCTACCTGCGCCTGGCACTGAAGCTGTATCCCGACGCCGAAATTGCCGCCCACCTGGGCGAAGTCCTATGGGCCCAGGGCCGGCAGAGCGAGGCCCGGGAAGTATGGGACGAAGCCTACCAGCAGCAACCCGACAACCCCATTCTGCGCAGCACCCTGCAGCGCCTCACCGGCCGCGAGACACCCTGACCCATGTTGATGCGCACCCTGTTTTTAACCTGCGCCCTGGCCCTGCTGGCTGGCTGCGCAGGCTTAACCAGCAAGGAATCCGTTGAGGGCACGGGCAATCCGACAGACTGGAAAGCCCACAAGGATAGGATCAATGCCATTGATGGCTGGCAGATCAACGGCAAGATCGGCATCCGCGCACCCAGCGACTCCGGCAGCGCCACCCTGTTCTGGCTGCAACGTCAGGGCTACTTCGACATCCGCCTGGCCGGCCCGCTTTCAGTGGGCTCGGCGCGCATCAGCGGGCGCACCAACGATGTTGTCCTTGATCTTTCCGCGCAGGGCCGTTTCCAGTCGAACTCGGCAGAAGACCTGCTGGAAAAGGGGCTGGGCTGGAGACTGCCACTGACCCAGCTATTCTGGTGGGTGCGCGGCCTGCCGGCACCTGACAGCCCCAGTCAGGTAATACTCGACAGCGACAGCCACCTTAACCAGCTGGAACAGGATGGCTGGCACATCCAGTACCTGAGTTACATCGAGCAGAATGGCTACAGGCTGCCGGAGCGCATCAAACTCAACGGCGAGAACCTGCACATCACCCTGGTGATCAAGGACTGGCAGCCGCGTCGCCTGGGCCACCAGGCTGACTAAACAGGAGCCTGCCGCCAATGAGCAACCACCCTGCCAGCATGCCCGATGCAGAACTCGTCCTGCCGGCCCCGGCCAAGCTCAATCTGATGCTGCACATCCTCGGACGCCGCCCGGACGGCTACCACGACCTGCAAACACTTTTCCAATTTCTCGAATTCGCTGACCAACTGGGCTTCGCCACCCGCAGCGATGGCGAAATCCGCCTGCACGATCAAATCGGCGGCGTTCCCCATGACAGCAATCTGATTGTGCGCGCCGCAAGGCAGCTGCAAAAGGCCACCGGCTGCCAGCAAGGTGCGGATATCTGGCTCGACAAGCGACTACCCATGGGCGGCGGTCTTGGCGGTGGAAGCTCGGATGCCGCCACCACCCTGCTCGGCCTGAACAAGTTGTGGCAATTGGGTTGCGGCGAGGATCAGCTGGCCCGGCTGGGACTTGGTCTGGGTGCTGATGTGCCGGTGTTTGTTCGCGGGCACGCCGCGTTTGCCGAAGGCGTCGGGGAAAAACTGCAGCCAGTGACATTGCCCGAACACTGGTTTCTGGTTTGCATCCCAGCCGTTGCAGTGAGTACCGCCGAAGTATTCTCAGCGTCGGAGTTGACACGCAATACTCCGCCCATTAAAGTGGCCGCCGTTCTCGAGCAGGGCGGTCGAAATGACTGCCAGCCGGTGGTCGAGCAGCGCTACCCAGCTGTACGTAACGCTCTGATCTTGCTGAATAAATTTGTTCAGGCAAAACTAACCGGAACGGGTGGTTGTGTGTTTGGGTCCTTCCCAAACAAAGCCGAAGCTGATAAAGTCGCGGCCCAACTTCCAGCCACACTGCCAAGTTTTGTAGCCAAAGGCAGCAACATTTCGATGTTGCACCGAACCCTGCAAAGCTTGACCTGAGAAGCGGATGCCAAGCATCCATACACGTTACAGGGGCGTCGCCAAGCGGTAAGGCACCAGGTTTTGATCCTGGCATGCGTTGGTTCGAATCCAGCCGCCCCTGCCATATTCCGACCAGCAGAACCCGCTTCTGCTGGTCGACAGATACATCAGGTCAAACCTAAGCCGGCAGGTACAACTCGTGTCCAAGATGATGGTGTTTACGGGGAATGCCAACCCCGATCTGGCTCGTCGTGTCGTTCGTCAGCTGCACATTCCGCTGGGCGAAGCTTCCGTTGGCAAGTTCTCCGATGGCGAGATCAGCATCGAGATCAACGAGAATGTTCGCGGCAAGGACGTGTTCCTGATTCAGCCGACCTGCGCACCGACCAACGACAATCTGATGGAACTGGTGGTACTGGCTGACGCCTTCCGCCGCTCCTCCGCCAGCCGCATCACGGCGGTGATCCCCTACTTCGGCTATGCCCGCCAGGACCGTCGCCCACGCTCGGCCCGGGTGGCCATCAGCGCCAAAGTGGTTGCTGACATGCTGACAGTGGTCGGCATCGACCGCGTACTGACCGTTGACCTGCACGCTGACCAGATCCAGGGCTTCTTCGACATCCCGGTAGACAACATCTACGGCTCGCCGGTCCTGATTGACGACATCATCGAACAGCGCTTCGACAATCTGATGATTGTCTCCCCGGATATCGGTGGTGTGGTTCGTGCGCGCGCGGTGGCCAAGACACTGGGTGTTGATCTGGCGATCATCGACAAGCGCCGTCCCAAGGCCAACCAGTCGGAAGTGATGCACATCATCGGTGATGTGGAAGGCCGCACCTGCATTCTGGTCGACGACATGGTCGATACCGCCGGCACGCTCTGCCACGCCGCCAAAGCGCTGAAAAACCATGGCGCGGCCAAGGTGTTCGCCTACTGCACGCACCCCGTGCTGTCCGGCCGCGCCATAGAAAACATTGAAAATTCCGTACTCGATGAACTGGTGGTTACCAACACCATTCCCCTGTCCGCCGCCGCGCAAGCGTGTGCACGAATTCGCCAACTTGATATTGGCCCGATTGTCGCTGAAGCGGTTCGCCGTATCAGCAATGAAGAATCGATCAGCGCGATGTTCCGCTAAGCGCGAAACACCCCTGATTGAACTGTGCCCCGCTGAGCGGGGCTTTTTGCCTAACCGTCTGGATGCTGGTCGCAAGCATGAAGGCCGGTCGGGTTTATTGGAGAAGTGAAATGACTGATTTTACCCTGAATGCCGAAGTGCGTTCCGACCTGGGGAAAGGTGCGAGCCGCCGCCTGCGTCGTAATGCCGCCCTGGTTCCAGCCGTGATTTACGGTGGCGAAGCCGCTCCTGAATCCATCAGCATCCTGGCCAAAGATCTGGCCAAAATGCTCGAGAACGAAGCAGCTTTCAGCCATGTGCTGGCCCTGAACGTTGCCGGCACCAGCCAGAACGTGCTGATCAAAGCCCTGCAGCGTCACCCGGCCAAAGGCTTCGTGCTGCACGCTGACTTTGTGCGCGTAGTTGCTGGCCATAAACTGACCGCACACGTTCCCCTGCACTTCACCAACGAAGCCACCTCGGTTGGTGTGAAGCAGCAAGGCGGCGAAGTGTCCCACACCATCGCTGAAGTTGAAGTTTCCTGCCTGCCGAAAGACCTGCCGGAATTCATCGAAGTTGACCTGGCATCAGTTGAAATCGGTCAGATCCTGCACCTGTCCGACCTCAAGCTGCCAGCTGGCGTACAACTGGTAGCCTTGGCTCACGGGAACGACCTTGCTGTTGCCAACATCCACGCTTCGCGCGTGAAAGACGAAGGCGCTGCCGAGTAATACTCGTCAAGCCTGACCGAGGGCTCCTGTCGTGACTGCCGTTCAACTGATCGTTGGCCTGGGAAATCCAGGCCCGGAATACGACCAGACCCGGCATAACGCGGGAGCCCTTTTTGTTGAGCGCCTGGCAGCCCAGAAAGGCGTAAGCCTCAGCGCAGAGCGCAAGTATTTTGGTCTGTGTGGCAAATTCAGCCATCAGGGCCGCGATGTGCGACTGCTGATCCCGACCACCTTCATGAATCGCAGCGGCCAGGCGGTGGCGGCATTGGCCAATTTTTTCCGCATTGCGCCGGACGCGATCCTGGTGGCCCACGACGAGCTCGACATGCCGCCCGGCGTGGCCAAACTCAAACAGGGTGGCGGGCACGGCGGGCACAACGGGTTGCGCGACATCATCGCCCAACTGGGCAATCAGAACAGCTTTCACCGCCTGCGCCTTGGTATAGGCCACCCCGGACACAGCAGCCTGGTTTCAGGCTTCGTCCTGGGCCGTGCGCCGCGCAGCGAACAGGAACTGCTCGACACCAGCATCGACTTCGCCCTGGGAGTACTGCCGGAAATACTTGCCGGCGAGTGGAGCAAAGCGATGCACAAATTGCACAGCCAGAAGGCTGCCACCTAATTCTTATCCGCCACAGGGCGCAAGGGACACATCATGGGATTCAATTGCGGCATCGTCGGCTTGCCAAACGTCGGCAAATCCACACTGTTCAACGCGCTGACCAAATCCGGCATCGCTGCGGAAAACTTTCCGTTCTGCACCATTGAACCCAACAGCGGCATCGTACCCATGCCCGACGCCCGTCTGGCGGCGCTGGCCGAGATCGTCAAACCCGAACGTATCCTGCCGACCACCATGGAGTTCGTTGACATCGCCGGACTGGTAGCCGGCGCCTCCAAAGGTGAAGGGCTGGGTAACAAATTCCTGGCCAACATCCGCGAGACCGACGCTATCGCCCACGTCGTACGCTGCTTCGTCGACGACAACGTGATCCATGTCTCCAACAGTGTCGATCCCAAGCGCGACATTGAAATCATTGATCTGGAATTGATCTTCGCCGACCTCGATAGCTGCGAAAAGCAGCTGCAAAAAGTCACCCGCAACGCCAAAGGCGGCGACAAAGAAGCCGTGGCACAGAAAGCACTGCTGGAACAACTGATCAGTCATTTCACCGAGGGCAAGCCGGCACGCACACTGCTCAGAACAATGGGCGATGACGACCGACTGCTGGCCCGCAGCTTCCACCTGCTTACCAGCAAGCCAGTGATGTACATCGCCAACGTGGCCGAAGACGGCTTCGAGAACAACCCACTGCTTGACGTGGTGATGGGCATTGCGGCGGCTGAAGGCGCCATTGTGGTTCCGGTATGCAACAAGATCGAAGCTGAAATCGCCGAACTGGAAGATGGTGAAGAGAAAGACATGTTTCTCGAGGCCCTCGGACTGGAAGAACCTGGCCTTAACCGGGTTATCCGTGCCGGCTATGAACTGCTGAATCTGCAGACCTACTTCACCGCCGGCGTCAAAGAGGTTCGCGCCTGGACCGTGCGCGTGGGCGCAACAGCCCCTCAAGCAGCCGCCGTGATTCACACCGACTTTGAAAAAGGCTTTATCCGCGCCGAAGTCGTCGCCTACGACGACTTCATCCAGTACAAAGGCGAAGCCGGCGCCAAGGAAGCCGGCAAATGGCGTCTGGAAGGCAAGGAATACATCGTCAAAGACGGTGACGTGATGCACTTCCGCTTCAACGTCTGAACCATTTCAGGCACCTGAAGCCTACAGAAAGCCGCACTTTGGTGCGGCTTTCTCAGACTGCTGACAAAGACCCTGGCCCAAAGCCGGGGTCTTTTGTTTAATAGGCCATCGTTTCGACAGGAACAGGCCTGATGCTTAGAGACCCTTCCCCCAAGCAGCATGCGCTGGAAATGGTGACCATTGAAGAGCTGGTCCCCGCAGATCATCTGCTGCGCAAGATTGCTCGCCATATCGATTTCGAGTTCATACGCCCGGCTACCCAGCATCTGTATTGCGCCGATAACGGCCGCCCGGCTGTTGACCCTGTCACGCTCTTCAAAATCCTGTTCATTGGTTATCTATTCGGCGTGCGCAGCGAGCGGCAACTGATGCGCGAAATTCAGGTCAATGTCGCTTACCGCTGGTTTCTGGATTTCAGTCTCACCGACAAGGTGCCTGATGCCTCAACACTCAGCCAAAACCGGCGCCGCCGATTTGCTGATAGCGATATTGAACAAGTCATCTTTGATGGCATCGTCGAGCAAGCCATGAAGAGCGGTCTGATCGGTGGCGAAGTGCTGCACACCGACAGCACTCACCTCAAGGCCAGTGCCAATAAAAAGCGTTTTGAAATCCATCAGGTTGAACAACGTCCTTCGGATTACCTGGCACAGCTCAACAGAGCCATTGCGCAGGACCGTGAAGCGCATGGAAAACGTCCGTTAAGCGACAAGCCCACCGCGCAAGAGACCATCGAAACCAAGGTCAGCACCACCGATCCTGACAGTGGCTTTATGACTCGGGACAACAAACCGCAAGGCTTCTTCTATCTGGATCACCGCACTGTGGATGGCAAGCACGCCATCATTACCGACACCTTTGTGACCCCCGGCAATGTGCATGACAGCCGTCCTTATCTGGCTCGCCTGGATCGTCAGTGCACTCGCTTCAACCTGACGCCGTTGGCTGTGGCTCTCGATGCGGGCTACTTCACTGCGGCTATCTGCAAAGGCCTACAGGAGCGCGACCTGTATGGCGTCATCGGTTACCGACGGCCCAATCACAAGCCCGGCTATTTCTATAAGCGCGAATTTATCTACGACGCTGAACGTGACGGTTATACCTGCCCCAATGGCCAGTTTCTGACTTATCGCACGACCAATCGGGTTGGGTATCGTGAATACACCTCTGACGCCAGGCAGTGCCGTGAATGCCCACTGCGCGAACAGTGCACAAAAAGCCGCACGCACACCAAAGTGGTGGTACGACACGTGTGGGAAGAGTTCAAAGAGCGAATCAATCAGAACCGGCTGACGCCGGAGGGCAAGAAAATATACGCCCGACGAAAGGAAACCGTTGAGCGCAGCTTTGCCGATGCCAAAGAACTCCATGGCCATCGGTATGCTCGTTTCCGTGGTATCAGCAAGGTGACGAAACAATGCCTGCTGGCTGCTGCTTGCCAGAACATGAAGAAGATCGCCCGGTTGCTGGCGGCTTTTTTTCGTCTGTATGGCCTTCCCAAAAGCATCTGGAAGACCTTCAGCGCATATTTTCAGGGGTTTGTTGCTGTTCGGCTGATTTTGCAGCACAGCAATCGCCAGATGGCGTGACAGTACTCCAAAAGCGAACCCCCGCTTAAAAGCGGGGGTTCGTCAGCAGCCTGAACCGGCCATTGGCCGGTTTTTTTATCAGGCAGAGCGCTTACTTGCCATACACCGGCAGGCGTGCGCAGACCGCTTTGACCTTGGCGCGAACGGCGTCGATCACCGCTTCGTTGCTCAGGTCAGCCAGAATGTCGCAAATCCAGTTGGCGAGGTCGCGGCATTCGGCTTCCTGGAAACCGCGGGTGGTTACGGCTGGAGTGCCGATCCGCAGGCCGGAGGTGACGAACGGCGAGCGCGGATCATTCGGCACGCTGTTCTTGTTCACGGTGATGTAGGCGCGGCCCAGGGCGGCGTCGGCATCTTTCCCGGTGATGTCCTGCTTGATCAGGCTGAGCAGGAACAGGTGGTTCTGTGTACCGCCGGAGACCACATCAAAACCGCGCTGGATGAACACTTCGGCCATTGCCTGAGCGTTCTTCACCACCTGCTGCTGATAGGTCTTGAACTCAGGCTGCAGGGCTTCCTTGAAGCACACGGCCTTGGCAGCGATCACGTGCTCCAGCGGGCCACCCTGGCCACCGGGGAACACGGCGGAGTTGAGCTTCTTCTCCAGCGCTTCGTTGGCGCGCGCCAGAATCAGGCCGCCGCGCGGACCACGCAGGGTCTTGTGGGTGGTGGTGGTCACGACATCGGCAAACGGCACCGGGTTCGGGTAGACGCCAGCGGCGACCAGACCGGCCACGTGGGCCATGTCGACGAACAGATAGGCGCCTACCTTGTCGGCAATGGCACGGAAACGCGGGAAATCCAGAATCTGCGAATAGGCGGAGAAACCGGCGATGATCATTTTCGGCTGGTGTTCAACCGCCAGACGCTCGACTTCGTCGTAGTCGATCAGACCGGTGACGTTGTCGATGCCGTACTGCACGGCGTTGTAGATCTTGCCGGAGAAACTGACGCTGGCGCCGTGGGTCAGGTGACCGCCGTGGGCCAGGCTCATACCCAGCACGGTGTCGCCCGGGTTCAGCAGGGCCATGTACACGGCACTGTTGGCCTGGCTGCCTGAGTGCGGCTGCACGTTGGCGTAGTCGGCGCCGAACAGTTGCTTGGCGCGGTCGATGGCCAGCTGCTCCACCACGTCGACGTATTCGCAGCCGCCGTAGTAACGCTTGCCCGGATAACCTTCGGCGTACTTGTTGGTCAGCACCGAGCCTTGCGCTTCCATCACAGCCGGGCTGGTGTAGTTCTCGGAGGCAATCAATTCGATGTGTTCTTCCTGACGCTGAGCTTCTTGCTCCATAGCGGCAAACAGATCGGCATCGTAGCGGGCGAGGGTCAAATCACGGCTGAACATGGTGGTCACCTGAGTCAAACGGCGGGGCGGGAGTATTTGAGGCCGGCGATTCTACCTTATCAGCCGCCCGCTGGCACATGAGGTTCGGTCATGTGTCAGACGAACAGCGTTCACCTGTTGCCATTCTTGCCCGCCTGGCCAGGCTTTCCGGTTGCAGGCCTTCAGCTGAACAGCAGCCAGCCGCCGGCGATGGCGGAAATTCCGGCACTCAGGCGCAGCCAGGGCTCAACAGCACCCGGCAACCAGCGCAGCATGGCAAAGCCCAGGGCATGCAACCCGGCGGTAGCCAGCAGAAAACCGCCGGCATAACCCATGGCACCAGCGGCGACCGGAAGCTCCAGCGCATGCGCCATGCCATGAAACAGGGCAAACGCAGCGGTCAGACTGGCTGCCGCGAGCATGGGCAGACGGGCGGCAACCAGCACCAGCAGGTTGAAGGCCAGCACAGAGGCGGCGATGGCGCTTTCGGTCCAGGGCAGGGCGATTCCGCCATAGCCGAGTAACGCGCCAACCAGCATGCTGCCGAGGAAAGTCAGCGGCAGTACCCAGCGTGCGGCACCTTTCTGCTGCGCCGCCCACCAGCCGACGGCGAGCATCGCCAGCAGGTGGTCGATGCCAGCCAGCGGGTGCGTCAGGCCAGTGAAAAGGCTGCTGTCGACATGCCCGGGGTGGGCCATGGCCAGTCCGGGAGCCAACAGCAGAAGCAGGCAGGTAAACATCTTGTATCGGTTCATGGTGTGTCTCCTGAGGTGTAAGGCCGGATCAGATTCAAGCGGCGTTCAGCATGCCGTGGCGTTCGATAAAGGCGATGATCTGTTGCAGGCCCTGACCGGTTTTCTGGTTGCTGAACACGAAGGGTTTTTCACCGCGCATCTTCAGGGTGTCGCGCTCCATGACTTCCAGTGAGGCGCCGACCATCGGTGCCAGGTCGACCTTGTTGATCACCAGCAGGTCGGATTTGCAGATCCCCGGTCCGCCCTTGCGCGGCAGTTTGTCACCGGCCGAGACGTCGATCACGTACAGGGTCAGGTCAGACAGTTCCGGGCTGAAGGTGGCAGACAGGTTGTCACCGCCGGACTCGACAATGATCAGGTCCAGGCCGGGAAAGCGCCGGTTGAGTTGTTCGACCGCCTCCAGATTGATCGAGGCGTCTTCACGAATCGCCGTGTGCGGGCAGCCGCCGGTTTCCACACCGATGATCCGCTCCGGTGCCAGCGCTTCATTGCGCACCAGAAACTGCGCGTCCTCCTGGGTGTAGATGTCGTTGGTGACCACCGCCAGGTTGTAGCGCTCGCGCAGCGCCAGACAGAGGGCCAGGGTCAGGGCGGTCTTGCCGGAGCCAACCGGGCCACCAATTCCGATACGCAGGGGTTGGGTGTTCATAGGGTGATTCCTGTTCAAGAGCGAAAGAGTCGGGAGTACTGGCGTTCGTGCGCCATGCTGGCCAGCGCCAGGCCAAAGGGCGCGCTGCCCCAGTGTTCGGGGATGAGTTCGGTGGCTTGCCGTTGTGCCTGCTGCAGGCTCGGAAGCAGGGCGCTGGTCAGCCGTTGCGCGGCTTGCTGGCCGAGTGGCAGGGTTTTCATCAGAACCGCCAGCTGGTTTTCCAGCCAGCTCCAGAGCCAGGCGGCGAGCGCGTCGGCCGGACTGATCTGCCAGGCGCGTGCAGCCAGGGCCCAGAGTGGTGCCAGACCGGGGGCAGGCAGTTGTGCCAGAAAATCCCGGGCGGGCTGATCGAGCTCGGGCAGCCCCTGCAGCAACTGCTCCAGGGAATAGCCGGTCTGGCGGTTTTCCTGCTGCAATTCGCGGGTTTCGCGGCTGCTGCGTTGTTGCGCCGCCAGTTGGTTGAGGCGGGCCCAGTCCTCGTCGTGGGCTGCCGCGCAATGGGCCAGCAACAGGGGTGCTTCGAAGCGGCTCAGGTTCAGCAGCAGCTGATCGCTGAGCCACTGCTGCGCGCTGGTGGCATCGTTGACCAGACCACTGTCCACCGCCCACTCCAGCCCTTGCGAATAGCTGTAACCGCCGATCGGCAGTTGCGGGCTGGACAGCCGCAGCAGCGCCCAGGCCGGGTTCACGCTTTTCTCCCGAACTGGTGCAGCCGCGGCGCGTAGCTGAATTCGGCATCGCCGGCGTGGGAGTGATGATGGCCGCCGCCATAGGCGCCCTGCTCGGGCTGATAGGGCGCTTCGACCAGACTCACGTAGGCGCCGAGCTGCTCGAGCATGGCTTTGAGCACATAGTCATCGGGCAGCCGCAGCCAGCCATCGCCCAGCTGCAGAGCCACGTGACGGTTGCCCAGATGATAGGCCGCACGCATCAGCTCGAATGCATTGCTGCAGGTCACGTGCAACAACTGTTCGGGGCGTGCCCGTACGCGCACCACGCGTCCGTCCCTGGCGCGCAGGCATTCGCCGTCCGCCAGCGCCGGTTGTCCGCGCTCAAGAAACAGTCCGGTTTCTTCGCCGCAGGTACTGAAACAGTGCAGCCGGCTCTTGCTGCGTGCCGCAAAGTCGAGCAGCAATTCGGCATCCCAGCGGTCCTGCCGGGCGATGCGTTGATGGATGACCAGCATGCTGTGCTTCCGTGGTGTATTACCCGGGACTACAGCAAGAGGCTTGCCAA
>JACCDZ011756312.1_pt1 | contig 11640 bp, 12 predicted proteins | sample 7449551 | NCBI WGS metagenome assembly JACCDZ01 (sample SAMN15323452, study PRJNA562643) | freshwater metagenome | isolation source: river surface water | place: USA:Blue River Watershed | collected 2017-08-18
CGCGCGATTTTGCAATAATAATATCTCGAGCCTCAACGCCTTCTTTGGTATTTGGAATCATTTCGAGTGATTTTGCAGAAAATGGTTTTGATCCCACACCATCAATTGAAATACGGAGGTAGAGCTGGCGAAAAGCAAGGTTCGTAAAATCATCCTGCACAAATACCGGTGCAAATTCTTTTTCAAATAATTCTGCATCCTGGGCTCCTACACGGAATACAACCATCGATCCTACGTTACCGAGCACAGCCGCGCGGAGGTTTTCTGGCAACTGTTCAACATACTGGTGAGCAATTGTGAGACACAATTTATATTTTCGCGCCTCAGAGAGAATGTCTGCAAATGAATCATTCGCAAAGTTTTGGAATTCATCGGCATAAAAATAGAGCGATGGTAATTTCCCCATTTCGTGCGGCGCAACATCGGCTCGCGACATGGCAGCCAAATATACCTTGGTAATCAGCATGGCACCCAGGAGCGATGCATTTTGATCACCCAGACGACCCTTGGAAAGGTTGATGATGATGATTTTTTTCTCATCCATGGCGCGACGAAAATCGAATGTTGATTTCGGCTGGCCGATGAGGTTTCGAATGAGAGGGTTTGCCGTGAATTGCCCAATCTTGTTTTGAATAGCAGAAACGTATTCACGCATATTACGTTCATCGTATTTTGCAAACTCATTCACCCAAAATGATTTCACAGAAGAGTCTTTGACGTTATCCACGACACGTTTGCGGAACTCCTTGTCACCATACATACGGTTCACACCGAGCAGGGTTGAACCTGGATATTCGAGGAGTGCGAGCAGCGTGTTCGTGAGAATGTATTCCATACGAGCACTCCAGGCATCTACCCAGATTTTTTTGAATGCAGACATGAGCCCGTTTGCAACGAGGTGACGTTTATCCGGACCAACGTCTTCCATTACGTTAAATGAAATCGGGAAATCAGTATCGAATGGTGCAAAATAAATAACATCATCCTGACGAAATGGCGGCACATATTCTAGAAGTTTTTCCGCAGATCCTCCGTGGGGATCAATGAATGCAATACCGCTCCCGCGCTGGATATCCTGAATGGCCATGTTTTCGAGAAATGTTGATTTTCCGGTACCAGATTTCCCTATGATGTACATGTGTTTTGTACGATCAAGTGCCTTGATCCCGAATTTCGTATTTTTGTTGCGAAAATTTGCTTCGCCCAAATAGGTCACTGCCTGTGGATCATCCATAATTAACACACAGTATAGCACTAGAGGTAGTACAGAGTACAAGTACTTAGTACACAGATTATAAAAATTAAGCAAAGTAAAAAGCCGCACCTCGGGGTGCAGCTTTTTATTCTGTTGTGATTCTTTACAATTTTGATGCAGGGATTTTTACTATTCTCTGAACGTATTAGCAAGTATAGAGAAAGTGATACTTGGAATTGCAGGTATCGCCACAAAAGTCAGACATTTCGCCATCAGAGCGAGAGAGATTTCATCACTCCCTATAAAAAAAATTATCATTGCGACCATTGCGCAAAGAACAGATAAAATAGCAGTAATAGCTGCAATAGTTTGAAAAAATTGTTTTGTCTTCATTTTTTTGTTTTTAAAGAAATAAAATTGTTTTTTTCATTGTTTTCTGTTTTTAATTGTTAGTCTTCCCTACGATCATGGCATGAATATGTTAATAAGTCAAGGTTTAAAATAACTTTATTTTACAAGCTTTCCTGGTATTCTCTTGTTCCTACTAAGGACTATTAACTAACGACTAAAAACTTCCCGAGTTGTACACCTGTTCTCCACAAATAACGTTTGGACGAAGGACTCTTCCCCGCGTACAATAGGGCTACTTATGGCGAAACCAACCTACCAACCAATACAGACTATGAGCTCTGGGCTTCGCGTCCCACCGCAAAACATTGATGCTGAAAAAGCCCTCATTGGCTCTATTATGGTACGCCCCGTAGCACTCAACGATATTATTGATATCATTTTTCCGGAGTCATTCTATGTAGAAAAACATCGTCTCATTTATCAAGGCATGCTCGAGCTCGCGAGAAAGAGTGAACCGATCGATCTCGTTTCCCTATCATCAAAACTCCGAGAGCAAGCAGTGCTCGAAACTATTGGCGGTATGGCATACCTGTCTGAGCTCGTATCACTCGTTCCCGCGTCAACAAACATCGAACACTATGCACATATCGTTGCGCGAAAATCGACACTTCGAAAATTGATTGCTGCTGGCGACACGATTACCCAATTAGGATTTGATGAAGGCTCAGAGCTCGATGAAATCATGGATCAAGCAGAGCAATCCATCATGGAAATCACATCGAATGCTGGTCAAGGAAAAAAATTCGTTGGTATCAAAGAAATCTTGCCAAAATCATGGGAGAGTATGGAAAAACTCCATGAACATACAGGAGAGTTCCGTGGTGCACCGACCGGATTCCGTGATCTCGATCTCAAGCTCTCAGGATTGCAAAAAGCTGATCTCATTATTTTGGCTGCACGACCAAGTATGGGTAAGACATCGCTTGCTCTCGACATCGCACGACAGAGTGCGCTCGGCCACGGTGTCCCTGTTGGTATTTTCTCACTGGAAATGGGATCACAATCACTCGTAGACCGCATGCTCGCTGCAGAGGCAAAGGTTGATTCATGGAAAATGCGTACTGGTAAGGGATTGACCGAGGACGATTTCATGCGCGTACGTGATGCCATGGAACGACTATCAAAAGCTCCTATTTATATTGATGATGCATCCAGTACAAACCTACTCAAAATGCGCGCTACTGCTCGCCGACTGAAAACAGAGCACGGACTCGGTCTCATTATTGTCGACTACCTCCAACTCATTACGACAACAAAAAACTATGATTCTATGGTAAATCAGGTGACAGAAATTTCTCGATCATTAAAGGGTCTCGCTCGAGAATTAGACGTTCCCGTACTTGCTCTCTCTCAACTCTCTCGTGCCGTAGAGAGTCGCGGTGGACGACCTCGTCTATCAGACCTCCGAGACTCGGGAGCCATCGAGCAAGACGCCGATGTCGTTATGTTCATTCACCGTGAAGATAAAAATAACCAGGAATCTGACCGACCAAACATTGCAGAAATTCTCATTGAAAAACACCGTAACGGTCCAACGGGTGTTGTAGAATTATTCTTTGATGATACAAAAACAACATTCCTCACGATCGAGAAAAACGATTTCGGCGATTTCGCTCAGGCAGCCGTATCAGCACATGATGAAGCGTTCTAAAGGATGGACTTAAAAAGCTATAGGCCTAAGGCTTAAGTTCTACATCACCCCAACCCTCTCCTGCACGAGAAGAGGGAGCTGGCTCGGTTCGCAAAGCGAACCGAGCTTACGCCTGAAACTTCTTATGCCTTAAGAGCCCGCACCTCCCTTGCCATCCCCCTACTTATTCTTATACTTATACTCATACTTTTCATCTATGAACCCGCTCGATCGATTAGCAGAATATTTCAAAGATTTTCCTGGGATTGGCCGCCGTCAGGCAAAGCGTTTTGCCTATCACGTACTCAAACAAACACCCGAATATGTAGAGCAATTTATTCACTCACTCCAGAGTGCTAGATCCGGTATGCGTCAGGACCCATTATCATTTCAATACTTTTTTGATGATGGATATGGTCACGAACTATCCCCCATCATGCGCGACAGTAGTCGTGATCAGAGTCAGCTCATGATTGTGGAAAAGGATGCCGACATTGAACATCTGGAAAAAACAAAACTATTCCGTGGACACTATTTTGTCCTGGGTGGTATGGCACCACTCCTGACCAGCGACCTAGGTAGCAATATGCGTATCCAGGCATTGTTTGGTCGTATCAAAAATTTGGCAGAAATGGGCACATTAAAAGAAATTATTTTTGCACTCCCTGCAAATCCCGAAGGTGACCGAACTACGATGCTACTCCGAGACCAGATCACGCCGCTCACTGAAAACACGCATATCATCATGACAACGCTCGGCCGCGGTATGTCTACAGGATCAGAGATTGAATACGTGGACAGTCACACACTAGAAGAAGCATTGAAAAATCGACACTCATAACCAGACAATAATATAAAAAGAGTCCCGAGCATCATTACTGCTCGGGACTCTCTATTAATCCTGGTAATATATTTCCCATACACCACTTTTTTCAACAAAAGCGTATTCTTTTTCCTTTATCCAGATAATGAGTATATGTCCGGGAATACGATCAGCTCTAGACATAAAAGAAAATGTTGTACCACTTATTTTAACTTTCGATAAAAAAGTAGAAACAAGCCGGGTTGGCGGTTCCGTTTTAAATCTATTCAAAATACGACAGATGCGTTCCGCATATTTTGGATCATGAGAAGGGATAGATGCAATAATCCGCCACAGGAAAAATATAAAAAGTGCTGTTCCATACAATGGAATAGCAAGATCATCAGATAGTACTGTCATGATTTTTTGTTTTTAGGGATTTTTATCATAGTACAACATATAGAATATAAATCAATCATTACAAAAAGGCTGCACTGTTAGCGCAGCCTTTTTATGTTTCAGTTGTAGATTCCAGTAGTTACCTCCCTTTCTTCCCTGATGATAGAACAGGAACAAGAAGCATTCCAATCAGGATAGCGAGTATCCAAGGAATAAAAAATTCTGGTTCCATAAACTCAACAGATGTCATGAGGATTGTTGCCATAGGATTTTGGTTTTGAATTTAAAACACAATACCATTTAGAAATTTATAAGTCAAAACCCTCGCCGAGCGAGGGTTTTGAGAAATTCAAATTAAAATAGTAGTTCCAGATATTTTAATTTTATGTAATTGCAGTGATTTTCCAAGTCATAAACGGCTGTCGATGTCCACGTTTTTTGAAATAACGAGATTTAGCCTTGTACTTGATCACGATAACCTTTGGTTCGCGGCCTTCACGGACGAATTCGGCAGTAACTTTGCGAGCAAGCTTTGGAGCACCTACCTCAGTCTTTTTCCCATCATCATAGAGAAGTACATCGTCAAATGTCATAGCGTCTCCAGCCTTGAATTCGCCTTCCATTTTTTCAGTAGTAACGAGATCGCCTGTGCGAACAATGTATTGCTTGCCACCAGTTGCGAGAACTGCAAAATCAGTAGTAGCGGCGGTGCCTTTAGGAGCTTTGGTTGTGTTCTTTGTCATCTTTGCCATATAAGGGATCATTCTACACAATTTTCGCTTTTATGCAAGGGATAGCCGAGTATCATCTTTAATTACTTACGAGACCAGAAAGGCTTGTAAAATATGGCAGATTACCCACTTGACTTATTCAGCTATATATGCTATTATACTAGTGAAGTTTAAACCAATTAAAAACTAAAGACAATGAAAAGAAACTTTCAAATAATAAGCCTTGTTAGCATGCTCGCTTTTGTAATTCTCTGTTTTTTGGTATGGAGTTTCGTTGCGAATAATATAACTGATTCTATCTCAAATCGCGATACTTTAACTATCATATTATTGCTTGGAGGTACCGCTATTGTAAGCCTGATTTCCGCACTACTGGCAATAAGTGATGATGATTGGTAGATAAGTGAAAATGGGTTATTAATAATTAAAACTAAATAAAAAGCTGCACCCTGAGGTGCGGCTTTTTTGTTTCTTATTTTTATGTGTGTACTAAGTACTTGTACTAGGTACTCCAAGGCCGTATACTGGAGAACATGATCACACGTCACACATTTGGAGACCTCACCTGGGTTGATATTGAACGCCCAACATCTGGAGATATTGTAGCCCTCGTCGAAGAATTCGGTATTGATGGAGGCTGCGCCGAGGAGCTCCTATCCCCTACGACTCGCCCACGCATTGAATCCTATCAGGATTCAATCTATCTCGTTCTCCATTTTCCTGATGGTATTGGCCGACGCAAAACAATCCGCGAAGAAGAAATTGATTTTATTATTGGCAAAAACTTTCTCATCACGGTGCGCTACGACACGTCAGATGCTATCACTAGTTTCGCAAAAGCATATGACATGAATACAGTTCTGGCTCGCGAGATTCCAAATCATACGAGTGGAAGCCTCTTTTATTACATCATGCGACATCTCTATCATGATGTGGATGAACAGCTCGCATCAATCAATCGAGACATTCGAAAACTCGAAAGTGATATTTACACAGGCAAAGACCCTCGCGTCGTTGAACATATTTCAAATGTGAGTCGCCAACTCCTCGACTGCAAGCAATCCCTCCGATTTCACGAAACAATTCTCCAGTCATTCAACGAATCTGCTCCTCACGTGTTCGGAGAGCAAATTGTAAAACGAAGCAGGGGCGTGTTCAATGAATATGTAAAACTTATGAACCTCCTCCAGGGACATCGTGACGTACTCCATGAACTCCGCGAAACGAGTGACTCTCTCCTGTCAACTCACAACAACGAAATCATGAAAAACCTCACCGTTATGACATTCATTATGCTCCCAATCACCCTCATCACGAGTGTATTTGGTATGAATACTGATATAACACTCATTAATTCACCAGCAACATTCCTATTTGTTCTCGGTGCCATGACCATAACGGGCATTTGTATGATCATCTACTTTAAATCTCGTAAGTGGTTCTAAATTTTATGGATATTTATCTGACTAATACACTCTCTCACAAAAAAGAGCTTTTTCAACCCATCACTCCAGGCCAGGTGGGTATGTATCACTGTGGTCCGACCGTTTACTACTATGTACACATCGGGAACCTTCGGGCGTTCCTCCTTGCTGACATCACAAGGAGAGTATTTACATACAATGGATACCAGATAAATCAGGTCATGAATATCACTGATATCGGACACCTGGTTTCTGATGGTGATGATGGTGATGACAAAATGACGAAGGGTTTAAAGCGTGAAGGCTGGGAGGTAACTCTCGAGAACATGCTCCGACTCGCACGAAAATATGAGGAAGCATTCCTCTCTGATATCGATCATATGAATATTCTCCGGCCGCTTATCGTCGCTCGTGCCAGCGAACACATTGATGAAGATATTGAAATTATTAAAAAACTCCAAGAAAAAGGATTTACGTATAGAACAATTGACGGAGTTTATTTTGCGACTGAAAAAATGCCAAACTATGGTGCGCTTGGCGGAATTACTTTGGATGCAAGTAAAAATGAATCTCGTATTGGTGAACCATGTAAAGGAGATGTTGAGCAGACAAAACGAGATCCGAAAGATTTTGCACTATGGAAATTAGATGCGGATAAAGGCTGGGAGAGTCCATGGGGTCGCGGTTTCCCTGGATGGCACATCGAATGCTCTGGTATGGGTATGAAATACCTCGGTGAACAATTCGATATTCACACTGGCGGACACGATCTTGCACCGATCCATCACAACAATGAAATCGCACAATCAGAATGCTCTACAGGACACACACCCTTTGTACGTTACTGGCTCCATAACGAATTCGTAAATATTGGCGAGACAAAAATGGCAAAGTCGGGTGATAATTTCATTACACTCCAAACACTTACTGAAAAAGGAGTAAACCCAATGGCTCTCCGTTACCTCTACCTCCAGTCTCATTACCGATCTCAAGTTTCATTTTCATGGGAAGCTTTGACTGCATCAGAAACAGCATGGAAGAAATTACGAACAGCTGTGCAAGTATTACCGGAGGGCGGAGTGGTGGACGAAGCGAGAAAAGCTGAATTTCAGAAACTCATAAATGACGATCTAAATACTGCAGCAGCACTTGCTTTCGTTTGGGAATTGATAAAGGATGCCACTATTTCTGATAGTGATAAACGAGCTACTATTCTCGATTTTGATCAGGTTCTCGGACTCAAACTTGGCGAAGTAGAAGAAGCTATTGAAATACCAAGCGAGGTGCAAAAACTTCTCGATGAACGAGCGACCGCACGAACGAATAAAAACTTTTCTCTTTCAGACAAACTCCGAGATGATATCAGAGCACTAGGATTTGAAGTGAAAGATACTGATCAAGGCCAAGCACTCACAAAATTGACCCGGTAGTAGATCCTCGTGATGCTCGCCTATGGACGAGCGTGTGTACACACCTCACGAGGGCTCACTACCGGGTTGACCCCGTAGAAACTAGTGATACACTGATGAGTAACTAAACCTTTTAAAAACAAAATACCATGTCAACAATAGAGGTAATCAAAAACAAAAGAACTATTTTTAGTTGGGATATTGTTAACTTATCTGATGACCAACTCATGCTAAAATTAAAATCAATTTTAGATGAGCAACTGGATATTGAATGGACTAAAGAGCCTGAGCTTATCAAGAGTCGTCTTTTTAATCGGGTCTTAAGAATAACCGGCATAAGACTAGAAAATATCACCGTTACCCAAAAAGGAAGCAAGGACACCTATCAAAGAAAGTACCGTGTGATAGTAAAAAACCCCAACACTGACAATATCTTTGCTTTTTCTGATTTTACACAAAAATTGGAATGGTAAAAGATTAGAGCCCCTTTGCGATTCGCAAAAGGGCTCTCTTGACGTAAAATATTCCAAGTGATATAAAGTGCTTAATTATTAACAAATACATAAGCAATGGAAAATATTAATCCAGAATTTCTGAATCTCAATGAGGATGATTTCAGGAAAAAAGTCCAGGCAATAATGGACCAAAAGGTGGTTTGTGAAGAAAAAAGAGGAGAAAAAGCAGTTCTCGATACTCTCGAGCAACGGATAAAAAGAGAGATTGGACTCCCTATGAAAAACCTTCAGGTGAGCATTAAAAAAGATGAGAGTGTTTACAAAAGAACATACTCTTTTGAGATAATATATCCCGCACTAGGGAGATTTATTACCATCTCAAAAAAGGATGAAGAAAAGGTAAACTAAAGATACTCATCTTGAGCCTCGTAAAACCCCTCTGCAAATATGCAGAGGGGTTTTCTATTTATTCTAATTCTTTTTTCAAATGCTCAACTAATTCTTTTGCCTTTTTCGAAAGTTTTTCAGGGATAGCGATGCGGGTTCGGATGAGGAGGTCGCCTTTTTGGAATGTACCACCCTGGACACCTTTACCCCGGACGCGGAGCACCGTTCCCATCTGGAGCCCAGCTGGGATTTTTACTTTTTCTTTTCCGTCCAATGTCTCAATTGTATATTCGGCACCCAATATTGCGTCAGCGAGTTTGACTGGCAGATCCATGACGAGGTGCATACCCTCTTTACGGAATGTCGGATGTCGCTCTACCTCGATATTCACGAGTAAATTCCCTGCTCGGCCATTTGTAATTTGTTCACCCAGACCCTCATAGCGAATACTCTGCCCATCATCAATACCAGCAGGAACGTCTACGGTAACCTTTTTCTTGCCACCTTGTTTTCCATCGCGAAGTTCTGGAATTTCAATGTCACGTTTTACACCAAATACAGAATCTTTGAATGAGATGCGAATTTCTACCTGGATATTTCGCCCGCGTCGCATACCACCTCCTCCGAATCCGAATGCACCGAATATGTCACCAATATCGATATCACCAAAGTCGAACTGTGCTCCGGCTCCGCCTTGCTGACCTGCCTGACGCATAATGTCTTCCCAATTAAATCCGCCAAAGCCGCCCTGACCACCTCCACCGCCAAACTGTGGGCCAGCAGATCCGAATTGATCGTACTGGGCACGTTTTTTTGCGTCACCAAGTGTCTGATAGGCCTCATTCGCCTCTTTGAATTTCGCTTCGTTCCCAGTCTTTTTATCCGGATGATGCTCTGCCGCCAATTTGCGAAAAGCCTTCTTGATCTCATCTTGAGAAGCATCCTTGGAAACACCTAACGTTTTGTAATAGTCTTTAGACATAGGCTGCATTATAAGGCTTTTTCGCCTCTATTCCAAACAGATTTTTCAATCTGCTTGGTAAGAAACGAAAAATTTGACAATATAGATTAATAATGTTAATATACTTTTACAACTAAATAAACATATAATGGAACCTACAATAGACCAATTAATGGAGTCTCTCAAAAAATCCCTTGAGGTTTTAGGAGAAATGCCAGAAAGCATGTGCCTTTGTTGCCAGGAGCAATTTTCAAAGGATAATTACGATAAATTAAAAACAATAAGCCAAGAGGTTTATGGCCATTCCGGAAGAATGCTGCAAAGGCACTTCTTCCAGAAAGAGCTAATAAAACTGATGCCTGAAAAATTAAATGAAGGCGAACGACTTATTGGCTTTAAGCTGAAAGATGGAAACATTATTGCCGAAGTTGCAAGAGCTGTGACACTTTAAGCATCCCACCAACCCCGTACACTCATCAGGAATTATTCCTGATGAGAAACGAGGTTGGTTTTTTGTTTACAAGGATTACTCAGTTTTTGCTTCCCCTTCTGTTTGTGAAGTCGTATCCTGAGTTTTTTCTTCAGCTTTTGGTTCTTCCGCCTTCGCACCCGCAGCCTTTTCCTGCTCAGCTTTCTGAATAATTTCGTAGATTTTCATCATTTCATCAGAGAGGTTTTTTGTAGCACTATCTATTGCAGCTGCGTCGTCTTTGTCTTTTACATCTTTCAATGCCTTCATTTTATCTTCAATTGCAGTTTTTGTTTCTGCAGGAATTTTTTCGCCGTATTCTTTGAGAGATTTTTCAGCGGCAAATATACTTGTTTCAGCAGTATTCTTTTTATCAACGAGATCTTTCTTTTTCTCATCTTCTGCCTTGAATTTTTCAGCGTCTTCCTGCATCTTTTTAATATCAGCATCAGAGAGTCCGCCTCCTGCCTGGATTTTGATTGAAGCCTCTTTGTTCGTAGCTTTGTCTACGGCTTTCACTGACAAGATTCCGTTCACGTCGATATCAAATGAAACCTCGATTTGCGGCATACCTCGTGGAGCTGGTGCAATATCACCGAGGATAAATCGGCCGAGCGATTTGTTATCAGTTGCCATTGGTCGTTCACCCTGCGTGATGTGAATTTCAACACTCGTCTGATTATCTGCAGCAGTTGAAAATACCTGCGATTTCGATGTCGGGATAGTTGTATTCTTTTCAATCAATTTCGTTGCAACACCACCCATCGTTTCAATACTAAGGGAAAGTGGGATTACATCAACAAGCGTGATGTCCTGGACGTCACCTTGGAAAATACCAGCTTGAATCGCAGCTCCAAGAGCCACTACCTCGTCTGGGTTGATTGAACGGTTAGGTTCCTTACCAAATAGGGCCTTTACAGCCGCCTGGATGGCCGGCATGCGTGTTTGACCACCGACAAGGATAACTTCATCAATCTCTTCTTTTTTGAGTCCTGAGGCCTCTAGAGCGCGCTTCGTGATTTCAATCGATTTGTCGACGTATTCGTGAGCCAGTTCTTCTAGTTTAGCTCGAGAGAGTTTGATGTCTAAGTGGAGTGGACCATCTGAACCTTGGGAAATAAACGGAATATTGATGTTTGTTTCTGGAGTAGAAGAAAGTTCTAGCTTTGCTTTTTCTGCTGCTTCGTCGAGACGCTGGAGAGCAAGCTTGTCCTTAGCCAAATCAACTCCTTCTGACTTCTTGAATTCATCGATGAGGAAGCGAACAATCTTTTGGTCGATGTCCCGTCCGCCCATGTGTGCGTCGCCGTCGGTTGATTGTACTTCTACTACATCGTCACCAACTTCAAGTACAGTTACGTCAAAAG
>JACCDZ010455549.1_pt1 | contig 11635 bp, 16 predicted proteins | sample 7449551 | NCBI WGS metagenome assembly JACCDZ01 (sample SAMN15323452, study PRJNA562643) | freshwater metagenome | isolation source: river surface water | place: USA:Blue River Watershed | collected 2017-08-18
CCTATTTCCCACGCATCCTCTGGGAGAACGACTTCTGCGTTGTGATGTGCGCCTCTCACGACATCGCCGTTACGTTCATGGAGCACTTCCGCAGCAACCCTGGACAAGAGATTAGCTGGTATCTTGAAGACGATGAAGTCGTCGACCCTATGACGTTTCCTCCTCCCCGCCCCCCCCCGCCAGCCAATGATGCGTGGCTTGAGAGCTTTGCCAATGATGAGGACTACAAAGACGAAGAGGATTACTACGGCTGCCCCGTCTGCCGCGTGGGCTATATGGACTCAAGTGGATACTGTGGGAACTGTGAGGATGAGCGGCTCATGCGCAGGGGAAGATACTATCGCTCGAGGGGCCACAACTGAAGAGGGAATGTGAGGTGGAAAGAGGGTTGCTGGGCGCTGGGCCTCTCTTTTTCACGAAAATTGAACATTGGTATCCAGCCAATGTTGCCTTTGCCCTCTTCCTTCCTCACCCGAACGAAATCGTCCACCATGTCTGAAGCTCTTACGATGATTCCCTACACGTCCCTCTGCCGCGTGCTCATCACTCCTATGCCTGAACTGGAGGTAGATGAGCGCTTCCGCCATGTGCACCGACCCTCTTACCCACGCATCCTCTGGGAGAACGACTTCTGTGTCGTCACCTGCGCCTCTCACGAGACGGCTCTCATGTTCATGCACACCTTCCGCCGCAATCCTGGACAGGAAATGCTCTGGTATCTCGAGGACGGCGAAGAGATTGACCCTGCCACACTTCCTCCTGGGCTTGCTCGTGCGGCAACGGAAGATGAGCTGGAGAGCTTCCCTGACGAGGACTACGAGGAAGAGGATCATCCTGACCTCTGTTCCTTCTGCCGGCGGGACTATGTGAACCCATGGGGGCGCTGTGAGTCGTGTGACTACGGTCGGTGGTGGGGTTTCTGAAGAGGGAGTTGATGGAGGTGGAAAAGAGGGTAGGGTGCTGGGCCTCTCTTTTTCATTGAACCCCCTCCTTTTTCATTGAAACCCTTTTCCATTGGGACACTACAAAAATTGAACTGGCAAAAGGGGCTGATTCGAACCGTTGCCTTCTTCCTTCCTAATCAGAACGAAGTCGTGCACAAGCTTTCCAGACAGTCAAAAATGGCAGAACGACAAGAACAAAAACCAGCTCAAGACGAGCGAAACAAGGAACCACAACTGGTGCACGTCCAATCTGTGCGTGCAGTGGTTGTGGAGGACGTGAATGATGAAATGGTGTGGAACCTCTTAGAGATGACAGGATTCATGGACGAGTATAACGAAGATGGGCCGATAGAGGGAGATGCATACAAGCCGCGTGTGGAACGCAGAGGACGCAACAGAATCGTGCGGTTCTACAGCCATGGAAATGCCAGATTCTTCCTGGAAGAGATACTCGGCACAGGAGCACACCGTGTAGACTGGTATCTCGAACCAGGACAACGGTTGGATATGAACTCGCGAGAAGTGGATGAGGAGGATTAAAGAGGAGAGGAACGAAAAAGGGGTTGCGCTGGGCAACACTCTTTTTCATTGTTGAGGACGTGGAAAATTGAGCAAGGGCGCCACACCCGTTTCCCTGTACCCTTCTTTCTTCCTCACCCGAACAAAGAAGATGGCAACGGCACCAGCAAACGATGATACACGACTCCACTTGACACTAGATGACCTGTTTCTCTATCTTACGCGCGCAACAATGTGCCTCTCTCATAAACATGCCGAGATTGTCCACAATGGCATGGCAGACGTCTTAATGGAGTGGAACGATACACCTCGCTCAGAACTCCGTAAGACATTTCGAAGGTATGGCTTGGACTTCAAAGAGGACCAGTGTGCTCGATGCAATGAAGATGTGCCTGAAGACTGGGCACCTGAGGACGACGATGATGAACCCTTGTGCGAAGAGTGCGCGGCTGATGCTGAGGCTGAGGCTGAGGCTGAGGCTGCAGATGCAAAGTAGAGGTGGAGCTGAAAAGGGTTGCGGAGCGAAGGGTTGGACACCCGCACTCTTTTTCAGTTGTGAGGGACGGGGTGAAAATTGAAGTGGACATGAACGTAGGATGCAGCTACACCTTACTCACATCTACAATGTCATCTACAGTTGTCCTCCGTCGTTCTCGCCGCATTGCCGCGCTAGCCGCAAAGGTCCCACCAGCCCCTGCCCCTGTCCCTACTCGAACAACTGTCAATACACGCCGTAAATGGGATGATACACTCACACTCTGCAATAACATTGTAACTCTATCTCCATTTATGCTATTCATCTACATAGCTCTATATCCTGTTAAATCGTAGTGAGTTCGATACTCTTTTTACTTGGAGTCTCTGGTGGGTGAGGAAAGCACTATGCCTCCCTAAAATTGAACTCCACCCAACCATTTCTGCTAACCTTCACGCCTTCTAACTACCTCACCCGTACTTAGTCGTGCTTTCGCTCTCAAGTCATCCAAAATGCCCTCTACCACCGCTCCCCGTCGTTCTCCTCGCCTTCTTGAACGCGAGCGCCATGCCGCTGCAAAGGCCGCTGATGCTGCTCGTAAGGCCTCTTGTGTCCCTGCTGGTCCTCCCAACACCTTCGTCTCTACTGCTCCTACCCCTGCCCCTGCCCCTGTGCCTACCCCCAATGCTCCCCTCTCTAAAGAGGATGCTATCATTGCAGAAATCAAGAGACGTATGGCTTCTGTGAATAACCGGCTCACCAAACAGGCAAAGTGTATGGAAGCCACTCTTCTCATGAACTACATCCACTGCAACGCCCTCCCTTTCCTCAACAAGCATTCCAAGTTCTGCGATGTTGTCATCGCAAAGTGCCGCGAGTTCTGCAAGGACCCAACTACCTCTACAGATCTCAAGGAGTCGTGCACAGCACTTCTCGCGGCCATCGCTGGCATGAGTCCTGCTTCTGGGGCTCCTACCTCTTCTGCTCCTGGGGCCCCTACCCCCACTGCTCCTACTCCTACTCCTACTCCTACTCCTACTCCTGCTCCCGCTCCCACTCCCACTCCCGCTCCTGCTCCTCCCGCTCCTACCCCAACTCAAGTCGCAGCCTTCTCCGCTCCTACCCGTGACGACTGCGCCTTCTTCGCCTCGTGTATCGTGCGCCCCAAGTTTGAGATGCACATCCCTCCTCGTCCCGCTGCACGTGATAAGGAGACAGTGGTGAAGCACATCGACCTCCTTCTCAAGATTACGGAACATGCAGCGGCGGGCTCGCTCATTCCCCACACGGAACTCTTCGAGTATATTCTTGTCACGGCTCCTGTGGTTCTCCTCACGAACAAGGCCTTCCGCGACACTGTCGCAAACAAGGTAAAGGAGTTCGATCGCGATATGAAGACCAAACACCTCGCGCACGAGCCTCTCACGCGCGTCATGGCTATGCTCTCGGATATGATTCGCTCGGCGGATGCTAACGCAGCGTAAGTATCGTGGAGGCTGAAAAGGAGAGGGAAACGAAGCCGTTAGACGTCGCCGCAGGCGGCGGCGTCTAAACGCGGCGGGTCATCCGCCGCTTTTCCCCTGCGCCCCTTCGTAGTTATGTTGCCGCGGAGCGGCAACCACTTTTTCTCTGCGAGGCAGCTCCTGCGCCGCAGGCACCAAGGTCCGTTGCCGCAGAGCGGCAACTTCATCAGCGAAGGGGCAAAGGGGAACGGGCTCACCGAGCCTGTTCCCCTCCCCGAAAATTGAAACGGCGTGCCCAGCACGCCACCTCCATGCCTCCTAACCACCTCACCCGTGCTTAGTTGTGCTTCGCTCTCAGACACCTTTAAAGATGTCCACCTATACGCCCCCCACCTACACGCTCACGCACGCGGAGGATTGTGCCCTCTACGCCCTCGGCGATGACCCCTTCTTCGACACGGAGGAGGTCGGCATCTGCTGGCGCGGACGCAAGGCCGAGCTGGACGCCGCTCGCCTCACGTCCTACTGCGACGTGCTCTTCGAGGAGATGCGCAAGGAGCTCATCGGGATGAAGCGCGAGCTTCTCTCGGCTCTCAAGGCGAAGATCGCCACGGCCACACACCCGCGCGAGCTCAAGGTCCCCTTCCGCTCATTCTTCAGCACCTACGAGCCGCACTGGCCTCGCACCTTCTCTGAGGGCTCTTACAACTGGGACGCCAGCGTGGAGCACGGCCGCGAGGTGTACGTGCGGGCGCAGACCATCCTCGCCAACGGATGGGACGAGCGCATTGCCGTCGTGCGGCAGGAGGAGTGGGACGACGAGCTTGACGGCTGCGAGAGCTGCAACGGCGGCGACCCTGATGCAGGACGGAGGTCCTGGGTCCTTCGCCCTGAGCGGACCTACACCATCGCAAAGAGGACGGACCTTCTCGGGCGCCTCGGCACTCTCTTCGGTCCTCACTACAACGTCACGCTCGACACGGAGTGGGAGGGACGAGAGGTGGACGGGCGCTACTACTCGGTCTTCCGCAACACCTTCCACCTCCACTACCTCCCCTACGAGCCGCCGGCGCACCACAAGAAGGCCCTCGCGATGACGCTCGTGAAGTATGCAGCAGGAGGGGGCTACACGCCCTTCACACGCGGGGAGCATGACCGCGTCATCGGCTTCCAGGGAGAGACTGTCCTCCGCAGCCTTGCGCCCGCGTAGAGGGCTACGCAAAGCCACCGAGCTGAAAAGGGGGTAGCAAGGCGCCGCGGGCGCCACTCTTTTTCAGTTGCTGCGGCCCTGCGCCGCAGGCATAAGGTATGTACCGCCAAAGGCGGTACTCATCTAGGAAGGGGCGCGGGGAGCGCATCGCTCCGCGAAAATTGACCATGCGCCCCCTACCTACTATCTGTATGTACCTCCCTTGCCTTCCTTACCCGAACACAAGAGAGACACAATGGATCCCTGCGGCATCGACGTTCCATTAGGCACCTACTATGTTGTACCTGAAACAGAACTCTACAGCGAAGTAAGTCGCTATGGAGGATTCTATGACCCTGAGACACTCAGTGACAGAAAAGAGCAAATCCTTTGTGACATTGCCTACCATGCGGCATTTGTCGCAGCAGGATGCCCATCCACCCCCTCTCCAGAGTGGTATGGATGGCAGAAGAGAGTCATCACGGAAACCCAAGCCCTTCGTTGGTGGGATGCATCACGGCAGATCCTCCATGTGCTAACAGGCGCCCTCGCCTTTCTAGAAACGGAAGAAGGAAAGAAGGAAGTGGCGTATGAAGAAGCTTATCGCAACCTTCGTATGACAAACAGAGCTCTGGATAATATGAGCAGCGGGGCTGCGTGTCGCGGAATCTTCCAGGCAATCGAAGATTGTGAACAGGAGTTGGAAGACATTGGGGAAACCATGCGCAAAGAACGATGGTATAAGAATGAGACAAGCTGCGAATCCATACATTATGAAGTTGGCCTCGCATGGAGTGACATCATGAAAGGATTAGGACGGAAGACGGAGTTCATATTGTGCGCTGGACCGCGCTGGTAAGTAGGATGCTGGGCGCAGGGCGCCACCCTTTTTCAGTGTGCGGCCCTGCGCCGCGAATCTGCGAAGGGGCGCAGGGGAAAAGCGGCGGATGACCCGCCGCGTTTAGACGCCGCCGCCTGCGGCGACGGCTAACGGCTTCGTTCCCCTAAAATTGAACCCTGGCGTGTTGTGCACGCAGCCTTCCACCCTCCTTGTCTTCCTCACCCGAACACAAGAGAGACCACAATGGATGCTCCTATTGGCACGTATCACATGGTTCCTGAGGCCCAGCTGCGCGACGAGGTGATGTGCTTCGAGGGCTTCTACGACTGTGAGATACTTCGTAAGAAGGAGGCAAAATACGCAGACCTTCTTGACTACTACACGCGGTTCCTTCGTGCCGACTGTCCTCCTTCCTCTTCTGAGTGGGAGTGGTTCGATGGAACAATCGTTACAAAGCAGGGAGTTATGGAGGTCTGGGACATGCTCCGCCAGTATGTGGAGGTCGTGCGTGCGGCGATTCACTTTCAAGAGACCGAGGCTGGAAAGAGGGGGATGCGAATCCGAACACTTGGACTTACGATTGAGCGCCTCGAGAAGGAGTTGAATGCCGATGGGCCTGCAAATGCAGCTCCACTTCGTAAGGCCCTTCGTAGTGCGGAAAAGGAGATGAATGCTCTGTTAAAGATTGATAAGGAAACGGATGACTACTTCTGGCATACTAAGATGGGGCCCCCTGGAAAAGAGTTCATGTGCTATACGGAGGGGGCGGCCTGGAGGAAGATGATGGAGGACATGGGGAGGACCTCTGCGTCTGTTCTCACGCGCGTGCCAAAGTTCAAGGGCTGAGGTGGGGGGAGCAAAAAATTGAGCGGCCGGCGGCCCCCCCTTTTTGCTGTCATCCTCCTCTTCCCACCTCATCCGTGCAAAGAGCGAGTCGAATGAACAACACGTCCGAGATGTCCAACATTCCTCCTCCGTCGACTCCCAATCGCTCTCCTGAGATGGGTGCAGCGGCTGGTGGAGCCGCCCCGCCCCCACTTCCTGCTCCTACACGGGCCCTTACGCGCCTCACCGTCGCCGCAGAGGCCGTGGGCACTGATAATAAGGAGATGCTCCGTCTCATGCGGGAGGATCCTGAGCATCCTAGCCTCTGCCCGCGTCACGAGCACATCGCCCGCGGCGGCCTCGGTCCCAGCAAGAACTCTTCTGGACAGTGGGGCGGCTTCTACGGGGCTCCCGCCGGCTCTGGCTGCCGCAACTGCAAGCACGATGCGGAAGAGGAGCGGCTCGTCAGCGAGATGTGCCAGGCCCTCGCGACCGTGGAGCGCAAGCCGACCCGCTACAACCTCGGCATTCTCCGCATGACGATGGAGGCCTTTGATGAGTTCGCGGGACCCTACATGCTCCGCTACGAGCGCGGGGCGGTGGCAAAGTGCATCCCAGACCTCGAGCGGAGGGTCGCAGAGGCCGAGAACACACACTACTGCGGAGACCCTGAGTGCAAGTGGGATTGTGGGCAGCTCGACTGCGGCTGTATCGACATGTGCCGCGGGCGCTGTGGGATTCGGTGGAGTGAGCGGCATGAGTAAAGCTGAAGAGGGGGTGAAAAAGAGGGGATGGAACCTTTTTCATATGAGTTGTAGCGTGCCCCGCACGCCGCAGTAAAATTGAGGCCTGGCCGGCCGCCCAGCCGATCTCCAAGCCTCCTTCCTTCCTCATCCGAACAAAGGTGTGCAAAATGTCCTCCTCTGGCAAGCTCTTCATCAGCACGGTCCCCGCGAAGCAGATGGCGCGTGAGCTCGAGATTAGTGCCGCCATCATCAACGAGCTGAACCGGCTTCTCTATGAGGAGCGGGCCAAGTCCGAGGCACTCGCCGCCGAGCTTCAGGCAGCAAAGGCGAAGGCCCGTCGCGTCCGTCGCAAGAATCAGCGGCACAAGGCTGCTCTTCGCAAGGCTCTCACCATCGCCGATGAGCGCACCGAGTATGCCTATGACTGTGCCGCACAGGCCGACCACGATGCCATCGTTCAGCGCGAGGAGGCCGAGTTTCAGGAGACCTGGCGTCAGGAGCTTGAGCACGAGAACTACGAGCTCCGCGATATGGTTTCCGAGTATGGTCAGGAGATTGAGTCCCTTTCCGTGCGCCTCGAGAAGTTCACGCATCCTGACGGGGTCCGCAGCACCACGGTTACGGGGGTGACGATTCCTGGATGGGGCGGAGAGCCTGCGGCAGCTGCAAAGAAGGCGCGCACCAGCAAGAAGTGATGATGCGAACAGGCTAGATACTCAAAAGGGGAGTGCGTGTGGGGCATACCTTTTTGATTCGACGCGAAGGGCCAAAATTGTAGGCAATCCTTCCCTTCCCCTGCAACTATCACAGACACGATGCCCACTAAACAAGCCGATAAACTCGCCGCGCAAATCGCGGAAATGCTCACAATGATTGGGGAACTCGAAGGCCGTCTAGCCGACCTCAAGCGGCTCGCGCGAGGGAAACGGCGTCGCGGTGCAGCTCAAGAGGGTGGGGCAGCCGCTGCTACCGCTACTGTTCCCACAAAGCCCACACGCCCTCCCACGGCCTGGACGCTCTTCTGCAAGCGCGTCAGTTTCACTCTCAAGACTGCCGGCACCCCTCTCGGCAAGGAAACCTTCCAGTTCTGCAAACATCTCAAGGACTCGCGCGCGATGGATGAGTGGACCGACGAGGCCATTCTCGCAGCCCGTGCGGAATGGAGTGGACCTCCCACGCCTGTTCACTCGGTAGGTTCTGCGGAAGCAGGTGCAGATGCAGGCGTAGATGCCGAAGATGCTGAAGAGGATGAGGCTGCTGTCGCAGCCGCTTGCCCTACATGTGGGGACGTCATTGCCGACCGACCTGAACAACATCGGGCCTGTCTCCGCGCTGTCGCAGAGGCCGCAGCGGCAGCCGGCCAAGACCCCTTTCAAGCAGTCGATGCATGGTCCGAAGCCGTGCATGCAGCTCCAGCCCGTCCTATTGCGCTTCCTCCCATCTTCGAAGGGCGGGCAGTCCGTCGCCCCTCCGCCCCTCTTCACTCTATGGCTCCAGTCGCCGCAGCGGTTGCGACAGCTCCACTGCCTTTCGCCCCTCCCTCTGAAGAAGTGGTGATTGATGAGTGCTAGAGGTGTGCAGTGTGGAGCATTGAAAAATTGAGTACTTTTTGTCGTAGTGTAGCCCCAATTCAGCTCAACCCAATCAAACAACCTACCATAATGGAACTACCTAGCATGATTCGCAGCATAGGTGTAGAAGAGTATATCAATGCGTTCCTTGTAGACAAAGGAGTTCGCCCTGGAATGCTCCTTGAACCGGCTGACTATAAGGAACGTACTGAAAAAGACCCCATCATAAAAGAGCGCATTTGCTCTATCAGGGCTGCATTTCCTTCCTTAAAAGTAATCGTGACACCCTTTCACCAAGCCTTACTGACAAAAGATACCCAATGTCATACAGAGGATCTAAACAGTTGCGTAAAAATAGGGCATGCGATTGGATATCCATGTGCCGACGAGTATCTCCAAACACTGGCAATCCATGATAAAGAGTATACACATGCGATAGAGATAATATTGCGCCTCTATAGTCACATTGAAATGAATACACACGAGTTTCAAATCTTTGCAAACAAGTGTATCTCTCTCGAGAAGCAACCGGTCTTTGAGACGATTGCGCATAAGGCACACCGTGCCATTCAGACAGACCCAACTCTTTCCCTGCTTGTGGAATCCGTATTCGTACGTGTGTCAACCGTTATCCCACCTATTGTTCTTATGAATAAACTCATACAAGGGGGCGATTTTACACAAGAAGAAATGGATGAATTTGATAATATTCTATTTAATCTAGGATGCAGAGAGGATGACCTACTCGGCTACACATTCACATTTGCAAACCCAGTTCATCGCGGAGTAGGGATCACTCTTCTCTCTTTATTCCTTCACAATCCAGCGTCACCATTTTATCCCCTTCAACGCTATCCTGGAAAGCTTGACGAAGTGAACAGAGAGACACATGCATTTGCAGAGGAACTTCGTAATGCACTTGATTCTGCAAAGTAGGGGTAGCGAAATTGAAGGGGGTGTCCACAGATAGGCTCGCACACAGACCCTTTGCAGCACATCACAATGGACTACAAAGAGCCAAAGACACGACGGGAGATGAAGGGGCGGGACCGTGAGCGCGATGGCGACCCCTATAGTCAGAAGCGTGTGCGGCAGCTTGAGGCGCTCATGGAGAAGAGGAAGGGTGCAACGTCCACAACAGCAGCGAAGTCGCGTTAAAATTGAAGTCCGGGTGGCCTGGCTCCGATTTTTCACACCCCCCTTGCCGCAGATACAAAGCAAGAATGTTCCTCTTTCGCGCCCTCCGTCCCATCGACGCTGCCTTTGCGCGCCATGCAGATGCGTCCAGCTACCGCGCCCTCCTTCGCGAGATGCAGGCGGCTGACCTCTATACTGGGACACCGTATGCGGTCCTCCAGAAGCGTGCCGGCCGTATGTGGTCGGCCATCCGACGCTATCGCGCCCAGCAGCGGGCTCTGCGCACACACGCGGCGCCAACTACCTACATTCGCCGCCTTGCCGCTGCGCCTGTCGCCACCCTTGATTCTGGAAAGGTGTGTGGCGAGGGGTGGCCTGCCGCCCATGCTGGATGTGTGATGCAGTAAGAAGTTTGGCTCACGCACAACCTTTTTGGTTTCCGCAAAATTGATCCTCGCCCCCACATTTACAGTACATTATCAAACCCACGTCTACAATGTCCGCCCCCCTCGCCCCCCGCTTTCCAGCCATGGCCACCGTGCCCTCCTTTCAAACGATGGACCGACTCCACTTCCTCGCCACAGGAGAACGTCTCCCTCCTATTGCCGGTGATGCATGCCCCCATCCCACCGAATACTACATCAAAAAGACGAGCCAACGTCAACAGCGCGCCCGTGCCTACACGATGCTCATTGATACAGCGCGCAGCTCGAACATGATTCTCCCCGTAAAACCTGGAGAGGTGAATGGCGTGCACTACAATAAGATTCTCGGCATTCGCGGTGGGATTATTCTCTTCGACGGTGACCAATCTGTCATGACCCTCTGGCCCGATGGACGTGAAGTCGTCGAGCCCACACCTCCCTCTTCTGAAGCGTCCAGTCCCCGCAGAGGGTTCCGTCTCCGAAGCCCGCCCTTTACACCCGCAGCCGGCGGGGGACGAAGTGTCTCCCCCATTCTTGGTGTCGATGTGGATGACCCCACTGGAGAGGAAGTGTCTGTGGAACGGGTGCAGGTAGTCACCCCACCCCCTCTTCCTACCCAGTTTGTCAGTCGTCTTCGTCCCAATTTCCGTCGGCTTTTGGTCGAACTCTCAGATGAAGCCCTCGCCATGGAACTCGAAGAATGGTCTGAAGAGTGTGCGCGGGCGGAAGAGCACGTGCAGGCCATTCAATGTGAGCGTGCACGACGCCGCCTGTCTGCACAAGCAGGGGGCGCAGAATAATCTCGCAGCCTCAGGTAAGAGATGGCGCCGTCGCACAAGAAGGGCTTGCAAGCCTTCGATATTTTTCATACCCCTGTCTATGTGATTAACTTGAAACAGCGCAAGGACCGTTGGGCGCTCTTCATGGAGCAGGACCCTGGTGTCCGAATGCTCGACATTCGACACGTCACTGCCGTGAATGGAAAGGCCCTTGACTATTTGAAGGACCCGCGCATTGCTCCCTACACGCGTCTGAATATCATGCGCAATGACCGACGCACGCACCGCGAAGTGGCCAGCCTCGGCGCCGTGGGCGCCTCCATCAGTCACGCGTCCGTCTGGAAACGCATTGTCGACTCAGGCGCCCCCTATGCGGTTGTGATGGAAGACGACGCGCGATTCACGGCCGAGCAGCTCCAGCAAATCCACGACCTGGCCAAGACGATTCCCGCCGATACCCAAATCTGGCTCTTTGGTGCATACAAGCCGAATATGATTCATGACCCACTGCCGAACAATTCCCCCTGGAGCCGCGTCTACCAGTTCACGGCCATTCACGCCTACGTCATTACGCGCGAGGCGGCAAAGAAGTTGCTGACCCAGGTGTTTCCTGTCGACATGCACATTGACCACTACGTCTCTGTGATGTCCGTGCTCTATGACATTCCCATGCTCATTCATAAGGACCTCTATATTCCCTTTGGAGGGTTCCTGAAAAAGG
>JACCDZ010472121.1_pt1 | contig 11635 bp, 11 predicted proteins | sample 7449551 | NCBI WGS metagenome assembly JACCDZ01 (sample SAMN15323452, study PRJNA562643) | freshwater metagenome | isolation source: river surface water | place: USA:Blue River Watershed | collected 2017-08-18
ATGTGCGCGAGCAAGTGACCTTCCGCACCCGGGTTGGCAACCTGCAGCCGCACGACAAGGGCGTGACCTTTGATCTGGTCAGCGAAGCCTTTGTGGGCAACGAGAAGGTCTGGATCGATACCAGCACCTATCTGCGTCGTCAGGCTGTGTCCAAGACCGAAGGTGCTGCGGGCGAGAAGCCGGCCAAGGCCGAGAAGATGACGCGCAGCATGCCTGCGGCGTCGTCGATCTGGGTGGTACCGAGCGACATCGGTCGTCGTTACGGCGCTGTTTCCGGCGATCGCAACCCAATCCATCTCTATGCCGCCACGGCAAAGCTGCTCGGCTTCCCGCAGGCGATTGCGCACGGCATGTGGAGCAAGGCTGCCTGCCTGGCGGCGCTGGATGGCCGCTTGCCGAATGCCTATCGCGTGGATGTGCAGTTCAAGCTGCCGGTGCTGCTGCCGGCCAAAGTGGCGTTCAGCTCGGAAGCAACTGCCAACGGCTATAACTTCAGTGTGAACGATGCTCGCAAGGGCAAGCCTCACCTCGCCGGTACAATCACGGCGCTGTAAGTCGTTTCAGCTAGCGCCTCAAGGCAGTGGCACCAGCCATTGCCTTGAGGCAGCTCCAGCGTCCAGCGCAGCCCAGCCCAAACGCACGCCGAATGCTTGGCACAGCGCTTCCCGCAACGGCTCCGCAACCACTGCACCATGAAACAGTACCTCACCTTCTGCCAGTACAAGCGCATGCGTGGCGATAGCAAACGCCGCATTCATGTCGTGAACACTGGTCAGCACCAACGCACCTGATTCAGCTTCCGCACGCATCGCTTTCAGTGCTATAGCCTGATGCCGCAAATCCAGTGCCGCCAGCGGCTCATCTAACAACCACAACCTCGGTGCCTCCGTATCGGCAAGCCGAATTTGCAAGGCCGTGCGCGCCAATTGCACGCGCTGCTGCTCACCGCCAGACAGCATGGTCCACGGTCGTTGCAGTAGTTGCGCGAGATCCCAGATTTGCACAATGCTGGTCAGCACAGACGTCAGCTCGGCATGCACACCCTGCCACGGAAAAGCGCCCATGCGCAGGATGGTTTCAACGCTGAGTGCGGCCCGCAGGCCATGCTGTTGTTGCAGATACGCGCGCTGCTGTGCCCAAGCGCCATCATGCCAGGCCGGCAACGGCTGATCCTGCCAATACCAGCCCGGCATTTTTGCTTGCCCATCGGCATGGCCGGCAGCGTGACGTAAAAAGGTTGATTTGCCAGCTCCGTTCGGCCCCAGAACCAGCCAGCATTCGCCAGCTCGCAGGGTAAGATCGGGTAGCTGCAGCAAGACACGACCATCGGGGCTGAGCAACGGCTGCGCCGCAATATGCATCATCGCTGCCACCTCATACGGAGCAACACAAGGAAAAATGGTGCGCCGAGCAAGGCCGTAAGAATGCCAACGGGAATTTCCAAGGGGCTCAGCAATGTACGCGCCAAGGTGTCTGCCAGGACCGCCAGCAGCGCACCAATTACCAGTACCACCGGGGTTAATGCACGATGACTGCAGCCGACCCAGCGACTTGCCATGTGGGGTGCCATCAAACCGATGAAGGCAACGCTGCCGGCCTGCACAACCGCTATCGCCACCAATGCCGCGCTGGCCCAAATCACTTGCTGGCGAAAGCGTGCCACCGGCAAGCCAAGATAGCCGGCTTCGCGCTCGCCCAACAGCCACAGATCAAACGTGCTGGCACGACGAATTCCCCATATCGTGAGCAGCAGCAAGCCACCAGCTGCCGGCAGCAAGAGTCGCGGCTCGGCATAGGCAAAACTGCCCATGAGCCAGAAACTGCTGGCGCGCAAAGCTTGATCCGGGCTAATCAGCAGGAGCATCTGCATGACCGCAGCAAGCAAGGCATTGAGAGCGATGCCCACGAGCAACAATGCTTCACCTTGCAGCTGATAGCGCCTTGCCAAGGCCAGCACACCCAGCAATGACAGCGTGCCGCCAACAATCGCCGCCAGCGGCATCCAAATCCAAGCCGCAGGCCAAAGCACAAGAAAAATAATTGCCGTTAGTGCCGCCCCGGAAGACACCCCAAGCAGGCCTGGTTCGACCAGCGCAGTTCGAAACAGGGTTTGCAACCACAGCCCAGCAAGGGCCAAGGTGGCACCCGACACGGCCGCCAGCGCCAAACGAGGCAGGCGCAATTGCCAGAATATTTCCGCACCGAGGCTGCCCTCAGGCAAATCTATCGCTTGCATGGCCAACAGCCCGACAGCCAACAGCCAGAGGCCGGACTGCCAGCGCCGCTCGTACCAAAAACGCAGTGACCAATACTGCACCATGCCATCGCTCCAAAACCCAAGGTGGCAGCTTACCTCAAGGCCTCAGACCAGCTACAAGTAAACAGCAAAATGTCTGTAGAGCAGAGACGAAAAGCACTTGCCAGGTTGCACTCGTGGGCAGAGGATCAAATCGAGATCACTCTGCTTGGACAGCCATCATGAGCGTCACAGATATGAACGCTTTCGAAAGTGATAATCGTCAGGGCCCTGCCGCCCTTGTGCTTTCAGGCGGTGGAGCTCGTGCGGCCTACCAGATTGGCGTATTGCGCGCGATCTCGGAAATACTGCCGAACCGTCACAGCACACCCTTCCCGATCATCTGCGGCACCTCTGCGGGGGCGCTGAATGCCGCTGCGCTGGCGACATGTGCCGACTCATTTGGTCGCGGTGTCGACAAGCTCCAAGATGTCTGGTCGAACTTTTCCAGTGCCCAAGTCTACCGTACCGACTGGCCCGGGGTGCTCGGCAGTGCAATTCGCTGGTTAAGCAACTTGGCGTTCGGCCTGTTCAACAAAAACGTGCCCGTGTCTCTGTTGGATAACGCACCGCTGGCGCAACTACTGCGTGAAGTGGTCGATCTCAAGCAATTACCGCACATGATCGACAACGGCTATCTGCATGCCTTGTGCATCACGGCGTGCAGCTACAGCCGAGGCGATTCGGTAAATTTCTACCAAGGTGCATCGCAGCTGACCGATTGGCATCGTGCCCGACGGCGCGGCAGACGCACCTTGCTTAGCCATGAACATCTGATGGCCTCAAGCGCCATCCCACTGATTTTCCCTGCCGTTGATGTTGCTGGGGAATATTACGGTGACGGCGCCTTGCGACAACTCGCCCCCATCAGCCCAGCGCTGCATCTGGGTGCAAGTCGGATTCTCGTCATTGGTGCCGGAACAGGCACTGGCAGCGCCGCAAAATCGCCCGTAATGAGCTACCCAAGCCTAGCGCAAATCATCGGCCATATCATGAGCAGCTCATTCATCGACAGTCTGGAGATGGATCTGGAGCGCATGCACCGTATCAATCACACGGTAAGTATTCTGCCAACAGACTTGCTGGCGACCACACCGCTGAAACCCGTCAAGTACATGGTTATTTCACCCCAGCTAGACAAGCTGGAAGTGCTGGCAGCGCGCTATGCACATACGCTGCCCGCCTCCATTCAGCTTTTTGTGCGCGGATCGGGGATGTTCAAGAAGTCGGGCTCCAACCTGCTCAGCTACCTGATATTCGAGGCCCCGTTTACCAAGGCACTCATTGACCTCGGCTATACCGAGGCCAAAGAACGCGAAGTGGAATTAAGAGCCTTCCTGCAACCCGACATGGATATGGATAGCTCAGGGCCAAGCTCCAGTACCGTGCTCAACTTCAGACGGCCACCGCAACCTTGAGCTTGGGCCTCAGCGCGCCTGCAACTCGTGCTGGCGCATCAGCCCTTCCTGCGCGGTGGATGCCACCAGCACACCATCGCGGCTGTAAATCAGCCCCCGATTGATGCCCTTGGCCGATGACGCCGAGGGAGCATCCATGCTGTACAGCAGCCAATCATCCATGCGCACCGGGCGGTGGAACCACATGGCATGATCGATGCTCGCGCCTTGCATAGTCGGCTGCATAAAGTGCACGGCATGCGGCAACATGGCCGTGCCCATGAAGGCAAAATCAGAAGCGAACGCTAACAAACATTGATGCAGGAAGGGATCATCCGGCAGCTGCATTTGCGACCTCATCCAGTGTGCGCGTTGTGGCGGCTTTGGCGTCAGCGCAAACGGATTCACCGGGTCAATCGGGCGCAGCTCAATAGGCCGATCACGCTCCATCATGGCGCGCATTTTCTCCGGCACAAACGGTGCCACCAAACGACGCAACTCCAGCTCACTCTTTAGCTCTTCCGGCGCTGGCACCTGCGGCATCGGCATCTGGTGGTCGAGGCCATCTTCCGCAATGGCAAATGACGCCATCATGGTGAAAATGATTTCGCCGTGCTGAATGGCCTTGACCGTGCGCGTGGTAAAACTTTTGCCGTCGCGCACGCGCTCAACGGAATAGACAATGGGTGAGGTGGCATCGCCAGGACGCAGGAAGTAAGCGTGTAGCGAATGCGCCAGACGATCCTCCACCGTACGCCCGGCAGCCATGAGCGCCTGCCCGAGCACCTGCCCACCAAATACATTTTTGCCAAAGAGATTGATGCTCTGGCCTCGGAAAAGATTGATCTCGATAGGTTCTAGATCAAGCAACTGCAACAGCTCTTGCATGACAGCAGACATCTAACACCTCTCGTCGTGGCAAATTCCAGACAGATACGCTGAACGCTTGGACGCTTATTGTCATGCTTTTGTTACACTCGCGGAATTATTTGGCGCTCATTAGCCTCCATTTTCGTTGCGCCATTGCCTTGAGGTTGCACTATGTTTCGTCTGTTCGGACTGGACCGCTTGATTCGTCTTGTTATTCGCAAAATCATGATGCTCTGGGTACGCACACAGGTCTTGCCAAACGACTGGCGCGGGCTCGGCATCGATCCCGAAAAACCGATCTGCTATGTACTGCAAAGTCGCCTGCTCTCAAATGTGCTGGTGCTGGAAAGCGAAGCGCAGAATTTGGGCATGCCGCGGCCTCTGGCATCCATGCGTCAACATGGCCTGCGCGAAAAGCATTCAATTTTGTGCCTGACGCGTGGCGACCAGCCGAACCCATTGATCAAACCCCGCCACCAGCACTCACCACGACTGCAGGCACTGATCGAGGCCGTTAAGGCCGACAACACGCTGGATGTTCAGCTGGTGCCCGTTACTATTCTCTGGGGCCGCGCGCCCGACAAGGAAAGCTCCTTGCTGAAAGTGCTGCTGGCCGATTCTTGGGCAACGCCCTCGGCGCTGAAGCAGTTTTTCACGGTGCTGGTGCAAGGCCGTACCACCATGCTGCGTGTTAATGCGCCGATCTCCCTACGCCAGATCTGTGATGAAGGCCAAGACAGCGAGCGCACGCTGCGCAAGGTATCGCGCGTGCTGCGTGTGCATTTCCGTCGTCAGCGTACCGCCGTCATCGGGCCGGATCTGTCACACCGGCGCACGCTGGTCAGCGAAATCATCCGCGCCGAGCCTGTGCAAGCAGCTATCGCCCGCGAGATGAGCGAAAAGGGTGTTACCCGTGACGTGGCGGAAGCGCGCGCCCGCCTGTATTGCAACGAGATTGCCGCCGACTACTCCTTCCCGGTGGTGAACGCGCTGAAGTCCTTCCTGACCTGGATGTGGACGCGCCTGTACAACGGCGTTGAAGTCCATCACTTCGAGACGGTCGAAAAGCACATGGCCGATCACGAGGTCATCTATGTGCCCTGCCATCGCAGTCACATCGACTACCTGCTGCTGGCCTACGTCATCTTCATTCACGGCTACACCACGCCGCACATCGCCGCCGGTGCCAACCTGAACATGCCGATTGTGGGTGGCATTCTGCGGCGCTCCGGGGCGTTCTTCCTGCGCCGCACGTTCCGCGACAACTTCCTTTACGGCATCGTGTTTCACGAATACCTGCACCAGATCATGAGCCGTGGCTTCCCGATCAAGTACTTCGTGGAAGGCGGCCGCAGCCGCACCGGCCGCCTGCTCAGCGCCAAGCTGGGCATGGTCAACATGACCTTGCGCAGCTATCTGCGTGACCACAAGCGCCCGCTAGTGTTCCTGCCCGCCTACATCGGCTACGAAAAGCTCATGGAGGGCGGCACCTACATCGGTGAGCTGCAAGGCAAGCCCAAGCAGAAGGAAAACCTGTTCGCCTTGGCGATGTCTGTGCGCAAGCTGCAGAAGGTCTTCGGTCGCGTACACCTGAGCTTCGGCTCGCCGATCTACATGAACGATGTGCTGGATGCCCACATGCCGGGCTGGCGCACCAACCCGGATGCTGCCGAAAGCCCGGAGTTTGTTACCACCTCGAAAGCCATCGGCGATGCCATCACGACACAGATCAATGCCTGCGCCGTGGTGAACCCGGTGAATTTGCTCAGCCTGGTGCTGCTGTCTACCCCGAAGCATGCCATCGACGAAGAACAGCTGGCCGAGCAGGTCGCGCTCAACAAGGCTCTGCTGCAAGCGGTGCCTTATCACGACCAGATCGTCATCACCGACATGGATGGCCCGCAGATAGTCGCCTACGGTGAAGAGCTTAAGATTCTGCAGCGCCGCAAACACCCACTAGGCGACTTGCTGTATCTGCACGAGGAAGAGGCCGTGCTGATGACCTACTTCCGCAACAATACCCTGCACCTGTTCGCCCTGCCCTCATTGCTGGCCATTTTGCTGCTGCAGAACAACCACGCCAGCATGGAACAGCTGCTAAAAATGGTGCGCTCGATCTATCCCTTCTTGCGCTCCGAACTGTTCCTGATCTGGCGCGATGAAGAGCTGCCGGGCGTGATCGCCAAAACGCTGGATGCCATGGCTGCGCAGAATCTAGTGCAGCGTACCGAGGGTGACACCTGGGTAGTGCCGGGCGCAAATACGGCCGACTATGCTCGCTTACACATCCTCAGCCGCGCCCTGCGACAGACATTGGTGCGCTATCACATGACCATCACCGTGCTCAATCAGCGCGGCTCCGACAAACTCACTCAGCAGCAGCTGGAAGAGCTCTGCCATCTGCTGGCACAGCGGCTGTCGTTCGTACGTGAGTTCAGCGCGCCGGAGTTCTTCGACAAAGCACTGTTCAAGAACTTCCTGGATACGCTGAAGAGTCTGGGCTACCTCAGCATCAACGAAGGCAAGCGCCTGGTCTTCGACGAGCGCCTGAGCGCACTGGCCAACGATGCTCTGCAGATGCTACCCAGCGGCATCCGCCAGGCTGTATTGCAAGTCACCTTGATTACCGATGAGGAAGTGGCTGGCGCCCTGCTCGCACTGGAACAGAGCAAGGAACGCAAGAAAGGAAAAGCGGCGGCCTGAACAAGGCCGCTTACAGCCAATTTTCCAGCCGCAGCGCTTCTACGCGCTCAAACTCGCGCAGCTTGTTGGTCACCAAAATCAGACCTTCGCTGCGCGCATGGCCTCTGCTCTCGGTGCTCACTTTTCTCGGCACCGTGCATCAGCTCCGAAAAGGTGATGGTGCTTATGCACATTTGCCCGGCATGACGATTGAATGTCGCCAGAGTTTCCAGCGGGCGGCGTTTGATGACATAGATGACGATGTTGGTGTCGAGCATGTACTTGAGCATCAGAGACTCTCGCGCTCCGGTTGCTGCTGCGACGCGCGCTCTGGCAGAAAGTCGTCACTGATGCCTTCATCGCCGAGAAAAAAGCTGTCCCAGCTGCGGTCCAGCGGCGACAGAATACGGTTTGCATATCCAGTCACCCCATCAAATGCCGTACACCAAGCGTATATAGCATAAGCGCCGGCGTTCAGCCCGAAAACGGCGCATACAGGTCAAAGCGGTTGCTCTGGCCTTCCATGCGCTGATGCGGAGCCACACCGGCCAGATCCGGCGCATGACGCGGGCGCTTCACCACGATACGGCGCGTAGCCACCTGCCGCGCCAATGCCAGCAACTCGTCAGCATCATCATCTCTGCCCACCACCTGCCGGAACAGGCGCATGTCGAGCTTGACCAAAGCCGACTTGTCACGATGCGGGAACATCGGGTCGAGATAGACCGTTTCCGGGCGCTCGGCAGCGGGCATGTCGCGCAGCCGGAGCAGGACATCCTGAGCGCTACCTTCATGCAATTGAATTCGGGCTGCTGTTTCGGCGGTTTGCACCGTGGCCGCCGCACGCGCCAGGCCATCGTGCAAAAGTGCCTGCACAACGGGCGATCGCTCGCAGCTTTGTACCTCGGCACCGACATGCGCGAGCAGCCAGCTGTCGCGGCCCCAGCCGGCGGTGGCATCGAGTACGCGCAAGCGTGGCGCACCGGCGGCCACCGGTTTGATGCCGCAGGCTTTCACCACGGCCTCACCGCCCCCCCCGCCCTGCGCCATGCGCCAGCGTAGGGCATCGGAAGCAAAGTCGACGCGCACCGGAGCGGGCAATGGTTTTTCGATGGCCTGCAGACCCAGGCCAGCGTCATCAAGCCAGAGGACAACTGTTTCAAGAGCAACTGTTTCAAGAACACGTGCGTCAGCGGCGCTAACTTCGGGCCGATGCCTTGCCGGCATCAGCAGCCGACGATCGGCCAGCGCCTCCACACGCAAACCCAGCTGCAAAGCCAGAGTCTGTGCCTGAGCAATACGCGCAGGGGATGCGTCTATTGCATGACAAAGCCGTGTTAGGCCCACGCGCTGCCGCCAACACCGAGCAGGATCGCCAGGCCGAAAGCGATGCGATACCAAGCAAAGACAGTGAAATCATGGCGCGAAATAAAGCGCATGAGCGCGCGAATAACGGCCAGTGCCACCATGAAGGACACGACAAAGCCGATGGCAATGATCGGCAGATCCGACATCGCAAACAGGTCGCGGTTCTTGTAGCTGTCGTAGAGCGTGGCGGCAAACATGGTGGGGATGGCCAGGAAGAACGAAAACTCGGCCGCCGCGGTACGCGACAGCCCGAAGAGCAGCCCGCCGATGATGGTGGCACCGCTGCGGGAAGTGCCGGGGATCAGCGCCAAGCACTGGGCCAGACCGATCTTCAGAGCATCCTGCCAGCGCATGTCATCGACCGTTTGTACGCGCACGGTCACTTGCCGACGCTCGGCCACTAAAATCACAACACCGCCAACCACCAGCGCTATCGCCACCGAGGTCGGGTTGAAGAAATACAGTTTCAGCGTTTTCAGAAAGAAGAAACCGAGCAAGGCTGCCGGCATGAATGCCACCAGCACATTCAGAACAAAGCGCTGGGCACCAGCTTGGCCAAGCTGAGTCGCAACCCCCCAGAGGCGCTCGCGATATTCGTAGCACACCGACAAAATGGCACCTAGCTGGATCGCCACTTCAAAGACGGCGCGCTTTTCTTCCGTCCAGAAGTCCAGCCAGGCCGCTGTCAGAATCAAATGGCCGGTGCTGGAGATCGGCAGAAACTCGGTAATGCCCTCGACCACACCCATAACCACGGCTTGCCACGCTAACGTCCAATCCATCACGCTGTCTCTTCACTTGTATTTGTTGAGTTTGTACTCGCTGGGCCTGAGACCAAACGAGAATAGGTTTCGTAAAAATGAGCCGGCATACGCTTCAGCCGGCCTGATGCGATCTCGATACAAACCAGATGTGTCGCGCCTCGGAAAATGGTCTGGCCATCTCCCAAGCGAATAATCTGGTAGACGCGGTGCGTCGACAGCTTGTCCACTCGCAACAGCCAGGTGCCAATCAGCAGGTCTTCGCCAAGATGGCTGGCCGCCAGATAGTCCAGCTCATGACGGCGCACCACCATGCCGTGACCACAGGCTTCATAGTCTGCCGGCCCCAGGCCGTTGGCCTGCGAATGCGACCATGCCGCAGCCTCCATCCACTGCTGATAGACCACGTTGTTGGTGTGACGCATCACGTCAATATGCTCAGGCAGCACTTTCAGCGCCACGGTATGCGGCTTGGGATAGTCCCAGTTCAATGATGCAGCCATGCTCAGCGCCCCGGTAGTTTCTTCCAAACATCGTCGCGCAGATAGATCGGCAAGGCCAGTTCCGGCGCTACCGCTTTGCCGGCCTGCACGGCAGCAAGTGCGAGAGTCGCCACATCTTCGGCATCGGGAGCGAGGTCGGCGTAAATCTGCTGCACAGCAAAGGTCTGCGCCAAACTGTCACCATAAGTAGCCCAACCGGAGCCGGCTGCCACAGCTGCCGCAACAGCGTCGGCAGACTCGGCTAAATGCGCATGGAGATAGGCCGCCCAAGCATCCACCAGCGCCGCCGGCAAGGTTGCCGGAGCCCCTGCTATGTCAGGCGTGATGGCCTGCATCAGGCCATCGGCATCCAGCGCATAGGCACCGGCGTAGATTTCCTGCATGCGCGCATCGAACGCGGCCAGCACAGCGCGTGCACCATGCTGGCGATACGCCGCCTGCGCCAGCGTCTGCAGGCTCGATACTGGCACCACCGGCAAATCGGCGCCAAAAGCCAGACCTTGCGCGACCGCTGCCGCGATACGCACGCCCGTGAACGCACCCGGCCCACAGGAATAAGCCACGGCGGTGAATTGCGTCAGCGCCAAACCGGACTCGGCCAGAAGCTCATCCACCATGAGCAGAATCAGCTCGGTTTGCTGGCGCGGCGCATGCTGGCGACGCACGATACACTGCGCCTGACCAGCGCTATCGCGCTGCCAAATAGCAACCGAGCAATGTTCCGTGGCGGTTTCCAGTGCCAGCAGTTTGATGCCACTCGTCATGTTGATGCCGGCTCCAGGCTATTGATGAACTTGAAAAATGCTTCCACTTCCTGCTGGCTGCGCGTGCGCCGCATCGGCGGCAGGCTCTGCACAAACAACTGACCGTAAGGGCGGCCAACTAGGCGCGGATCACAGACCATGAGCACGCCAGTGTCCAGCACATCGCGAATCAAGCGCCCCGCACCCTGCTTCATGGCAATAATCGCCGCCGGCAGCTGATAGCTCGTGAACGGATTGCGCCCCCGCGCTTTATACGCATCCAAACGCGCGGCGACAACCGGCTCGCCGGGCGATGCAAACGGCAGCTTGTCGATGATCACCAGCGACAGCGCCTGGCCGCGCACATCAACACCCTCCCAGAACGCGCCGGTGGCGAGCAGCACGCAATCCGGCGTATTAGCGAAGCGGCGCAACAGCTCGGCCTTGGGCTGCGTGCCCTGCACCAGAAAAGTGTATTCGAGCTGGCGCGGCAACCACTCCGCCGCCTCTTTCAGCGCCCGATGCGAGGTGAACAGGAAAAACGCGCGGCCCTTGCTGGCGCGCAGAATCGGCACGGCAGCCACCAGCGTGGCACGGGTGTAGTCCATGGAGCCGGGGTCCGGCAGCCCGCGCGGCACATAAAACAGCGCCTGCTGCTCATAGGCGAACGGGCTGGGCAGCTGCAAGGTCGCCACATCTGCCGGCAAGCCCAGCTGCGCACTGATGTGGCGAAAATCTTCACGCACGGCCAGCGTGGCCGAGGTCAGCACCCAGGCCATAGGCTCGCGATCCAGCAACTCGCGAAATGGCTGCGATACCTCCAGCGGCGTCCACTGCAAAATGAAGCCTTTGCGGAAAGTCTCGAACCAGTGCACCTGATTGTCCGGGGTTTCGCCGGTGAGCTCGGTGAACGCCTCGGCCAGCTCCTCGGCGCGGCGATGACAGCTCTCCAGGCCCTTGCTCTTGTCTTTCAGCGGCGACAGCGCTTCGGTGATGCAGGCCATGGCCATCTCCA
>JACCDZ010189503.1_pt1 | contig 11629 bp, 13 predicted proteins | sample 7449551 | NCBI WGS metagenome assembly JACCDZ01 (sample SAMN15323452, study PRJNA562643) | freshwater metagenome | isolation source: river surface water | place: USA:Blue River Watershed | collected 2017-08-18
ACCCGTAGCTATTTGGCTCTGGGAAGTATTGCTTGGAAGGCAATCGCCGATGTGCTGATTGAAATAGGTGAGGAATTGCCTAGAAAGCGCCCAAAGTTTGGCCACGGAGCCCATTTCAAGTTTCAAGGCAAAGATGGGAATACTAGATTGGTCATCGGGAGTTACCACCCTAGCCAACAGAATACTTTTACGGGAAAGCTCACGGCCACCCAATTGGATTCTGTGGTTAAAAAGGCGGGTAGATTTGCCCACGCGGGAAAGCCCTTGTAGCCCAATGGCAGAGGCAGACGACTTAAAATCGTCCAAGTGTGGGTTCGACCCCCACCGAGGGCACCAAAAATAAATAGTAATAATCATCTAGAGGAGAGCAATGAATAGTTCGAATCCAGTTCTTGGTAAAGCGTTTGGTCAGCAAGGCCGTCGTGGTTATGCCTCGATGGGTACGGTGCAGACTCCAGATAATTTAGAGGAGACCTACAACGCACCAGCGGCTTCATCTCTACGCACTGGTCGCATGACTATGGATGATGTTGTTGCCCGTTCCGGAATTCTTTTTGGAATTTCTATTCTGGTTGGAGCCGCAGCTTGGTATTTGAATCTTGGATCAGGTGCGCTTCTTATCGGATTCATTGGTGGATTAGTTACCGCAATGATCGGAGTATTCAGCAAAACTGTTCGCCCGGCTGTTTATCAGGCATACGCAGTTTGCCAAGGTTTGGTTCTAGGAATAATCAGCAAAACCTACGAACTCTTCTATGACGGAATCGTGCAACAAGCAATCGTGGCGACCATCGCTGCCTTTGTTGGAATGCTTTTCCTTTATAAGAGCGGCCGCTTGCGTGCCACACCAAAGTTCACCCGTATGTTGCTCGGTGCAGCTTTGGGTTACTTTGTCTTGGCAATCGGTAGCTTGATCGGTTCATTTTTTGGACTAGGAAATGGCATGGGTCTTTATGGCCTTAGCGGTTTTGGTCCGTTGCTTGCCATCGCTGGTGTAGCAATTGCATCCTTCTTCTTGATTCTAGATTTTGATCAGATTGAGGAGGGCGTTCGTGCCGGCGTCCCGCAGGAAGAATCTTGGCGTGCTGGATTTGGTCTATTAATGACTATGGTTTGGTTATATCTAGAGGTACTTCGTCTGCTCGCAATTCTTCGCGGACAGAATGATTAATTAGTAATTACTTACCCTCACTAAGTTGAGGCTTATCTGAGTCCCCGAGAGTCGCAGTATTGGTCTCGGGGATTCTTATTGCGGTAATAATTGCTAATGAAAATACTGCGGCGCTAAATGCAATTGCGGTGCGATATGAGAAGTGATCTGAGATAAAACCTAATAACACCGGTCCAACCATCATTCCGGCATCACCTGCCATTTGCCAGAAGGCATAAACCTTTCCACTTTTGCCCTTAATTACATCCCCGACGATTGCTCCAGCCGAAGCGGCAAAGCCGGCGCCAAGCCCCATTACGATCATGGCTAGCAAATACATTGCGATGTTAGAAGCAAAAACTAAGAGCACAAGTGCAATCATTACAATAGAAAAACCAACCAAGATCACAGGTTTGCGGCCATTTTTATCGGAGTATTTTCCAGCTCGAACCATAACCGCGCCTTGGGCAATCAAAGCGATGGTAAAGCTGATTCCTACTAAGGATGCGCTAGCTCCTAAATCTTCGACTACAAACAAAGGGAGTATTGAAGAGCGCATGCCAAAGAGAATCCAACTTCCTAAAAATGCCAGGAATAATGAGTACAGATAAGGCTTAATTGCTAACGCTTCGCGAATTGTTAAAGCTCTATCTTCTTTCTCTGCAATTACCTTTGAACCTAATCGACTTTCATGCAGATAAATTAGAGAAACAGTTCCGGCTGCGATTAACAATCCGGAGTAAATGAAAAATGGAGCACGTGGAGATAGTGCTATCAACGCTCCACCAAAAGCTGGACCAGCAACACCACCAGCAATGAATCCGCCGTTATATAAGGATTGAGCCCGCCCGCGTTGATTATCAGCAACTACCCGCAAAATCAGCGCTCCAGCCGAAACTGAGAACATCGATGAACCCAGGCCACCTGCGGTACGGAAGATAAGCAACTGTTCATAGCTTTGCGCCAAGCCAGCAAGGAGAGTGAAGATCGAGACCATGAAGAGTCCAAAGCCCAAAACAACTCTTTCACCAAAGCGATCTACAAGTTTTCCGGAGAATAAGCCCGATACAAATCGCATGATTGCAAATGAGGAGATAATCAATCCAATCAATGTGTTGGATACCCCAAAAGTTTTAGCAAAAATTGGTATAGCGGGAATGATCAAACCAAATCCAACCGCTACTAAGAAGGAGATAGCGGTGAGAACTGAGACCTCTTTAGGAAGTCCTTTAAAAGGTGACTTAATTTGAATTTTTACCCCAACGCCTCTCCGGCCGCATCTTGACGCGCATTTGCATGGCTAGCGCTGTCTTGAAGTGGTTTTTCCTCCAGTGCTAATGCGAAGAAAAATGCCAATGCCACAACCGGGAAAGCGCTAATAAACACAGTATGGAATGAGTTTGAGAATGCTTCTAGAACTCCACTTTGAATTTGTGCCGGCAATGTTGAAATCAAAGCGGTATTCGTAGTCAAGGAATCAATTAAATTCGGATCAACTCCAGCGCCCCCAGTTCCAGCAAACTCGGCTCGGAGATTTTCTGCGATTCGATCGCTCAAGATGGTGCCAAAAATTGCGGTTCCAAATGCACCGCCAAGGGAACGGAAAAATGTATTAGACGAGGTAGCAATTCCGAGGTCTTTGAATTCAACGGCATTTTGTACCGCAATCACAATGGTTTGCATACACAATCCGAGTCCGCCACCGATGACCACCGCATAAACCGCAATCTGCCAATAAGGTGTCGACACCTTCGCAGTGCTCATCAAGAAAATACCTGCGCTCATAATTACCGTTCCGATTACCGGATAACGCTTATATTTGCCGTTTTTGGTGATCAGACGACCGCTAGTAATGGTGAAGGTAAGAATTCCTAACATTAAAGGAATCAGCTTCAAGCCAGCTTCGGTAGCTGAATTACCTTGAATAATCTGTAAGTAAAGCGGCAACATAACAATTGCGCCAAACATTCCAGCACCGATTATGAAACCGATAATCGAAGTCAGAGTGAAGGTGCGATTCTTGAATAGAGTCATCGGAAGAATTGGTTCGGCAGCCTTGAACTCCCACATAACAAATAGCACCGCGAAGATAACTCCGCCGGCCAGGGTTGCAACGGTGCGATTATCGCTCCAGCCATTTTCAGGTCCAAGAACTGAAAGTCCAATCAAAAGTGAAACCACGGAGACAACCATCAAGAGCGCTCCAAGGTAATCAATTTTGTGTTCACGTTTAACTTTTGGAATGTGAAGCACAAGAGAGGTAACAATCAAGGCCAAAATTCCAAATGGAATATTCACATAAAAAATCCAACGCCAGCCGGTGATTCCTAAGATTGCATCTCGGTCAGAGAAAAACCCGCCAAGTAATGGCCCAGCTACCGAAGAAATTCCCCAGACCGCACCAAATAATCCCTGATACTTACCGCGTTCACGTGGTGAAACTATGTCACCGACAATCACAAAGGTGAGTCCCATAAGTCCGCCGGCACCTAAACCTTGAATGGCGCGGGTAGCGATTAGCTGCTCCATCGAAGTGGATGCACCAGCAAGCAAAGATCCAATTAAGAAGACAACAATAGAAAATTGATAAACCGGTCTGCGTCCATATAAATCTGAGATTTTTCCGTAGAGCGGAGTTGATGCGGTTGAGGTTAGGAGATAAGCAGTGACTACCCAGGTGTAATGATTCAAACCATTGAACTCTTCAACGATGCTTTTGAGAGCGGTTGAGACGATGGTTTGATCTAGAGCTGCGAGTAATAATCCAGTCATGAGACCGCTCATGATGATGAGGATTTCGCGATGTGTAAGTGGCTTTGAGTGGTCTACTTCTTTTCGTGCGAACATGAATTCCTAACGTATTTCGTACCCAATTTTCAGGCTTGATTTGGTGCAGAGAGACAAGGTTACTACCCTTAGGTCAGTGAAAAGCGTAATTGCAGAAAATCTAGTTAAGACTTATGACAAAGGCCAAGTCAAAGCCTTAAATGGCTTGAGTTTGGATGTTGAAGAAGGAACTGTCTTAGGCGTATTGGGACCAAACGGCGCTGGAAAAACAACCACGGTAAGAATTCTTGCCACATTACTCAACCCTGATTCTGGGCATGCAACAGTGGCCGGCATTGATGTAATTAAAAATCCAGATCAAGTTCGCGAAGTCATCGGACTGTCTGGCCAATATGCAGCTGTCGATGAAACATTAACCGGCTGGGATAACTTGGTGATGTTTAGTCGTCTCTATCACCTATCACCATCAGCTGCGAAGCAAAGAGCAACTGAATTATTAGAACAGTTTTCTTTAACTGAAGCAGCAAAGCGACCAATTAGAACTTATTCCGGCGGTATGCGTCGTCGCCTTGATCTTGCAGCTTCATTGATTGTTAGACCAAAGGTTTTGTTCTTGGATGAACCAACAACTGGACTTGATCCCAGAGGACGCCAAGAGATGTGGGGAGTAATTGATTCACTTGTAAAAGATGGCACTACTCTCTTGTTGACAACTCAATACCTAGAAGAGGCTGATCAATTAGCTGATGACATCGCCGTTATCGACAATGGCACAGTTATTGCTCGCGGCACCTCTGATGAGTTGAAGCGTCAGGTTGGCGGAGAGCGCCTTGAGATTGTGGCCGAAAGCCAGGATCTCAAGAAAGTTACTGAAATCGTGGAAAAAATCAGTGGTGGAAAAGCTTTGGTGGAAGAAAATGCTCGTCAAGTTTCTGCGCCGGTGACCACCGGCTCCAAAGCGTTGATTGAAGCTGCCAGATCATTAGATGAAGCGGGAATTCATCCCTTAGATATTGGATTGAAACGACCATCCTTAGATGATGTATTCATATCTCTAACCGGACACGCAGCTGAGGAAAAGAAGGAAGAGGAAGCTGTTGATCCGCGCGCACGAAAGAGGAAAAAGAAATGAAATACGCAATCTCTGATTCTCTAGTTGTCACCAAGCGCCAACTTCTTCAACTAGTACGTGTTCCTGAAGTCTTAATTTTCTCGACCATCCAACCCGTGATGTTTGTTTTGTTGTTCCGCTATGTATTCGGTGGCTCAATTTCAACGGGCATACCTGGTGTTGATTATGTCCAACTGTTAATGCCTGGAATCTTTGTTCAGACTGTTGCCTTTACGCTTGCTGGAACCGCAGTTGGTTTGGCGGAAGATATGCAAAAAGGTTTGATTGACCGCTTTAGATCTCTACCGATATCACGCTCCGCTGTGGTTTTTGGAAGAGCATTGGGAGATAGCACCTTAAATATCGTGGTTCTCACAGTGATGGGTCTGGCTGGATTCTTAGTTGGTTGGCGTCCATCATCTGGATTTTTCAATGTGATTCTGGGCTTTGCATTCTTATTGTTGTTTGGCTTTGCCATGTCTTGGATTGGCGTATTAATTGGTCTATCGGTGCGTTCTGCTCGAGTAGCAAATGCTGCGGTGTTTATCGCGGTGTTTCCTCTGACCTTCCTTTCCAATGCTTTTGCACCAACAACTGGAATGCCAAAAGCTTTGCAGTACTTTGCAGAATGGAATCCGGTTTCAACCATGGTGGCAGGATGTAGAGAGTTGTTTGGTCTACAAAATATCTTTGGTGTTACCGCTAACTCTTGGCCTAGCCAAAACCCACTGGAAATGTCCTTGATTTATATGGTTTTGATTATGGCGATTTTCATTCCATTGAGCGTACGCAAGTACATCAATACCGCAGCTAAGTAATTAGCTGTAAATCTCAGCCTGCAAAACCTTAACTGTGATGTTCTTGCCATTTGGGGCGGTGTAACTTTTTTCATCGCCCACCTTGGCTCCCATGACGGCACTACCTAACGGAGACTTTTCGCTGTAGACATCCAGATCACCTGAAGCAATTTCACGTGATCCAAGTAAGAACTGCATCTCATCACCCATAATCTCAACGGTTACTTTCATGCCAGGGGCAACAACACCTTCAGCACTTGCAGGAGGAGTTCCAATCTCTGCATTTTCCAACATGTGTTTGAGCTGTCTGATGCGGGCCTCCATCTTGCCTTGCTCTTCTCGAGCAGCGTGATACCCACCATTTTCTTTCAAATCACCTTCAGCTCTAGCTGATTCAATTTTCTTAACAATTTCAGAACGTCCAGTTGTTTCTAGGTGCGCGAGTTCAGCAGCTAAACGATCTGCTGCTTCTTGAGTAAGCCAGGTCTTGGTCATAAGGGGATAAGCGTACTTTCTTCAGCTTCGTGCTGCATTACATTCTAAAACTGCAGCATTAACTGGGGCGATGCGGGTAGGGATTGTGGTGGTAATCGTTTTGGAACGAGTAGTTGATGCTGGTACCAGATCCTCAATCTCGCCAACTACATTTTTATCGATGTCTCGGGCTAGGAGCGTGCAACTCAGTGGCTGTTTTGGATCTCGTCTTTCTACCAGGTAAGTAATCTCTATTGATTTCTCAGATTCATTTTGAAAGCTAATTAAGGTCACCCGAATTTCAGGGTTGGAATGATGCCAAGCACTCCACACTAGCCAAGGCACAAATACAGCGAGGACCAGCAAGGCTGAGATTTTCCACCCTTTTGAGCTTTTGCGATAACCGTATCTTTGCTGCAATAACTCTGAGGTTTCTGGGTCCAGATTTGAGTTATTGGCGGACATGGGAGAATGATGTCATGAAACAACCTGTGTATGACGCCGGATTAGCCCCCTCAGTAACGATGATTTTTCTGACCTTAGCAACTGTGATTTTGCTTCGCAGTTTCTACAAGCGCTGGAAACGCATTGAAGATCGTCGCCTTAATGATGAATCCAAATAATAAATCTAAATTTCCAAAACTCGGTTTCATACTTCTCGTAGCAATTTTGGCTGGAGTGTTTGTCCGATTGGGCATCTGGCAACTAGATCGCGCTTCTGAGTTAAAAGAGTTACAAAAACCTTATATTGAGCAACCAGTTGTTGCATTAAGTGATGTAGCAAAACCGGCTTCGAATCTGCCCGATAGTGCTATCAATAGAGTCGTAACTTTCTCCGGCCAGTATGTTGCACAGTTTGATGCACCGGGACAAAAAGATAAGAATGGTGATGTTGGTAAATGGTTAGTGGGATTGCTTGAAGTAAATGGCGGCGGGGCAATACTGGTGGTGCGCTCACTAAAGGATGAAGAGATTCCCAAAGGTGATGTATTTGTTCAGGGCAGATTGATGGTGCGACAGTTTGAAGATCGTGCGGCGAAATCGCAAGATCAACTAAGTCGGCTTGATCCATCGCTGCTAGTTTCAACCTATGACATGCCGGTTTATGACGGATATGTCGTTGCGCAATCCGAATCAGTAAACGGAAAGCCCTTGGAGTTAAAGCGAGTAGCGGTAGATCCCGTTAAGCCCAAGGTTCCTGGTTATTACTGGCAGCATATTTCTTATGTCGTTATTTGGTGGCTCATGGCCTTGGTAGTAGTTTTTCTACCGTTCTACAGCCGCAGGAGAGAAGAGAGCAGCAAATGAATGGCGTTATAAAGAGATTTAGATTCATGGCCTTTGCCGCAGGAATCATGTCCTTATTACTTTGGTTTGTGGAACTCCCAGTGGTTTACCTGCTGGATAACCCTGATTTGGCCGAGAAAGTTAAATGGATTCCTTTTGTTCATGGATATGTCTATGCCTTCTATGTTTTGGCCGCTATTCACTTCACCGCCCGCGCGCGATTCACTATAAAGCGGATGGTGTTTTTCATTTTGGCCGGAACCTTGCCAATAGCCTCATTTGTAGCGGAACGTAGGGTCATGAAGGAGTTTCCGCTCTCCAAGTAGCGGCGGCATAAAGATGAACATCCGCTCTTTGGTTAAGTCTGCGCTGTATCCGGTCTATGAACGCCGGTTGATGGCGAAGTTGGATTTAACCCGAACCCCACATCACATCGGCGTGATTCTTGATGGCAATCGCAGGTGGGCCAAGGAAAACCCCTCGCCAAGTGGAGATGTTTCATCCTCCAGAGGGCACAGGGCTGGCGCAAACAAGATTATTGAATTGCTGCAATGGTGCGAAGAGACCGAAATCAATGTTGTGACTCTTTGGTTGTTATCTAGTGACAACTTGAAAAGATCCCCAGAGGAGTTAGAAAAACTTATTTCGATCATCGGTGAAACCGTTGATGATTTGAGCGCTACCGGCAGGTGGAAAATTCGCCCGGTGGGATCCATCGAGCTTTTACCTCCAGCACTGGCGCAACGTTTGAAAAATGCGGAAGCTAAAACCGCGCAGATTCCAGGAATCACAGTCAACGTAGCAATCGGTTACGGTGGCAGATTAGAAATCGTTGATGCCTTTAAAAAGTATTTGCAGGAATCGAGCACAACTGGAAAATCCATGCCTCAAATTGCTGATGAACTAACCGTCGATTCACTGAGTCCGTATCTTTACACGGCGGGGCAACCTGATCCGGAGTTGGTAATCCGAACCTCTGGCGAGCAGAGATTGGGTGGCTTCTTGTTGTGGCAAAGCCATCAATCAGAGTTTTACTTCTGCGAGGCTTACTGGCCTGATTTCCGTCGCGTTGATTTTTTACGTGCCCTGCGTTCATACGCGGCAAGAGAGCGCAGATTGGGAAAGTAAAAACCTAAACCTTTACTTGAGCGTGTCGCGTGATTTAGAGAGCAACAACATTTACCTTTTTCCAATCACAGTCCCCGGTGAAAAAACTTAATACCTGAGTTGAATTTAACGGTTTAGCTAGGAGTACTTTGACTAAGAAAAGCTCCGCGGGACAGAAAACCTATGTCCTAGACACCAGCGTTCTGCTGGCAGATCCGACAGCATTCTTCAGATTTGATGAGCATGAAATCATCATTCCAATCGCGGTTATCGGGGAGCTTGAAAGTAAACGGGACCATCCCGAGCTGGGCTACTTTGCCCGCTCCGCCTTACGACAATTAGACGACTTACGTATCTCCCATGGCCGACTTGATCGTCCTATACAGATAACCGCCTCAGGTGGAACGCTCTCAGTCGAGCTAAACCATAGTGATACCTCATCTCTGCCACACGGCTTTTTACGTGATGGGACAAATGATTCAAGAATTCTCGCGGTAGCAAAGAATCTAGTAAGTGAAGGAAAAGATGTTGTTCTCGTTACCAAGGACTTACCGTTGCGAGTTAAGTCATCCTCGGTTGGTATAACAGCAGAGGAATATCGCGCCGAGCTAGCACCAAGTAGCGGTTGGACTGGAATGGTGGAAGCAACAGTTGGCGGAAAGTTAATTGATGCGCTGTATGCAGGTGAGCGGGTTAGTGATCCACTCACAAATCAAATTGCAAAGGATCTTCCCTGCCATACCGGGGTAGTTCTGCACTCTGAGAAAGGAAGCGCACTAGCTCGGGTCACCTCCGATAAATCCCTGACTTTGGTTAGAGGGGATAAGAGCGCTTTTGGAATTCATGGTCGCTCTGCCGAACAAAGAATCGCATTGGATCTATTGCTTGATAATGAAATCGGAATCATCTCCCTAGGTGGTAGGGCTGGAACTGGAAAATCCGCCTTGGCTTTATGTGCTGGATTAGAAGCTGTGTTAGAGCGAAGACTTCACAAAAAGATTGTGGTCTTTAGACCGCTGTATCCAGTCGGTGGCCAGGAGCTGGGATACCTACCCGGCAGCGAAGGCGAAAAGATGTCTCCCTGGGCTCAAGCGGTTTTCGACACCTTGGGCGCATTGGTTTCGCAGCAGGTGATCGAAGAGGTTTTGGATCGTGGCTTGATCGAGGTTCTACCGTTAACCCACATTCGCGGTCGCTCTTTGCATGACTCCTTTGTCATTGTTGATGAAGCCCAATCATTAGAGCGCGGGGTTTTGCTGACCGTGCTTTCTCGAATCGGCCAAGGCTCAAGGGTCGTGCTTACCCATGACGTAGCCCAACGGGACAACCTTCGAGTTGGCCGTCATGACGGCGTAGTGGCGGTAGTTGAATCCTTAAAGGGTCATCCGCTCTTTGCTCATGTAACCCTGACCCGATCTGAGCGTTCCCAGATCGCAGCCCTTGTCACTGAACTCTTAGAGGATCCCGTTCAACTATTCGCTTAAACCCTTAAAAACCGGTTTTTATATCAAAAGGTACAAATCGGACTTTATACGTGATGAGCTGGGGTTTTGTTTTCCACAGTTCCTGTGAGATTTTCTTTTTTTCCGCCACTCGCGAGGTTTAATTTGCGACTCACCCCAAGCTTTGTCACCCTAACGCTCATTCCCCTTTCAAATTAACTCTGATTTGGGCTGTCGTAAAAGTAAAAGGAGGTCCTACTTGCTAAGACAACGTCTCGTTGTTGCAGGTATGGCTTTTGCGACCCTCTTTATCTCCACCGTCGAAGTGGCCTATGCCCAACCAAGTCTTCCACTTGAGGTCGAGTTAGCACCGGTCTCAGTTTCAGATCTACGGGCTGGCTTACAAGCCGAAGAGATCCCTGGCGAGACTGAACCAACCTGGCCAACCTTGCTTGAGATGGGCGAGCGCTCCTCAGTTATGGCCTGGGACATGTTGATGGTTTCGGTCATGATGAAAAAGGTGGAGCAGGCAAGAACCCCTAAAGGCGCCCGAAAGATTGGTGCCGAGATGGCCAAGGAAAAATATGGCTGGGGTAGTTATCAATTCTCATGTCTAGATACTTTGTGGACCAAGGAAAGCCATTGGAATTACCGGGCTCGCAATAAGCGCACCGGGGCACATGGAATTCCCCAAGCTTTGCCAGCCACCAAGATGGAGGTAATCGGCACAGATTGGCGCACCAATCCGGTTACTCAGATTCAATGGGGATTGCATTACATCGATGTTCGTTATGAAACACCATGCAAGGCGCTCGCTAAATTCAAGCGCTCTCGCTACTACTAAACCTCTGGCTTTACCCCAATAGTTAATGGCTTGCCGTTGTCGGCAAAGAAATCATTTCCTTTGTCATCGACAACAATGAAGGCAGGGAAGTTCTCCACTTCAATTTTCCAAACCGCTTCCATGCCAAGCTCTTCGTAATCTAAGACCTCAACTTTTTTAATGCAGTCTTGCGCCAAACGGGCTGCAGGTCCGCCAATTGATCCCAGATAAAAGCCACCATGTTTTTTACATGCCTCAGTGACCTGCTTTGAGCGATTTCCCTTGGCCAACATCACCATTGATCCACCCAATGATTGGAAGTAATCAACATAGGAGTCCATGCGACCTGCGGTTGTTGGGCCAAATGATCCGGAGGCGTATCCAGCCGGGGTTTTTGCCGGGCCTGCGTAATAAACCGGGTACTTCTTGAAGTACTCCGGCATTGGCTTTCCTTCATCAACTAAAGACTTGATTTTGGCGTGTGCCAGATCGCGAGCTACTACCAAGGTTCCAGTTAAAGAAACCCGGGTCTTAACTGGATGCTTTGAGAGTTCAGCCAGGATTTGATCCATTGGCTGACTTAAATCAACCTTTACGACATTGTCATCGAGATGTTCATCGGTTGTATCGGGCAAGAAATGCGCGGGCTCG
>JACCDZ011706468.1_pt1 | contig 11629 bp, 7 predicted proteins | sample 7449551 | NCBI WGS metagenome assembly JACCDZ01 (sample SAMN15323452, study PRJNA562643) | freshwater metagenome | isolation source: river surface water | place: USA:Blue River Watershed | collected 2017-08-18
ATCTGTAAAGGGCCGAAAGGCGCTTTGGTTGGCTGTGGTTGCCATCATCACCTGGCTTGCTATTGGTGGATTTTCTGGTGCTGCCTTCTCGAAGATTTCTACGGTGCAAGAGAACGATAACTCCTCATTCCTGCCTGATAGCGCAGAGTCAACCATCGCTGGTAAAACCATTGTTAAGTTCTCTCAACAATCCGCAGATGTGTTACCAACTCTGTTGTTGCTAGTTGGTGATTTGAATCCCGCAACAAATGCCGCTGCCTTTGCCGCTGTGAATCAATATGCTGCGACTCTAGGGGACAAGGTTCTGCCGCAATCTGGAAAGCCGCTGAGCAATTACTTTGCGCCTGCTCCAGTTATTCCTATTCCAGCAGCTGATGGAAAAGCAATTTTGATTAACCTCTCACTTGATTCCGCAATTGCCGGGGAGAACATCAATAAAGAGCCGGTGCTACCGATGATTATTGAGTTCATCCGCGAGGATCTAAAGAAGAATTTCTCTTCGGCAGGGCTGCAATCTCACGTAACTGGTCCTGGTGGAATTTTTGCTGATTTATTCGATGCCTTTGGCTCAATCGACACAACCTTGCTTCGAACTACTCTAATTGTGGTTGCCATCATTTTGATTGTGGTTTACCGATCTCCAGTGCTATGGATAATTCCGCTTTTGACAGCTGGAATTGCACTCGGTTTTGCCACCATGATTGTCTACTATCTGGCAAAGGCCAATATTGTTGATTTAAATGGACAAACACAGGGAATCATGGATGTGTTGGTCTTAGGAGCCACAACGGATTACGCGCTTCTCCTCATATCTCGTTATCGGGAAGAGCTGCACCATAACCAATCACGGTACGAAGCGATGAAGATTGCTTTGCGCGGAGTGGTGGAACCGATTCTGGCCTCAGGATCCACGGTTATTGCTGGTCTGATGGTGCTGCTACTGAGTGATCTTTCGAGTAATCGCGGATTAGGACCGGTCGGATCCATAGGAATTGCAGCATCTATGTTGGCCGCACTAACTTTGTTGCCAGCCTTACTAATTGTTTTTGGCCGCTGGATTTTCTGGCCCCGAATTCCAAAGTTCGGTGCTGCAGATGAGAAGTTGAGTGGATTGTGGTCCAAAGTCGGTTACTTGGTAGAGCGCAGGCCAAATCGAGTGTGGATTTCTACCGCTGTAATTTTGCTGATCTTCGCCGGTTTTGCTCCAACCCTGAAGTCAGATGGCCTAGCTCAAACCGAAGCCTTTACCTCCAGGACTGATTCAGTAATCGGTCTTGAAAAGCTAGGAGAGCATTTCCCAAGCGGAGAGGGAACGCCAGTTGAGATTGTTGTTGATCAATCAGATATTGCAGCTGTAACTGCCGCGCTTTTGAAAGTGGAAAATGTTGCTAACGTCATCCCAGTTACGAATCTAGACCCAGTTACAAAACAACCCACTGCAGATTTGAGGATTGTTGAAGGTAAAGTCCTTCTCAACGCCACCTTGAATGTGGCCGCAGATTCTGCTGAAGCTAAAGATCTAATCCCACTAATAAGAGATGCAGTTAAGGCGGTCGACCCAAATGTTTTGGTTGGTGGTCAAACCGCAATTGGATATGACATTGATGAGTCATCCAAGCGAGATAACCGCGTAATCATTCCAATCGTGCTTATTTTGATCGCAATAATTCTAGGGGTGTTGCTCCGCTCGATTCTGGCTGCTGGATTGTTGCTTTTCACAGTTGTTTTGTCCTTCGCGGCAACGCTGGGGGTTTGCGCCTTAGTGTTTGAGCACGTGTTTGGTTTTGCGGGCAGCGATGCCGCATTCCCGCTCTTTGCCTTTGTTTTCTTGGTTGCTTTGGGAATCGATTACAACATTTTCCTAATGACTCGAGTGCGCGAGGAGTCCATAAAGATTGGAACCCGTGCTGGAGTTATCAAAGGTTTAACAGTAACTGGTGGAGTGATTACCTCAGCAGGAGTCGTGCTAGCTGCCACCTTTGGTGTTCTTGGAGTTTTACCTTTGGTGTTCCTGGCGCAGTTAGGTTTTGCGGTCGCCTTTGGCGTTCTGCTTGATGCGCTAGTAGTTCGATCACTTCTAGTGCCAGCCCTTGTGCGGGTAATTGGACCAAAGATTTGGTGGCCTTCAAAACTGCAGCATCAGCAAAACTAGGTCAAGAGCGGGCATGAAAGCCGGAATTGTCGGTTATGGATTAGCCGGTCGTTTCTTTCATGCCCCTACCTTGGTCTCTGCGGGTTTCGAGGTAACAACTATCTGCGCCCGCTCCATGGAACGCAAAGCTGACGCCCATGCGGATTTTCCTCAAGCGGTGTTGGTAAATTCAATTCAAGAGTTATTGGATGAGGATTTAGATTTAGTCGTTATTGCCTCCACTAATGAGGTGCATGCTGAGCATGCTCAACTTGCAATCAACCGTGGTATTCCAACCGTCGTAGACAAACCGATGGGTCTCAATTTCCAAGAGACAAGTGAATTGTTTGAGGCGGCGGAGAGATATTCAGTTCCCTTAACAGTGTTTTTCAATCGCTTATGGGATTCAGATACGCTGACCGTAAAACATGCAGTCAATAGTGGCGCTATAGGAAAACCTTTTCGCATGGAATCTAGGTATGAACGATTCAGACCTGAACTAAACCCCAAATCTTGGAGAGAGCAAAACAGCTCTTTGGAGGGCGGCGGATTGTTATTGGACTTGCAATCCCATTTAATCTCGACCGCGCTAGATTGTTTTGGAGATGGCCAGCTCGTGTATTCCGCTATTCGAGAGATTAGGGGAGCCGCCGACGATGATGTCTTGCTGGTAATAAAACATGATTGCGGAGTAGATTCGTATTTATCAGCTAGCTCAATAATTGGTGCGCCTGGTCCACGAATTAGATTGAGTGGAGATCAGGGAGCTCTAGTAATCCAAGATTTAGATCGCCAAGAGTTCTATTTGCGAAAGGGATTAATTCCAAATCCTGGCTCATGGATTTCTCCAGATGAAATAAGTAGTGAGGCGAGAATTTGGAAGGGAGATAACTCATATAACTACCCTGGAGTGCCTGGAAATTATCCGCAGTTCTATATTCAAGTGAGGCAAGCGTTGGAGACAGGTGGAACTTTGCCGGTTTCACCTAAGTTTGCTTTGAGAGTGTCGGAGATAATTGATCAAGCGCGAATTATGAGTGTGAGAGATTAATGAGTAATGAGGTTTTGGTAGTTGGTGCCGGCTTAGCTGGTCTGAATTGTGCAAGAACTCTCCAATCTTCTGGATTTCAAGTAAGGATTTTAGAAGCCAGCTCCCGAGTGGGCGGCAGGATGGCAACAGATTACCTAGATGGCTTCACCTTGGATCATGGCTTTCAGGTAATTAACCCTGCTTATCCTGAGTTGATTACCAACGATCTAGTAGAAAAACTTGAGCTGGTCCCACTTCCTAAAGGTGTTGAGTTGTTTTTGAATAATCAGCTAACGGTTTTGGGAGATCCACTCAAATCATTTTCGTATTGGCCAGGCAACCTTTCCAATAAGACCGGAAATTTGCTTGAGAAGATGAATTTCCTACGTTTCTTGATCGGAAAAACTCCAGAGGTTGATTTGGGTACGGCCCTCATTCAAGTAGGAAGCTTTTACCGGAAGGTAATTAGGAATTTTCTTTCTGGAGTTTTCCTAACCGACCCTGATTTGGTTTCAGCCCCGATGGCCAGAGAGTTAATCCGCTGGTTTGTTAAAGGTAATCCCGGCCTGCCAAGAAAAGGTGTCCAGGCGCTACCTAATGCTTTGGCAGAGGGTCTTGAAATCGATTTCAACACAAAGGTTTTGAAGGTGTCTGATTCCAGCGTTGTGACAAATCATGGAGAGCTCAAGTCAGATTATGTGGTTTTGGCCGTTGATGAGGTAGTTGCAAAAGGGTTGATTAATCAAAGCAAGGTTGAGATGAACTCCTCAACAACCTGGTATCACAGAGTGCCGGCGGGATTGATAACAAGTAAACACTTGCGTCTAGATTCAAAGAGCTCTGTTGTTAACTCAATTGCGCTCTCAAATATAGCGGCAGATTACGCGCCACATGGGCAAACATTGATCTCAACCACTACTTTGGAAGAACAATCAGAGAGCCAGATCAGATCTGACTTGGCTCGAATCTGGCAGCTGTCACAATCTGACTTTGAATACATTAAACATTACGAAATAAGAAACTCGCTACCAAAGCATTTACCGGGGAAGCCTCTTTTATCCCCAACAAGGATTAGCGACAGAGTCTTTGCTGCCGGCGATTACTTAGCTGTTCCTTCTCAACAAGGAGCCTTGCTTAGCGGAAGGTTGGCCGCTGAAGCGATAATCGCCAGCCGTTAAACCAGTTTTGCCAAAGCGGGCGCGATGTGTGGGTAATCAAAGGTAAAGCCAGATTCCAAAAGTTTCTCAGGCATCACCTTTTTGGAACCAAGAATTTCGGAGGAGAAGCCACCCAATGCAACTTTCAGTGCTATTCCTGGAACTGGAAATAGCGCGGGCCTATGCAGTGCGCGTGCTAGAGCCGAGGTGAACTCCTGATTGGTTGCCGGATTTGGTGCGGTTAGGTTAACGGCACCTTCGACTGGTTTCTCCAAGAGATGGCAAATAGCACGGATTTGATCATGCAAGGTAATCCATGACCACCACTGCTTGCCGTTTCCGAGCTTTCCACCTAAACCAAATTTAAACAAAGGCAACATTTTTCCTAATGCTCCACCAGTTGGATCAAGAACTAAACCAGTGCGAATTTTTACAGTTCTAGTGTTGGTAGCTAAATCGGCGGCAGCTTCCCATTCCTTGCACACCGCTGCTAGAAAATCATCACCTGGTCTATCCTCTTCAGTGACTGCACGATTGCCGGTTTCTCCATACCAACCGATTGCGCTGGAGGAGATAAAGACCTGTGGTTTCACTACGTTTACAGCATTAGCAATTGTTGTGGTGCCAAGTAATCTGGAGTTCAAAATTTCAGCTTTGTATTTCTTGCTCCACCTCTTGTCGCCAACATTGGCTCCGGCCAAATGAATAACCGCATCCACACCTTCCAATGCATTTAGATCCACGGTTCCAGCCGCGGGATCCCATTGAATCTCATCAGCGGACACCACTGGGCGACGCACCAATCTTTGGACCGTATGTCCTTCAGACTTTAGGTGACCAATTAAGGCGGTACCAATCAGTCCTGATGCACCGGTTATCGCTATTCGTTGCGGAAGTGACATTAGAGTCCTAAGTCAGATTCAAAGCGTCCTTCTTCCAGACGCTCCTTTAGTGTGCTCAAGAATCTAGCGGCATCAGCACCATCAACGATCCGATGATCATAAGAAAGCGCCAAATAAACCATGGAACGGATAGCGATTGTCTCTCCACCATCCTCACCCTTAACAACCATTGGTCGCTTTACAACTGAACCAACACCCAAAATGGCAACCTGTGGTTGATTGATGATTGGGGTATCAAATAAAGCGCCGCGAGAACCAGTATTGGTAATTGTGAAAGTACCGCCACCTAAATCATCAGGGGAGATCTTGTTATCTCTTGTGCGGGAGGCAACATCAACAATCTTTCGAGCTATGCCGCCCATATTCAAATCACCGGCATCGCGAACCACGGGAACCAACAATCCGCGATCGGTATCTACCGCAATTCCCAGATGTTCCGCACCATGATAGGTAATTTGATCACCTTCAACAGAGGCGTTTACAACGGGATGTTGTTTCAAAGCTTCGCAAACCGCCACTGCAAAGAAAGGAAGATAGGTTAACTTCACGCCTTCACGGGCTTCGAAACTGGATTTTGCCTTTTCGCGCAATCTGGCGATCTTTGTAATATCAACTTCAATAACCGTTGTTAACTGTGCGCTAACTTGAAGTGATTCCAACATGCGAGCGGCAATTACCTTACGCAATCTCGACATAGTCACAGTTGTGCCACGTAGCGGCGAAACTGCTACTGGAGTTGGAGCTTTGGCAATTGAAGGTGTTGGGGCCGCTGCAGGTGTAGCAAATGTCGCAGCAGGCTTTGCTACCGCCGCCAAAACATCCTCTTTTCTTATTCTTCCGCCAACGCCGGTTCCCTTTACATTTGCCAGATTCACGCCATTTTCAGCAGCTAGTTTTCTGACAATAGGTGTCACATAAGAATCATCAAGCACACCCGCAGCAGGAGCCGGTTTTGCTGCTTGCGGAGCGGCTGCCTGTGGAGCTAGAGGTGGAGGAGTGGTTGGTGGAGCAGGAACTGGTTTTGGTGCGGCAACAACTGGTGTCGCTGGTACTGCAGGAGCTACTGGTGCTGCAGGAGCTGCACCTGATGCGCCGATGCTAGCTAAGCGAGTGCCAACAGCAACTGTTGAGTCAACTGAAACCTCAATTGAAAGCAAAACTCCAGCAGCAGGTGATGGAATCTCAGTATCTACTTTGTCAGTTGAAACCTCTAGTAACGGTTCATCAACTGCAACATTGTCACCAACATTTTTTAACCAACGAGTGACAGTTCCTTCAGTTACTGATTCACCTAGTGCTGGCATGACAACTGGAGTTGCTGCGCCATTTGCCGCTGGTGCGGGTGAAGGAGCAGGTGCTGGCGTTGGTGAAGGAGCTGGTGAAGGAGTTGGAGCTGCAACTTTTGGTGCCGGAGTTGAAACTGGCGCAGCAGCCGGTGCGGCAGGTGCAGATGTTGCGGTTGCGCCATCGGCAATAATCGCTAACTCCGCGCCAACTGGTGCAACGCTGTCTACTGGAACAACAATTTTTTGCAAAATACCTGCAGCCGGCGATGGAATCTCAGTATCTACTTTGTCAGTGGAAACCTCTAGCAGTGGTTCATCAAGAGCAACATGATCGCCCTCAGATTTGAGCCAACGAGTTACTGTTCCTTCAGTCACGCTCTCTCCAAGAGCTGGCATCTTCACCGAGAAACTCATTTTGTTGACTCCGATCTTTGCAGTGAACCTTGGAACTGAACTGACTTCTTCAAACTACAAACTTTATCCATGAGCATGCAACGGCTTTCCGGCCAGAGCCAAGTGCGCTTCACCCATAGCCTCAGAGAGGGTTGGATGTGCATGAATTAGAGGTGCTACATCATTGGCATCAGCCTGCCAATTAAAAATCAATTGTGCTTCAGCGAGTAACTCGCCAACTCGAGAGCCGACCATGTGAATTCCAAGGACAGCTCCATCTTTCTGCGCTACTAACTTGATTGAACCGGCTGTCTTCAATATCTGGGCCTTGCCATTTCCAGCCAAGTCATAATTAAGCTCAACAACCTCATAACCTTTTGCTTTTGCAGCAGCGGTGGTTAAGCCAACTGAAGCAACCTCTGGCTCTGAGTAGGTAACGCGTGGAACACCGTCGTAATTGATTGCACGTGGATTAAGCCCAGCAATCTCTTCAGCCACAAGAATTCCTTCGCCGAATCCAACATGAGCTAATTGCAATGTTGGAATTAGATCGCCAACGGCCCATACCCCAGGGATATTGGTGCGACATTTGTCATCAACCAAGATGTAGCCCCGATCCATTTTTATGCCCTGCTCTTCATAACCGAGTCCTTGAGAAACTGGGCCACGTCCGACCGCAACGAGCAACACCTCAGCATCAAAGCTCTTTCCATCTTCTAGAGTGACGGTAACGCCATTGGCATTTTTCGTTGCACTCTTGAATTTTGTGCCCAACTCGAAATTAATTCCACGCTTACGGAAAGCACGCTCTAACTGCTTGCTGGAGGATTCATCCTCTAGCGCAACCAAATGAGGCAACGCCTCGATGATTGTTACCTCTGCTCCAAAAGATTTCCAGACCGAAGCAAACTCGCAACCAATAACGCCGCCACCTAAAACAATTACAGATTTAGGAACATGGGTCATGTGCATGGCGTGATCGCTGGTGACGATGGTTTTTCCATCTACCTCTAAGCCAGGAAGAGATTTAGCGTAGGAGCCAGTCGCTAGAACAACATTCTTACCTGTGTAACGCTGACCGTTGACCTCTACAGTGTCGCGGGATACCAGCTTGCCAGCACCTTCGACATAGGTGATGTTTCGAGATTTAACCAGCCCTTGCAACCCTTTATGTAATTTGGTGATAACACCATCCTTATAAGCGTTTACCGCGACCATATCCATTGAATGGAACTCAGCCTTAACACCAAACTCAGATGAGTGGCGAGCGCTATCAGCTACCTCGCCGGCATGAAGCAGGGCTTTTGTTGGTATGCAGCCACGGTGTAAGCAGGTTCCACCTAGTTTGTCCTTTTCGATCAGCACAACCTGTAAACCAAGTTGAGCCGCACGCAGCGCGCAGGCATATCCGCCACTACCGCCGCCCAGGATTACCAAGTCGAAATTAGCCACAGCAACCTCACACTCTTCTACTTAACAGGGACCCAAATACTGACCTTGGAATACTGTCCTATCCTGCCAGCATCAACGACCTGCGGCGGACTCCGCAAGGGCCACAAGGGTGCGAAGTGCGACACCTGTACCGCCAACCGGGGTGTAACCGTGAGGTTTTCCATCGTTATAGGCAGGGCCAGCGATATCTAAATGAAGCCAAGGAAGCTCCGGGGCTACAAACTCCTTAAGGAAGAGTCCGGCTACCAACATTCCACCCATGCGATCTCCGATATTGGCGATATCTGCTACAGGGGAGTCGAGGGAGGCGCGCAACTCTTCAGGCAGAGGCATGGGCCAGAACTGTTCACCTGTTGCATCTGCAATCCGTAGAAAGCGTTCAGAAAACTCTGGGTTGTTAGTCATTACCGCGCTGGTTCTAGTTCCCAATGCAACTACTTGAGCACCAGTTAAAGTTGCAACATCAATTAGACCATCTAAGCCACCAGCCTTGGCGCTAACCTCTGCAGCTTTCATCATGGCATCAGCTAGAACTAATCGTCCTTCCGCATCTGGGTTCAAAACTTCAACGGTTTTTCCACCATAGATAGTGATGATGTCACTAGGTCTGGTCGCGGTATCGCTAACCATGTTTTCCGCCAACGGCGCCCATGCATCAATCGCGACTGGAAGATTTAACTCAGCGATTGCCAGAATCGCGGCGGATACAGCCGCAGCACCGCTCATGTCCGACTTCATCGCCTCCATACCCTGAGCTGGTTTTAATGCCAATCCGCCGGTATCAAATGTGATTCCTTTTCCGACCAATGCGTAACGGAGAGGTTTCTTTCCAGATTTCTTCGGAGTGTAAGAGAGATGAAGTAGACGAGGCTTATTAGCTGATCCTTGACCCACACCGATAATTCCGCCATAACCAAGTTTGCGCAGTTGATCATCTTTCAGAATTTCAACTTTTACCTTGCTGCCGGTACTCAATTTCTTAAAGCGCTGACAAAAAGAATCTGGAGTCAGGTGGCTTGGAGGGGTATTGATCAGGTCGCGAACAATGTGGGTGTACTTCGCAATTATCTCTGCCCGCTTCAGAGCTTTTGAATACTCTGATTTCTTTGCGTTTTTACTATGAAGATTAATTTTCTTTAGCGCTGGCTTGCGATCGGATTTTGAAGTGCCGCGAAACTCATCAAAGGCATAAGCGCCTAGTAGCGCACCTTCCGCTACTGCAGAGAACTCAGAGAGAGAGTTGGCCGGAAGAGCAAAGGTTGCGCTGTTGTGACCAGATAGGACACGAGCGGCAGCGCCAGCTGCTCGACGGAGAGTTTCATGCGCATAGTTTTTTTGAGTTTGGCCCAAACCGGTTAGAACAACAAGTTTTGTGGCGTTACCGGGCAGCTTTATAACCTCATCAGCCGCAGCGGTTGCTCCTAAATCATCTAGCGCTTCAATTACCGCAGCGGCATCAAAGGCTAAATCTCCGGTTTCCAAGGAGAATTTCTTACTCTTCTTGTCTCTTGCAAATCCAATTACCAAGACATCGTTGATTGCCGAGCTATCTGTCGCATTAATTGAGGGCATTGGGCTAGGTTATTGGAGTGAGTCAATATTCGCCATTACATGAGTTTCATCAGAGGGCCGGAGCAAAGTTGGCCGACTTCGGTGGCTGGGAGATGCCTATTGAATATCCCGCCGCAAATGGCGGTGGCGTATTGAATGAGCACCAGGCGGTGCGACAGGCGGTCGGAGTATTTGATGTCTCCCATCTCGGCAAAGTTACTGTTCAGGGTGAGGGCGCCCTTTCTTTTTTGAACTCGGTTTTAACTAATGATCTGCGACGGCTAAAAGATGGGCAGGCGCAATACAACTTGATTTGCGATCCAGCGACGGGCGGGGTAATCGATGACTTAATCGCATACCGCTTTTCGGAGCAAGAGATACTCCTAATTCCAAATGCAGCAAACGCGGCGGAGGTTGTGAAGAGGTTAGTGACGGCAAAGCCTGCCGGAATTGAAATAAGGGATAGGCACAAGGATTTTTCAGTGCTGGCACTTCAAGGACCAAAATCAAATGAGATTTTGAATGGACTGGGCATCAGTGTTGATTTGGAGTACATGTCATTTAAGAAAGCTGAGATTGAAGGATTAGAGATAACTCTTTGTCGCACGGGATATACCGGTGAACTCGGTTATGAGATTTTGACCCGTTGGAATGAAGCATTGCCGGTGTGGAACAAAATGTTGACATTGATTAAGCAATCAGGTGGTCAAGTAGCAGGACTAGGAGCCCGCGACACTTTGCGTACCGAGATGGGATATCCATTGCATGGCCACGAACTCTCCATGCAAATCACTCCAGTCGAAGCAAGTGCCGGGTGGGCTGTCGCGTGGGAAAAAGAGTTTTGGGGAAAAGATGTTTTGTTGCGACAGAAAGCAGAGAAAACCCATAGAACTCTTCAAGCATTGCTGATTACCGATCGCGGCATACCAAGAGCAGGCATGAAGGTAATGAATGATGCCGGAGAGCAAATAGGTGAGGTAACTAGTGGAACATTTTCACCTACCCTGAAAACTGGAATAGCTCTGGCATTGATGAACAAGAAGTTGGATGTCGAAAGTGAAGTTGTCGTCGATGTTAGAGGGAGATCAAGTCGCGCTGTGGTTAAACGTGCGCCGCTGGTTGCATCCCATGTGAAGTAAGGTTCAAACGTAGCCGTGCCCTTCGGAAAGAGTTAAGAACAGGCCGTGCGGTTAACCAGATTAAGACCCCAGTAGTCAATGCACGTGGTAGATCCCAAGCCAAAGCAGTAGTTAAATGAAAGACCATAAATCTTTGTAAATTCTCCAAAATCGAAGCGCCAGCAATGTATGAAAGTTGGGTATCAGTTCCCGTTAACCATGGCCAAAGCTGCAGATCCATGAGCAATCCAAACAAGAGTGAGGAAACCACTCCGATTGAAACTAATAGAAAGCTTTCTAAGCCGATCTTTAAACTCCGGTAAGTGAGTTTTGCAAATGCACCGGCGAGCATTCCAATCCAGCCCGCCGCCAACATTTGAAATGGCAGCCAGGGCCCGATTCCGCCAGTCAAGAAAGCTGAAGCTGCAAGGGATACAACGCCCAGAGAAAATCCAAAGGTTGCTCCGAAAATGTAACTTGCCAGGATAAGAAGAAACCACATTGGTTCAACTCCAATCGCCCCTGCACCCACTAACCGCAAGGCTGCAATAAGCGCTGAGAGCACACCAAGGATGGCTACCGCCTTTGAATCTAATGCGCCTCTAGAAA
>JACCDZ010234641.1_pt1 | contig 11625 bp, 9 predicted proteins | sample 7449551 | NCBI WGS metagenome assembly JACCDZ01 (sample SAMN15323452, study PRJNA562643) | freshwater metagenome | isolation source: river surface water | place: USA:Blue River Watershed | collected 2017-08-18
CTGGGAAGGTAGCGGGCGGCCCTGATCGACTGGCCAAAGACCCGGACCCGCAGGGGAATGCTGGCGCTGAAGCTGGGCTTGTCGCACCGGGCTAGGACCTGCACATTTCCCCACATGCGGTCTCTTTTGGGGTTCTCAAACGATAGTGTTTGCTCACATTTTGTTCGGAGCCCGGCGTTTGGGGGGAACTCCACTTGAATGGTCTGGCCCCGCAGACTGGGGTGACTGGCGATGATGGCCTGCGCCCGCTTCTGGTCTTGATCGGTAAGGGGGAATCGATCAAGCCCCTCTGACCCGATCAGGGCCCGTTGGGCCCAGGTGGGCTGAGGGACTGCAACCGCCAAGACTGCCAAAACCACCATCAGCCAGGTGGCCCATGCGGTCCCTGTGGTCGTCCCCTTGGTCGCTGTGATCCTTAGGTGGGAATCAGCCATGACATGAGCTGGGCATCCTCACCCACCAAGACCCCTGCCACCCACTCTGGGGCGGCCACCACCTGGGGCAGGACGAAGGCATTGGCCACCGTAAAAGGCAGCACCGCATCGGCATAGAGCACAAACGGCTCAGCACCGGACTGGCCATGGATGCGCAGTCGAGGGGCATCCACCTCGCCCAATAAATCCACCCCGCGCGGCTTGGTACAGGTCTCGGCCGACAGGAACTGGGCCCAGGAGATCGCAAAGCGTTGACCACCCCGCATAAAGGGCACCACCCGCAGGCGGGACAGGCTCTTGGGCAGAATCATCCACAGGCCGTTGTCAACTGGCTGCAGTCGCCCATTGACCACCTGCATGGCCTGGTTGATGCGCTCCAGCGCAGGCCCATTGGCCGGAATGTCGGCCAACTCAATAAATAACGTCTGTGACTGAACCGAGCCAGTAATCTTGGAGGGCTGGGGCAGTTGGCCCAGCATGGCCACCAGATAATCCACCACATCGGCGTCAGCCCGCAGATCGCCAAGGTCGAGCGTGCGCGACAGGCCATAGAGTCGTTTGGCCAGTAACTCCTGACCGATGCCCACCATCCAGTCGGCATGGTCTGCCAGCATGAGCTGACCGCGACGGGCGAGTTCATCGGAGCCCGAGTCACCCAGAAATTGGGCCATGGCCTGAAGCTTTTGCAAACCCCGTGTGCGGTCGTAGATGCTGAGGCCAGGCGAGGCGGCGTCGTTGCTGTCCGCCGCCGAGACCTGCGAGTTGTCTGCCTCGGTCAGGTCGTTGCCATTGCCTTGAAAGTAGACCAGCCCCTGCATGTCCGACAGGTCAATGTCGTCCGTGTCGGCCTGGGCCACCCGGGCGTCGGCCCGTTGGATCATTGGGTCCGGCAATTGGTCAGTGGCTCGGTAGGCCAATCCCGACAAGTCAATAGCAGCCTCGCCCTGACCAGACAACTCTGCCGCCAGTCTGGCGAGCTGCTGGTGATGGCCAGGTCCCAGGCTGAGGCTGGCATCAAAATGGCCCGACTCTAGGGCCTGCAACAGCTCGGCCACCAAATCGGAGAACACCGCAAAGAGGTCTTGCAGATTAGGAAAGCCAGAGGTCGCCTGACGCGCCAGACGTTCGGCCAGCTCCCCATGACGGGTGAGTCTCAGACAGTACAAGGCATCGGCGATGTCTCGCACATACATTGACACCGCCATGGCATCAACCGACAGCCCGCTGGCCTGGGCATGGGCCAGTCCGTCAGCGGCCCGTCGCAGGTCCGCTACAAAGGGCTGCTGCAGATCACTCATGAAGCGCGAGTCTCGAGTGTGGCCGACAGCTCGGCCAGGGCCTCGTTCAGGCGGCCAATCTGACCAACCCACTGCCGAGTAACCATGACCATAGCCTCAGCATCGGTCTGCAGACGACTCCAGGCCGGGGGTTGATCGGACGGTTGGTCTTGCAGGAGCTGCTGCTGGTCGGCCAGCGATTTGTCCAGCTTGCGAGCCTGCAGCTCAATGTAATCAACGTTCTCAGAGAAACGGTCGCAGAGATCGGACATGCCACGCGGTGCATCTGGATTCGAGGCCATGACTGACAGCTGCAGCCCTTGCTCCTTCAGACTGACCAAGGACCCCAGGGCATCTTGTAGGCGAAGACGGGCCGGCTCCAGGACCGAGGCCAAGTCCTTGGGACGACTGTTGTCCGTGGCCTGTCGAACCTCAGCCAGGCCCTCGGAGAGCTTGCGAATGGCATCGGACAGCTGACGACCCAGGTCGCCAATCTGCTTGGCAGCCAAGAGCACATAGGTCACCTGCTCTCCCGCCAGTCGCAGGGTCTGACTGGCCTGGGTATCGCGATCGGTGATGGCGGTGCTGGTGACGTTGACCTCGATAGAGGAGACAAGGTCCGCCTTGGCCGTGAGTGACGGCTCCATCACCGCGTCGCCCGAGGGGCCGCTGGGCACCAGGCGGCCCTGCCCCTCCTCGATCAGAGCCCTCAGCTCACGATCGGCGGCGAACAGCAAGACACTGGCCGCGACAAACGCAAGGGTGGCCACAAAGCCCGAGAGGAAGGTGAGCGTCCAGAGATCGAATTGATTGGTCTTGTCGCTGGTGCGCTGATGGACCGCCTGCTGATTGGCCAGGGCCGACTCCAGGCCGACCAGTCTGGCCAGCACTTCCTCGCCGATTGCGTTGGCGGAGAAGACTGCACTCTCCCACTCATTGGCGCGCTTGATCACAATGAGTTGATCAATCTGATCGCGGATGCCAATACGCCGAGGGTTCATGGCGGACTTGAATTGCTCCTGGTCGATGCGCTGACGACCGGCTGCAACGGCCTTGAGGGCAGCCCGAAAGGCGTCGGGCTTGTCCAGGGTCTTGGTGGTCTTCATGCCCAGCAGATGGGGGCGTACCTGCGACAGGGCCTTGCTCACCTCTAGAAAGGGCGAGTAAGACGGCACCCTGGCGGTCTCAAGCGGCCGGCCTGGCCCGATCAAGGCATCGATCTGGGTTAGGCCGTCGGCAGCGGCCTTGGACAGGTTTGAGAGCTTTGGTGCCAGGTCTTGCAGTCGCTTCAGTGGTTCGGCAACCAGCTTGGCCTCGGCCTGGGGCAACTCGGACAATCCTACGGCGATGCCATTGATGCCCATTTGAAAGCCGGGATCAAACCAATCACGTTTCTGCAGACGAGCGCGCAGGTCTGCAATCAGCTTGTCTGCCGGGACCCGGGCGTCATTGGGCTGGGCAGCCGTGCTGACCTCGCGCTGCACATTGGACGATTCAATCGACAGCAACTGCAGCAAGGCCGGGTGACGAATACCCAGGGCAAAGGTAAAGACCGCACCCGCCACGCTGAGGGCAAACAACAGCAAGGTCCAGAGCTTGGCGCGAGACACCCGCGTCAGTTCCTGATGGATGTCTGATTGGTCCGTCTTGCTGGTCACGCAGTCTTCTCCCCGTTGTCGCTGGTTTGGTTCTGATTCTGGATCATCACATCAGGCTACGCCGGCTTTGGCGCGCAGGACCTGCCACTGTCGGTCACTGTATTCCGCGATCACCCCGTGCTCCCCGCGGACCAGGCTGGCCCTGAAGGGCCCATGGGTCTCTTCGGCCCGAAAAGCCAGTCGCACCGGCGTGGTCTGCTCACTCAAGACCACCACCCACATCGCAGCATCCAAAGGCGGCTCAGCCTGAGCCGGCGAGAGAGACGTGCCATCGAGGGTCTCGAGCAAGTGGTCATGTGGAAGCACCATGGTGGGCGTGCCCTCTCTCATGAGCATGCCCAGGGCTGCGGATTTGGGAGGGCCGGCCAGCAGCTGACTGCTACGAAAGGCAGCATGAACCGCTGCGAAGTCGATGGCCATGGCCTGGCCCTGCCAGACAAAGCCGAACAAACGCTGTGTGGCACTCATGCCTGAGAGACCTCAGCCTCGCGGGCCTGACGCCGAAAGTGAAACCACAGCGATAGAAAGAACAAGACCAGAGCGGCCACCAGACCCATGACCGCATCACCCAACAGGCTTAAGACCTGCGCCTGGGAGACGGTGGCGGTCTGCAAGTCGGCCAGGTAGTCATCGATGGCCCGCTGGAATTGATCGTGGTGCCACATCAGAAAATTGGCCAGTGACACGTAGCCCACATCGTCCGCACCCAGGCTGCGTTGAGACAGGTTGTATCGGCTGAGTTGAGCGGCCAAGCGTCCAAGGCTCTCGATGTAGACACCGCGCCAGCTAGAGGAGACAGCCTGTACGAAGTCACGCTCAAAACGCTCGGCCAGTCGAGCCGCCTCGAGCCGGGAGACCACATTGAGGCCCTTGGGGGTTGCGAACATGAGCCCGTGGTTCTGAGCGGTGATGATCTGATCGGCCCCCATCACCAAGGTGGCATTGAACAGGCGACCCTGGCGACGCAGCACCATGCCCACGGATTTGTCATTGACATCACCGATACGAATCATGAAGTCGTAGACCGTGTTGACATCGGTGGTGCCAATGGCTGCGATCTCATCACCAATCCGAATCCCTGCGCGATAGGCTGGCGACTCGACTTCCACACCAGAGACCATGGGGCGCAGCTGTTTGAGACGTGCCTCCGAGCGAGTATTCTCAAAGGCAGCGAAGGTCGCGAAGATGGCCCCAAGGGCATCACTGGCAGAGCTGCCTCGAATGGGCTCGGGCTCGGTGGTACCGCGCTCTAAAGGCGTGGGCGTAAGGCCGGTGAGCTTGGCCACACGGGCGTATTGCTCGAAGGCCGGCAACTTGGGCGTCACCTGTGACAGGGCGTTGCTCTTACTGGCAATCTGAGACCCCACCGACCCCATCCAGATGAGGGACAACAACAGCAAGGCACTGCTGGCCGCTAGAAACCAGAAAGAGATGGGCCGTGGTGTCGGCATGTCCTGCTCCGGACCGTCGATCTGCGGCTCTGAATTCAGGTCTGGATTCTGATTGGGTTCGGTCATGGGCTTGGCGGTGTGGCTTGAATCTGGAAGTTTTCTTTGAGGCGCTCAACGTCGGCATGGGCGGCCAAGAGATTGACCTCTTGGGCACGGACATCCATCTTGGCACGGCAGGACAGCATGGCCTGGATCCATGGACCCGACCGAATGGTGATGACGGCATCGGCCAGCAGCGATCGGCCGTCTGCATCGGGGCGGACTCGAACGGTCGCCAGCTTGGAGTTGTCGCGATCCACCAGGCTCAACTCAATGAACGAGGTCCGACTGTAGCGATGGTGACGACCGACGAGCAGATAGGACTCATCGTCCATGATGAAAAAGATCTCATAGCCCGGCGGATCACCGATGGCATCGACCACGTCAACCTGCGTAATGCCAATCTTGCCGTGCCAGACCATGTCAGCCGCCTGGGCCTCTTCGTTCTTGCGATTGAAATGACGAAGGCCCTCATAAATCTCATAGAGCGTGAGCGGCAGGCGATTGGTTCGAGCGAGAGACTTGAGGGTCTCGACCTTCATCTCGACTTCCTGGCGCTCGTCCTTGAGTTTGTTCTCCAGTGACCGCAGGTTCTCTTTGAGTTGGTCCTGCAGGGACTCCATGCTTCGCATGGCATCGCTCCAGATGAACTCCATGTCACTGGTTTTTTCCATGGGCAGTCCCGCCTGCGCACGCTCACGCAGACGCTGACGCTCGGCCGCCTTGCGCTGGGCACGTCGCTTGGCGCGAGCATCGTCAAACCACAAGGCAATGCCCAGCAAGACGGCCAGGGCCAGGGCCAGCAGCGTGAGGGTGAGTCCAGGGCGCATGGAGACAACGAATTCAGTCACGGGCCAACTCCTGCTCGACACACCAGTGGGCTGACTGGCCAACCAAACGTCCGAGGTTGTCAGGGGTCCACTGCTCAGATACGAAATGCAGCCGACCATTCAGGGAGCGCAAGAGCGTCTCCAGTGCATTCATCTGCGAACCGCTGCGTTGATCAAACAAGATGGTGGTCGGACGCTTGAGGCTGGGAATGATTTTGGAGAATGAGGCAAAGGGCAGGCAACGCGCCAACTGCCACCAGGAGATGACTCGCGGGGCCCAACAGCCATGGTCATTGGCATAGGCCACGGACACCCGCTTGAAAAAGCCAGACAACCAGGAGACCCGGGCCAGGCGCAAGAGTCGTTCACGCAAGGCGTCCCAGCCGCCCACCTGCAGGCTACTGACCGACAAATCAAATCCGAGGAAGGGGGAGACGGCCACCACACCGGCCAGCACAGGGCCTTCGGTTCGCTCGACCTGTTCGAAAATCGTGCCGCGTTCGGTGTTGGTTCGCTTGGCAAACTGACGCTTGCCATCGAGCAGATCTGCCCAGAGGGCCAGGCTGGCCGACAGGCCAACACCACACAAGACCACCGCCGATCCAGGTTGGGTCTTGGTCATGTTGCGGATGTCTTCGAGAATGCTTCGCACCGCCTGGTCACTGCCAAGCATGCTGCCGACCTGTTGCATGACATGTACGGGAAAACCCTGTTCTCGCAAGGATTGGGCCAGTCGATTGACCAGTGGTGCATCCTGCGCATCGGCGTCAAGCAATAGGATAAATGGATGCACTTGCTCCATAGTGCCGAGTATATACTGGTGCCATGGAGATCCTGGTGCTTGCTGTTGCGATTGCGATGGCCATTTTGGCCCTGGTGCTCTATTTGGAACTCAAGCGCACGCAAGACCGGATGGACACGGTGAAATCGGAACTGGAGCTGCGCGTTCGGTCCACCATCAACCAGGCCATTCACGACACCGCCGAAAAAATTCCGGCCATTGAACATCGGGTTGATGAGATGGCCGAGAAAATTGCCCATGCCGAAGCAGAGCTCTCTGAAATTCGCAGTGGAAAAGCCAAAGAAGCCAACGCTCAGGGACAACAAGGCGGCCCCGTTTTATAAGGTCAGAGTGGGCGTGGCGGGTTCACGGGCCCGATGTTGCTAACGCCCTGACAGACGTAGCTCCAGATCGCACTCTCATAGCCAAACGGACGCAGCTCCCGCCAGGTGGGGGATCGCAGTCCAACGGCCTCATAGACCGGCTGACCACCCGCCTTGGGCTGGCCAAAGACCGTCACCGCCGTGCGAGCGTAATGACCATGGCGGCAGTTCACCTCAACACGATCCAGCCTTGAGCGGTATTGGCCAAAGCTGGGGCGATCCAACCCCAGGGTGTTGGCGGGCTGGTCTTGCTTGAAGTCCAACAAGACCCAGGCCTGCACGATAAAGGGGTGCGCCCGCTGAACCAGGCTGGGGTCCACCGCCACCACCACCGTGGGCAGGTCGGCCACCTGAAGGAACTCGGCCTGGGCGGGCCGGGTCGGCAGCAGCATGCCGTTGGTCGCAACCAGGACCAAGGCAATCGAGGACAGCAGGGCAGATAGGGCAACCTTCTTCATACAGAAGAAGTAACGGCATGGCGCAGGCTGGTGTTAAGCCCAGACGGCAGGAAAAGTAGGCCGTGTAGGACTTGAACCTACGACCAAAGGATTATGAGTCCTCTGCTCTAACCAACTGAGCTAACGGCCCAAACCGGTGAAGACCTGGGCTGCTTGAACAGCCCAGGCTTAAAACTTATGACCCCAGTGTGTCGAGGAAGCTCTTGAGCTTGTCGCTACGGCTGGGGTGACGAAGCTTGCGCAGGGCCTTGGCCTCGATCTGGCGAATCCGCTCACGGGTGACGTCGAACTGCTTGCCGACTTCCTCCAGCGTATGGTCGGTGGCCATCTCGACACCAAAGCGCATGCGCAAGACCTTGGCCTCACGCGGGGTGAGCGAATCCAAGACTTCTTTGACCACGTCGCGCATGGAGTCCTGGAGCGCGGCCTCATGAGGCTGCAAGGTATTGGTGTCTTCGATGAAGTCACCCAGATGGGAATCGTCGTCGTCGCCAATGGGCGTCTCCATGGAGATGGGCTCTTTGGCGATCTTGAGGATCTTGCGAATCTTGTCCTCGGGCATTTCCATCTTGATGGCCAGCTCAGCAGGATCGGGCTCTTTGCCGGTCTCTTGCAGCAGCTGACGGGAGATGCGGTTCATCTTGTTGATGGTCTCGATCATGTGAACCGGAATCCGGATGGTGCGAGCCTGGTCCGCGATGGAGCGCGTGATGGCCTGACGAATCCACCAGGTGGCGTAGGTGGAGAACTTGTAGCCACGGCGGTATTCGAACTTGTCCACGGCCTTCATCAGGCCGATGTTGCCTTCTTGGATCAGGTCCAAGAACTGCAGACCACGGTTGGTGTATTTCTTGGCAATCGAGATAACCAGACGCAGGTTGGCCTCGGTCATTTCTTTCTTGGCATCACGGGCCCGGCGCTCACCAGCCGTCATCTGTTGGTTGATTTCACGCAGGTCGGCCAGCGGCAGCACCACACGAGCCTGGATGTCGATCAGGCGCTTCTGGAGTTCTTGCAGAGCGGGCAGGTTGCGATCCAGCAGGGACTGCTGATCGGCATTCTTGACGGGCACCTTTTTGACAAACAAATTCAGATTGACCTCATTGCCTCGGAAGACTTTGAGGAACCAGGCTGAATCCAGGCCCACCTTGTCAACGGCGATGTTGCGAATCTGGCGCTCGATGTGGCGAATCTCGTCGACCTGGGCCCGCATGGTGTCAGCCAGTTTCTCAACCATTTTGGCTGTGAAACGAATGCCCATGAGTTCGTTGCTAATCGCCGTCTGGGCCTTGTCGTAGGCCGGCGAACGATAGCCATCGGTCTGAAAGGCCCGACGCATCTTGTCGAAGTTCTTTTCGATGACCGTGAATTTTTCCAGGGCGGCCTGTTTGCGCTCTTCTAGGCGAGCCTTGGTTGCGTTGTCCTGCGCCTCGTCGTCGTCTTCTTCGATGGCGATCTCGGCATCGGCTGCGGACAGCAGGTCCTCTTCTGGGGCGTTGGGGTCGACAATGCCATCGACCACTTCCTCAATGCGCATCACCGTCTCGCGCACCTTGGTGGCAGAGTCCAGGATCTCGTGGATGGTGACGGGGCAGGCAGAAATGGCCAAGACCATCTCACGAAGACCGGCCTCGATGCGCTTGGCAATCGCAATCTCGCCCTCACGGGTCAGCAGCTCGACCGTGCCCATCTCCCGCATGTACATGCGGACTGGGTCGGTGGTGCGACCGAATTCTGAATCCACCACAGTAGACAGGGCGGCTTCGGCTTCTTCTTCGGCATCGTCGTTGGAGGCCGTGTTGTTGGTGGCCAGCAACAGGGTCTCGGCATCGGGGGTGGTCTCATAGACCGAGATGCCCCACTCTTGGAAGGTGACCACGATCGCTTCCATCTGATCGGAGTCCAGTTGGATCTCGGGCAGGTGGTCGTTGATCTCGGCATGGGTCAGGTAGCCACGCTCCTTGCCCAGCACGATCAGAGACTTGAGTCGGGCCTTACGAGCCTCGAGTTCCTCGGCCGTAGCCGGTCCCGATGGAATGAAATCCAGGAGCTTTTTGTCTCGTGAGCGACGACCACCGCGCTTGGGGGTGGCAACCGGAACCTCGATGTCGACGCTGGCGTCTGAATCGCCATCGCCCTCGTCATCCGCATCCGGGATGCCCTCGTCATCGCTGTTGGTGTTCTTGGCCGGACGGCCAGGGCGGCCGCGCTTTTTGGCTGGTTTGGGGAGATCGTCAAGATCCAAGTCATCGTCTTGCTCGGCGGCCTTTTTCGCTTTGGCCTTGGCCTTGCTGGCCTTGGCAGGCTCTTTGACCTGTTCCTTGGCAACCTCTTTGGCTGCAGCCTTGGTGGCTGGTTTGGCTGGTGCCTTGGCGGCGACGGGCTTGGCCGCCGGCTTGGCCACAGCCTTGGCGGGTGCTTTGGCCGGCACTGTTTTAGACGAGACTGCCTTGGTCGACACTTTGCCGGCCGGCTTAGATGCGGGCTTGGCTGAAGACTTGGTCACGGGCTTGGCCGCCGTCTTGGCTGGGGCCTTAGCTGGGGCCTTAGCTGCCGACTTAGCGGCCGACTTAGCTGCCGACTTGGCCGGTTTGACAGGCTCTCCACGCAGCTTGGCGATCGCCTTTTTAAGGGCTGCATCGGCGGCACTGGCTTTTTTGCCGGCGGCTGCCTTGGGTGCGGCTGCCTTGGCTGCGCCTGCTTTAGCAGCCGGCTTTTTGACTGGCGCGGCCGGCTTGCTGGCCTTGGTCGGTTTGGCGGGACCTTTTTTGGCCGCAGCGGCAGGCTTGCTGGACTTGGCGGGGGCTGCTTTGGGAGTGGCTCTGGGCATAGGGAATCCGGCTTAAATCTGGCTTGACGAAGAGTCGAACCCTCGATTTTAAGCGATTAGACCTATTGCATCAACGATTGTTTCAGTTCAGCAATTTTCGCCTGTAAATCTCTGAGTTCCGAGAGGCGTTCTGGGCTGGCGACTTGGCCTGCGCCCAGGGATTTGGCCAGGCTGGTGGCGCGGGCCTGCAGGTCTCGCAGCAGCAGGCCACTGGCCGCTCGATCCCATTCGGTTTGAACCAAGTCGGACTGGTCCTGCGCCATGAGGTCGTCCAGGGTGATCTCGGGCTGCGCATACCGTTGAAAGAGCGCCGCTGGCGAGACGTCCAACTGCTGGTCCGGTCCGTCTGCGCCCCACCCGGATGAATCCTGGGTGCCCGCCGCGGCCAAGGCGGCTTCGTGCAAGGAAGCAAAGGATCGTCCGGGCTGGCCGCGGACCCATTGGACCAGAGCCTGCTGGGCGGGCGTCAGGGTCGCCAACACCTCGGGCTGCAGGCTACCGGCCCGCTGGGGCTGGCGGACGAGAATCTGCATGAGCCGATCGGACAGAGAGGGAATTGGCCGACGGACCGGCCGGCGCTCCATTCGCTCGCGCTGGCCATAACCAGGCACCCAAGCCGGCCGGCCATCGGTCAGTCGATCCGCCGGGCGATTGTTTGGGCGGTGGTCTGAGCGATGAGCGCTGGAGCGATTGGCAAAGTCGCCTCGGTTGGGGCGCTCAGAATGAGCAGACCCGGGCGACCGAGTCACCGATGCACTGACCCCAAGGCTCGCCAGATCGCACTCCAGCCGCTTGGCGCAGGACTGGGCGATCTGCAGCTTGAGCTCTGTCGCCGGCATGAGACCAAGCAAACGCCTGACTTCGACACTGGCCGCGGCACGGCCCTCGGGCGTGGCCAAGTCCTGATCGGCCACTGACTGCGTCCACAGAAAACTGGACAGCGGTGGCGCGGCAGCGACATGATCCAGCAGGGCCTGGGCGCCAGACTCTCGAACAAAGCTGTCCGGGTCGTGCTGATTGGGCAGAAAGACAAATTTAAAAGTGGTCTTGGGTGTGGCAAATGGCAGGCTGATCTCCAGAGCCTTGGCCGCTGCCCGCTGACCAGCAGCATCCCCATCAAACATAAAGACCACCTGATCGGCCATGCGAATCAGCATGCGCAAGTGCTGCTCGGTGGTGGCTGTTCCCAGGGTGGCCACGGCATGGCCCAGACCATGCTGGGCCAGCGCCACCACATCCATGTAGCCTTCGACCACCCAGACCTGGCCCGCCTCACGAATGGACGTGCGGCCCTCGAAGACACCATATAAATTCTGGCCCTTCGAGAAGAGTGGTGTCTCGGGGGAATTGAGGTACTTGGGCTCGTCACTACCCAGGGTGCGGGCACCAAAGCCGATGACCTCGCCTCTGGCGCTCAGAATCGGAAACATGAGTCGGTTGCGAAAGCGGTCGTAGCGCTTGGACTTGCCCGACTCGTCCTGTGA
>JACCDZ010575292.1_pt1 | contig 11623 bp, 13 predicted proteins | sample 7449551 | NCBI WGS metagenome assembly JACCDZ01 (sample SAMN15323452, study PRJNA562643) | freshwater metagenome | isolation source: river surface water | place: USA:Blue River Watershed | collected 2017-08-18
GATGCTCGCGCTGTTCCTGCGCGTACGCCTGCTGCAGTTGCCGCAGCTGCGCCGTGCCATTGAGGCGCAGGACTGGCCGGCCGGTGGCGAGGCACTGGGAAGCATCCGCCGCCTGGTCGGCAGCAACCTGCTGGTCGGTCTGGCACTGGTGGCCATCGCAGCCGCACGCCCGACGTTCTGATACGCGCAATCGCCTCCCGTGCCACCCTTGGGTGACACGGGAGTAGATCGCCACGCTACTGTGCGGGCTGCGCCTCGACCGATGCCTCGACCCGGCGGTTGACGGCGCGACCTTCATCGGTGTTGTTATCCGCCACCGGACGCGACTCGCCGTAGCCTACCGACGACACACGATCCCCCGCGACGCCGTACTGATTGACCAGCACGTCACGCACGGCATTGGCACGCCGCTCGGAGAGACCCTGGTTATAGGCATCGGAGCCGTTGGAGTCGGTATGGCCCTCCACCGTGGTGGTGGTCTGCGGATACTGGCTCATGAAGTCAGCCACGGCCTTGATGTCGGCCTTGCTTTCTTCCTTGACCACCGACTTGTCGTAATCGAACTTGACGTCCAACTCGACACGCACCGGCTCGGCTGCCTCGACAGCAGGTTCGGGGGCTTGATCCGGGTAGGTGGGCAGCGGGCAGCCATTGTGGCGCACCGGGGTATTGGGCGGGGTATCCGGGCAGCGATCACGGCGATCGAACACACCGTCGCCATCCTGATCGCCATCCTGGGCATAACAGATCAGAGTCCCGACGACCGCACCGGCCACCGCGCCTCCAGCTGCCCAAGCAGAACTTTCGATTGCGCCAAGACCGCCTCCGGCCAGGCCACCAATCGCCGTACAGATAGGCCAGTTCCCTTGGTTGAGCGGCGCATCTCCCGTACTGGAAGTCGTGACGCAACCAGAAAGAACACTGCTGACCAAGAGAAGGGGTAATGCAGCCCTTGAGAGTCTTGTTCTCATGGCGGGTGATCTCCTGTGTCACCGGTTCGATTACCGGTAACACAGGAGTAAAGACCCGTCCCCCAAAGTGTACAAGCCAGTCCCGGCGGACGACTGCGCGAGAAGCAGCAGCCGCCTTGCCGGGAGAAGCCTACTTAGGGGCGAGCTTCGACCTCGGCTTCAACGCGACGGTTGATCGCGCGGCCTTCGCTGGTGGCGTTGTCAGCCACCGGGCGGGTTTCACCGTAACCTACCGAGCTGACGCGGTCGCCGCCTACGCCATACTGGTTGACCAGTACGTCGCGCACAGCGTTGGCACGGCGCTCGGACAGGCCCTGGTTGTAGGCGTCGGTACCGACGGAGTCAGTGTGACCTTCAACCACGGTGGTGGTGGCCGGGTACTGGCTCATGAAGTCGGCCAGGGCCTTGATATCAGCCTGGCTTTCCGGCTTGACGGCAGTCTTGTCGAAGTCGAATTTGACATCCAGCTCGACACGAACCGGCTCGGCAGGCTCAGCGACAACTTCTTCAACCACGGTCTCTTCGACCACGGCAACCTGCTCTTCAGCACCATGAACCCAGCAGTAGGCAGCCGCCATGCCGGCGCCTACCAGGGCACCGCCGCCAGCCCACTCGGAGCTTTCGATCGCGCCCAGCGCGGCGCCAGTGACGCCACCGACAGCGGCGCAAGTTGGCCAATCGGTTTTCTGAATCCCAGCACAGCCGGTCAGCAGGCCGCTCGCCAGAATCAGGGGTACAGCTTTCCTTGTGATACTCATCTTCTTAGGTCTCCTGTTGGGGAAATCGGCGTGAAACCGATAGCAAAGAAGTAAAGATCGCTTCCTTACTATCCGCCAGTTATAGGCACTTTCCATACCAAGGTCCATAGGCCAAATCGGTGGAGCGCGATAGTCTTGGCATTCGTCTTCGGGATTTACCGCTTATGACCCTCGCCATTTCCACCCGTACGCCGCAGCAGGCCCTGGCCGCGCTGCTCGAGAACTACGCCCCGCAGCACCTGCTGCTGGTCGGTGCCAGCCAGTTGCCGGCGCTGAGCGCCTACCAGGAAGCCCACCCGACCACCCAGCTGGCGCATGCCCCCGCCGGCCCTTTGCCGGCGGAGCTGGCAGCCCGGCGTTACGACCTGGCCTTGGTGGTGGACTGCCTGGAGCACCTGCCCAAGCGCACGGCCCTGGAACTGCTGGGAGGCATTCGCAACCTCAACGCCAGCCGCCTGGCCGTGCTGGTCGACCTGGATGCCTGCGACTGGCAGGAAACCGACCTGTACGCCCTGGCCCTGCAGGCCAGCGAGCGCTTTCAGCGCGACGAACAGACCCTGAGCCTGTTCACCTACGATCTGCGCGAGTACAAGCAGGTGCCCGACTGGCTCAACGCCAAGTTCTGGGCCAACCCGGAAAACTTCGGCAAGTACTGGTGGTGACGCGATGAGCCACACCTGTCCCTGTGGCAGCGGCATCGCTCTGGACGACTGCTGCGGCAAATGGCATCAGGGCCAGCCGGCCCCCAGTGCCGAGCGGCTGATGCGCTCGCGCTACAGCGCCTACACGCTGGGTCTGATCGACTATCTGGTGGCGACCACCCTGCCCGCCCAGCAGGCAGCGCTGGACCGCGACAGCATGCGCGCCTGGAGCCTCGGCAGTACCTGGCTGGGCCTGGAGGTGGAAGGCAGCGAGCTGATCGACACACACGCCTTCGTCACGTTCACCGCGCGCTGGCACGACGGCGACGGCGAGCACCGCCATCGCGAACGCTCGGCCTTCGTCCAGCAGGCCGGGCGCTGGTACTTCATCGACCCGACCGTGCCGCTCAAGGCCGGGCGCAACGATCCCTGCCCCTGCGGCAGCGGGCAGAAGTTCAAGAAGTGCTGCGCGGGCTACCTGAGCTAGGAAATCTCTGCTTCATTTGTTGACCAGAACCCGGCGGGGGGCCGGATTCAACAAGGAGAAGCAGATGCACAAGTACAGTGGAACGGCGGCCGCCCTGGCCGCCCTGCTATGGGTCGGCACTGTCCAGGCCGCTGAAGTCCGGGTCGAACTGGGCAGCAGCGAGCGGGTCGCCCGCCTGTTCGCCTATCCCAACAACTGCAGCGTGATCTGTTATCGCGACTGGACCCTGGAACAGACCGCCGAGCACTACCTCGGCCAGAGCCTGCAGCGTGACGGTTACGCCGATGCCACGGTCAAGGTCAGCCGCGACGGCGACAGCCTTAGCGCCAGCTTCAGTGGCGTACCGAATGACTACGGCGCGCCGCTGACCAGCCTGCTGAATGCCGGCGACCTGGCCTTCGACGGCGCCAGCAAGCTCAACGGTGACGGCAAGTGGCAGTACAGCTGGTACTTCTTCCTGCCCTTGGCATGGCCCTGGACAACCGCAAGAGCGTGGAACTGCTGCACTTCCCGCCGGACTACTCGCTGACCCAGGCCCAGGACTACCTGGAGTCCAAGACCACCGACCGCTGGGCCGCGCTGCTCAGCGAGAACGGCGTTCCAGCGGCGCAGACCCCGGCCTACCAGACCATCATCGACATCGCCCCGATCGCCGCGCCGGCCAGCGCCGGCAGCGACCTGGAAGGCGTCTATGACTACTTCACCGACTACCAGAAGACCATGGTTGCCCAGCTCACCGCAGGCGCTGGCACGGCGCTGCCGATGGTCGCCTTCGGCGGCCCGGTGCGCACCTGGGTCAACAAGACCTATGACGCCAATATCGGCGTGCTGGGCCTGGACACGATCAGCCCGGCGCCGGGTCAGAACGTGGCGGTGCTGGGCGCCAACCACCCAAGCTACATCTGGTACGCGGCCGACCCGCAGAACTATGGCGGCGACCAGGCCAAGGCCGACGCCGCCGGCCTCAAGGTCATGGGTCAGGACATCAGCGCCGCCTGCTGGCAGGCCGGCATGGGCCAGAACCCTGGCGCCGACCCGCAACAGGCGCTGGACGCCTGCACGCAGAAATGGCAGGTGACGGACAAGGTGCAGACCTGCGAACTGTTCTACACCTCGATCCGCAACCTGACGCCACCCCAGGCCCAGGCCAAGTGCACCAGCAGCAAGAGCTGATGCCAGACAAGACGAGGCCCGCAGATGCGGGCCTCGTTCTTTATTCCTGCAGCTTGAGGTGCGAGGTGTCCGGTGGCGGCGCGGGCGGAGCCGCCTTGGCCTGGCCCATATCGCTGCCCACCGGTGCCAGGCTGAACTGCGACAGATCGACTGCCGGCGCCTGCGCTTCGGCCTTGGCATCCTGCAGATCGGCACCCACGGGCGCGATCCCGAAGTCCGGCGCTTCCACATCGCTGAACGCGGCCATGTATTCGTCACGCGGGATCACCCGGGCCGAACCGCTGCGCGCTGGCGCGGCGGCCTGCGCCGCTGGAGCAGGGACAGGAGCAGGCGGCGGCGCCATCTCTACCTCCTCCACCTGCAGCGCCTGGACGATGGCCAAGGCGCCGGCCCGCTCCATGGTCGCACGGTATTTCTCGGCACCGGCGGCATCCAGGCCGCTCTTGATCACGACGCGACGCCCGGAAAACAGCAGCGCGATACGCTGCTCATCAGCCTGGAACAGCCGCGCCAGGTTCGCCTTCACCTGCTCCAGCGGCGCGCCCGGCACCACCTGCCCGGCGAAGGCGATCTCGTAGAGGCTCATGGTCACACTCCTGTCCAATTCGGCCCCCAGTATGGCGCAGATTTTTTCCGTAAACAGCTGGTGGCCACCAAGCAGCTGCTTGTTACACTGGGCCGTCGATTGGGGTCATGCAATGTTTCTGAAGGCACTCGCACGCGCCATCGGCCTGGCGACCATCCTGGCGCTGCACCTCGGTCTCTCCGGGTGCGCCAGCTGGTTCGGCGACGACTTCCAGAATCCGGAGGTCCGCCTCGTCAAGGTCGATGTGATCAAGGCCAAACTGCTCGAGCAGCGGTTCTCGCTGCGCTTTCGCGTCGACAATCCCAACGCCTCCGAGCTGCCGATCCGCCGCCTGGCCTATGCCATCCAGCTGAACGACACACCGCTGGCCGAGGGCGAATCCAGCCAGTGGGTCACCGTCCCTGCCCACGGTCACGCGGAATTCGAAGTGCCGGTGCGCACCAACCTCTGGCGCCATCTGAAGGGTGTAGTCGAAGCCCTGGAAGAGCCCGAAGCACCGATCCGCTACCGCTTGCGCGGCGAAGTGAAGACCGGCCTGCTATTCGGCCGCAACGTGCATCTGCAGCGCAATGGCGAGATAATCCCCGGCGATTACATCCCGGAGTGAGCGTCATGACTCAGCAACCCCACGTCCACGGCCCCGACTGCAACCACGACCACGATCATCACCACGATGACGGTCACGTGCACGGCCCGCACTGCAACCATCACCACCAGGAACCGGTGCGCAACCCGCTGAAGGAAGTCGGGCGCAACGATCCCTGCCCCTGTGGCAGCCAGAAGAAGTTCAAGAAGTGCCACGGCGCCTGACCTGAACGCCTCACCGGCAGGGCCAGGCCCCTGCCGGGCCCCTACTCCCCGGCGCATTCGCCCTCTACAATCCGCACCCATCATCCGTCTCCCTGCGCCAGGAGCCAGTCATGGGTTCGCGCTTTCTCCGTCTGACCATTCTCGCCACCCTGGGCAGCACCCTGCTGCTGGGCGGCTGCCAGTCCTTCCTCAACAGTCGCTACGCCGACAGCGTTCACCCGGACCAGGGCATCGTTCGCGTCCAGGGCCTGGCGCAGAGCGTGGTGGTACGGCGCAACGCGCTGGGCATGCCGCTGATCGAGACCACCACCTTCCACGACGCCCTGTTCACCCTGGGCTACATGCACGCCGCCGACCGCCTCAGCCAGATGGTCGGCATGCGCCTGCTGGCCGAGGGTCGCCTGGCCGAGATGAACGGCCCCGGCATGCTGGAAATCGACCGCTTCATGCGTACGGTCAACCTCAAGGCCGAGGCCGAGGTGCTGTACAAGAACGCCTCACCGCGCATCAAGAAGTTCTTCGAGGTCTACGCCCGCGGCGTCAACGCCTACCTGTTCCGCTACCAGGACAGGCTGCCGATGGACCTGGCCGAGAGCGGCTACCGCCCCGCCTACTGGAAGCCGGAAGACTCGGTGCTGCTGTTCTGCCTGCTCAACTTCGGCCTGTCGGTGAATCTGCAGGAAGAAATCGCCGCCCTCAAGCTGGCCGACAAGGTCGGTGCGGACAAGCTGGCCTGGCTGCTGCCGAGCTACCCGGATGAGCCGCTGCCCTTCGAGGAAGCCGAGAAGCTGCGCGGCCTGAGCCTGGGCGGGCAGATTCCTGGGCTGGCCGCGGTGAACGACGCCGCCGGCCAGGTGGCCGCGCTGAACATGCTCGGCGTCGCCGCCTCCAACAACTGGGCCATCGCCCCGCAGAACAGCCGCAGCGGCAAGAGCCTGCTGGCCAATGACACCCACCTGCCGCTCTCCATGCCGTCGGTGTGGAACTTCGTGCACATCCGCTCGCCGAAATTCCAGGCCGCCGGCGTCTCCATCGCCGGGGTGCCGGCAGTGGTCGCCGGCTTCAACGGCAAGCTGGCCTGGGGCATGACCATGGTCATGGGCGACAACCAGGACCTGTTCCTCGAACAAGTCAAGCGCGAGGGCGGCCGCCTCTACTACATGGCCGACGGCAAATGGCAGCCGGCCCGCGAGCGCCAGGAAACCTTCTTCATCAAGGGCCAGCGGCCGATCCGCGAAACCATCTGGGAAACCCGCCACGGCCCGCTGCTGAACTCCGCCCTCGGCGAGCGCAAGTCGCCGTTGCAACCGCTGCCGCTGCGCAGCGGCTACGGTCTGGCCCTGCGCAACATCCAGGCCGAGGCGGATCGCTCGATCGACGCCTTCTTCGATCTGTCGCGCGCGCAATCGGTGGAGCAGGCCTTCGAAGCCACCCGCGAAGTGCGCGCCATGGCGCTGAACATGGTGTTCGCCGACGCCCAGCACATCGGCTGGCAGGTCACCGGCCGCTACCCCAACCGCAAGCAGGGCACCGGCCTGGTGCCCTCGCCCGGCTGGAACGGCGCCTACGACTGGGACGGCTATGCCGACCCCATGCTGCACCCCTACGACCAGGACCCCCTGCAGGGCTGGCTGGGCACCGCCAACCACCGCACCGTGCCGCGCGGCTACGGCATGCAGCTGTCCAACTCCTGGTTCTACCCGGAACGCGCCGAGCGCATCGCGCAGCTGGCCGGGAGCGGCAAGCACGACCAGAAAAGCATGATCGCCATGCAGTACGACCAGACCACGCCCTTCGCCGGCAAGCTGCAGGCCATGCTGGACGCCCCCAGCATGGCCGCGCCGCTGAAGCAGGCCATCGCTGCCTTGCCCGCCCCGGAGCGGACCAAGGCCGAGGAGGCGTACAAGCGCCTGATGGCCTTCGACGGGCGCATGGCCGCCACCTCGGCCGATGCCGCGCTGTACGGCGCCTTCCTGCAGGAGAGTGCCAAGGCCACCTTCCTCGACGAACTGGGCCCGCAGACCAGCGCTGCCTGGCAGGCGCTGGTGGACACCGCCAACAACAGCTACTCGGCCCAGGCCGACCACCTGCTCGGCCGCGACGACAGCCCGTTCTGGGACGATGTGAAGACCGCGCAGAAGGAAGACAAGGCGGCCATCCTGGCGCGCAGCCTGGCCAACGCCGTGACCTTCCTGGAAGGCAAACTGGGCGCCAATCGCAGCGCCTGGCAATGGGGCAAGCTGCACCAGTACCGCTGGACCAGCAACGCCAGCAAGATGGCGCCCTACCTCAGCGCCAGCCAGCGCAGCAGCATCGAGTCGATCGGCAGCTACCTGGATCGCGGCCCCTACCCGGCCGGCGGCGACCACGGCACCCTCAACGTGGCCGCCTACGCATGGGGCAACGACTTCGACGTGTGGCTGATCCCGGCCATGCGCATCGTCGTCGACTTCGGCCTGCCCGAGCCGATGATCGGCCTCAACAGCTCCGGCCAGTCCGGTAACCCGGCCAGCCGGCACTATGCCGACGGCATCGAGGCCTGGCTCAAGGGTGGCTACATGAGCTTCCCGTTCCAGAGCGGCAATATCGACCGGGTCTATGGCAACAAGCGCCTGATGCTGATGCCGGGCAGATAATCCGCAGACAGTCCACAGAGGGCGCCCACGGGCGCCCTCTGTGCTTCCGGCACAAACGTGCTGCAGCGCACAAACCGCTCTATTCCGGCACTTCCATTCGTCGGCGCACGCCCCGCAAAGGGCACTCGGCGCGCCCTCTCCACTCCGAGAAAATTTCCTTGCCCATCAGTCGCGACGATAGGGAAGCGGAATTCCATTTTCATTAATTGGTGTTTTTTTGACGCCAATTTAACGACGAAAGGTAATTTCACCACTTCCGCGGCAGCCGTATAAAGCCCGCCATGCCCGGCGCACAGCACGCCGCGGCAGCTTCGAAGTGCAGTGACTGGCAGGGCAGCTAGGCGGTTTCAGGCATCGGGATAGTGCGGCGCTCCGAATGATCCCGTTTCACTGCCGGAGCCACACACGCCATGATCGATCTCAACACCTGGAACCTGACCATCCCCGTCGGCGAGCCTGCCACCACCATCGCCACGCCGCTGCTCGTTGGCGGCTATCAGGACGACTACTTCAAGAACATCGACGGTGCGCTGTTCTTCTGGGCTCCGGTCGACGGCACCACCACCCCCAACGCCAAGTACCCGCGCAGCGAGCTGCGCGAGACCCATGCAGACGGCAAGCTGCGCAACTGGAAGTACCAGGCTGCCGACAACTACCTGCGCGCCACCCTGAAAGTCACCCAGGTGCCCTCCAGCGGCAAGGTCATCATCGGGCAGATCCACAACGTCGAAGGCGACGACCCGCCCATCAAGCTGCAGTACGAGTACAGCACCTCGACCAACACCGGCAGCGTGGCCGCCATCTACCGACTGAAGCCGGGCATCAGCACCAGCAAGGCCATAGTGCTGCGCAATGTTGCGCTGGGCGCGAGCTTCTCCTACAGCATCGCCCTGAGCAAAGGCGGCACTTTGGCGGTGTACGCCAAGACGCCCAGCACCGACACCCTCAAGTGGACGGCCAAGCTCGACCCGGCCTGGGCGGCGCAGACCATGTACTTCAAGGCTGGCAGCTATGTGCAGGACAACACCGGCAACAACACCGAAGCCGGCGCGGTGACCTTCACCAAGCTGAGCATCGAGCACACGCCGTGAAACCGCGGGAGCCGGCACCCGCTGCCGGCTCCCGCGAGAAAGGAACAGCTTTTAATCGCCAGCTGGCATATCAGTCAGGTTCACCGACCTTAAACAGTTTAAAAACAGCCCTTTACAGCCTCTTCATCGCACTACACTTCAAATCGAGCGGCTAACCCCGCTTCCGGCGGGGTCTTTATTAGAACCAAGAACAGCTGCCAGGCACCTGACCCCGCCGGCACCCTTCGCGAGGGCCTTATGGGAATTGCCGCCAGCGATCTGCGTCAGCACGTCATCCGCCCTACCCTGCTCTATCTGGGGCGCCACTCCTCCACTGCCGAAGCGCTGCTGCTCGGCGCCGCCGCCAGCCAGTCGGGGCTTGGCAGCGTGCTCGACGACCGCCAGGGCCACGGCCTCTACCGCATCAGCGAACTGCGCCACCAGCAGCTCTGGGACCAGCACCTGGCCCGCGACCCCGACCTCGCCAGCCTGGTGCGCGGCCTGGCCAGCCAGCATGCCTTCCTCGCGGCCCCGCACCTGGAGCTGACCGTCAACCTGCGCTACGCCACTGCCATCGCCTGGCTCCTGGTGGAGCGCGAACAGCCCAACCTGCCCGAACCCGACGACCTGCACGGCATGGCCCGCATCTGGCGCCAGGTGTTCCAGCCGCAAGGCCGCCTGCGCGATTTCCTGCAGGCCTGGCAGCATTGCGTGCGGGAACCCTACCAGGCCGCCTGAGCCTGAAAAAATACGACCAACTGGTCAGTTTATGGATTAACGAAAGTTCACGAAAAAGCCGTGCCAGAGCGGTTGGCAAGGCTTGGTAAAACGCGTAGCTTGCCGCCCTCGTTTTACCGTTCGTGAGCATCCTAATGAAAAAACTCTGGTTGAAGACCTCTCTCGCGCTGGCCGTCGGCGCGGTTTCCACTCACAGCCTGGGCAACGGAATTGCCATCAACGAACAAAGCGTCAGCGGCATGGGTACCTCCTTCGCCGGCCGCGCTTCGGCCGTCAACGACGCCTCCATCCTGTTCGGCAACCCGGCAGGCCTGAGCAAGCTGGAACGCCCGGAAGTGGTCGGTGGCTTCGGCCTGGTCAAGGCCAACGTCGACATCGACGATGCCAGCGCCGAGACCCACAAGGGCGACATGGTGCCGCTGACTCCGGTGCCTTTCGCCTACTACGCCAGCCCGATCGACGAGAAGTTCAGCTGGGGCCTGGGCCTGTACGTGCCCTACGCGCTGATCAGCGACTACGAGAAGAGCTTTGGCGGCCGCTTCAAGGGCCAGTACAGCAAGGTCGAAGTGGTCACCCTGCAGCCAACCCTCAGCTACCAGATCAATGATCGCGTGTCCGTCGGCTTCGGCCCGACCATCAACAAGATCAAGGGCAAGCTGGTCAACAAGCTGGACAACAGCGCTGCCTTCGGCACCGGCGAGACCAAGGTCGGCATCAAGGGCGACGATGTCGCCTACGGCTTCAACGTCGGCCTGATGGTCGACGTGACCGACAGCCTGACCTGGGGCCTGACCTACCACTCCAAGGTCGACTACACCCTGGAAGGCCGCACCCGCATCACCAACGGCAGCGGCCCGATCTTCAGCCAGTTCAATGGCGACTATGACGCCAGCCTGGACTTCACCACCCCGGAAACCATCGACACCTCGGTCACCTACAAGCTCGATGACCAGTGGACCCTGTACGCCGGCACCACCTTCACCCGCTGGAGCCGCCTGCAGGAAATCGTGGTCGAGAACGAAGGCACCCCGAGCCTGCTCGGCATGCAGCCGATCGGCGAGGTCAGCGAAGAGCTGAAATGGCACAACACCTGGTCCTACGCCATCGGCGCGTCCTACCAGCTCAACCCGCAGTGGGTGCTGCGTACCGGTCTGGCCATCGACCCGTCGCCGGCCGAGAACGAGCACCGCAGCGTGCGCATCCCGGTGGGCAACCGCAAGGTGTTCTCGGTGGGCGCCGGCTGGTCGCCGAACCCGGACTTGACCATCGACGTGGCCTACTCCTACCTGCAGGAGAGCAGCGCCAAGGTCAACCAGGCCAGCAAGGAACTGGCCGGCGCGGAAATCGCCCCGGGCTTCAGCGCCGAGTACAACAACAGCGCCCACGGCCTGGGTCTGCAGGCCACCTACCGCTTCTGACAGCAGCAGGTCGCGACAAAAAAGCCGGGCACTTGCCCGGCTTTTTCATGCCCGCCGCTTCACGGCTGGGCGATGGCCTTGTCGATCGCCTCGATCAGGGCCGCGTCGTCCGGCTTGGTCAGGCTGGAGAAACTGGCGATCACCTTGCCGTCACGTCCGACCACGTACTTGTAGAAGTTCCAGCGCGGCGCACTGCTCTGCGCGGCCAGCTCGCGGAACAGCGGCGCGGCCGCCTCACCGCTGACAACCTGCGGCTCGCTCATGGCGAAGGTCACGCCGTAGTCGATGAAACACACCTTGGCCGTCTCCGCGGAATCGTCCGCCTCCTGACGGAA